>SL_3KL_010_SEDDRAFT_10005994_pt1 | contig 10883 bp, 10 predicted proteins | sample SodLakKL_010_SED_2_FD_10381 | JGI IMG/M metagenome (IMG submission 10381)
ATACGTTCAATCTGGAAGATTTTTACGGCCAGCTGCAACAGATCAAGAAGATGGGGTCCATGAGGGATCTTGTCGGAATGATTCCCGGCATGAGCAAGCAGCTGGGAGATGCGGAGATAGATGACGATGCCATGAAACCGGTCGAAGCCATCATCAACTCCATGACCATTGAAGAGCGGAGGAAGCCCGAACTGATTAATGGCAGCCGCCGCAAAAGGATAGCACAAGGCTCCGGTACCACGGTTCGCGAGGTCAATGATCTTCTGAAGCAGTTTACCCAGATGAAGAAAATGATGAAGACCATGACCAAGATGAACAAAATGGGCCGCGCCATGGAAGGGTTGAAAAACCTGACCGGACAACGAGGAATACATTAGGAACAACGATAAACCTGCTAGGAGCAAAAAACATTGGTTAGATTAAGATTACAAAGACACGGAAGAAAAAAACTTCCCTTTTACCACATTGTCGCTGCGGACGTACGCACCAAACGTGACGGACGCATCATCGAGGATCTGGGAAGATTCAACCCGACCCAGGAGCCATCCCTTCTGCGTCTGGAGACGGACCGGGTGATATACTGGTTGAAGAACGGCGCACAGCCGACGGACACCGTCCGTTCCATCCTCAAAAAAGAGGGTGTTTTCTACCGCCTGCACCTGGAAAGATGGGGCAAATCCGAAGAGGAGATTGAGGCCACTGTTTCGGCGTGGAAGGAAGAGCGCAGCAAAAAGAAAAAAGCGCCCGCCACCAAGGCCGAAAAAATGAAATCCCAGCTTAAGGCCGAAGAGGAGCAGTTCAAGAAAGACCAGGAGGCGAAAGCAAAGGCCGCCGCCGAGAAGTCACTGATTGAAGCCGAAGAGGCAAAGGCCGCGGAAGCAAAGAAGGAAGAAGAAGAAGCGGCCGTTGCGGAAGCCGAAGCTGCGGAAAAGGCTGCGGAAAAGGCTGCGGAAAAAGCGGAAGAAAAAGCGGATAAGACCGAGGCAAAGTCTGTAGAAAAAGTTGAAGAGGCCCCCGCTGCCAAAGAGGAAAAAGAAAAGGCAGATGTAAAGGCCGAAGAAGCGCCGGCTGAGGAGAAGGAGGCCGGGGAAGATGCCGACCAGAAGGCCAAGGAAGAAGCCGTGAAGAAATCAGGAAAGAAGGCGGAAGAGAAACCTGTAGCTGAAGAGAAGGCGGAAGCTGAGGAAAAGCCGGAAGAAACGCCGGAAAAAGAAGCCGAAGCCGTTAAGGAAGTAAAAAAGGAAGCCGCGTCAGGCAAGAAGGAAGAGAAAGAAAAACCGGTTGACGACGCTTCCGAAGAAGAATCGAAAGAAAAGAAAAAATAGCACGCAACGGGTATTTTCTGAGGTTTCAGATATGGCAAAAGAACCGAGTCCGGGCCTGTATCCGCTTGGTATCATTGCCAAAGCCCAGGGAACCCGTGGTGGTTTTTTGATGGAAGTAAATGATCCGGCAGCCTTGATGGAAATGCCGGATCTGTTGTATCTCCGCTACCCGGACAGTCAGTGGGTGCCGTATCGTGTTGAAGAAATGCGGCCGCACCAGGCCGGAAAACGGAGCGTGTTCTTTGTCAGACTGGAAGGAATTACCACCCGCACCGAAGCGGAGCAGCTGAGAGGCCTGGAGGTTAAAACAGACCGTTTTACGGAAAGCTCTCCCGATCCGGACAATGTCACCGGGTACACGGTACTCCGGAGTGATGAAACCCGGATGGGCGAAGTGGCGGATCTTATGGAAACGCCTGCCTACAGAATCCTGGTTGTCCAGGCAAGTGACAGGATTGTCCTGATACCCTGGATTGAACAGTTTGTTGTCGAAGTAGACGACGATTCCCGCACCATCCGCACCCGCAATACCGAGGACCTTGAAACGCTGGAGTAAACATGATGAGAATTGACATCATATCGGCTGTACCGGAGCTGTTGCAAGGACCCCTGGACCACAGTATTGTCGGCAGGGCCCGCAAATCTGGAAAAGTAGAAATCGCTGTTCATGATCTGCGCGCATACTCAACCGACAAACACGGAAAAGTCGATGACTACCCTTTCGGGGGTGGCGCCGGACTGGTGATGACACCGCAGCCGGTATTCGACTGCATCGGGTCGCTCAAGCAGGAAAGGGAATACCGGGAGATCATTTTCCCGACGCCGGACGCACTCCTGCTGGATCAGCCAACGGTGAACAAACTCTCGCTTCATGACAACATCATTATTCTCTGCGGGCATTACAAGGGAATAGACCAGCGCATCCGCGACGAGCTGGTGACCTTGGAAATCAGCATAGGTGATTATGTGCTCTCCGGTGGAGAGCTGCCGGCCATGGTACTGGTCGACAGCATGGTCCGGCTGCTTCCTGGTGTCCTTGGTGATGCCGAAAGCGCCCTTGATGATTCCTTTCAGGACGGAATGCTGTCCCCTCCGGTGTACACACGTCCCGCCAGCTTCAGGGGACTGAGCGTCCCGGAAACCCTTACCTCCGGAAATCATGAACGCATCCGGTTGTGGCGAGAAGAAAAAGCCCTGGAGCGAACCAGGGAAGTTCGACCGGATCTATATAGAAAATTTATCAACAAAAAGTAACTAATCGTTTAACATACAATGGAAAAGCTTACTCTTATCGAACAAGCCCAGACCCGGGATGATCTTCCTGATTTTCAGGCAGGCGACACGGTCAATATTCACTATCGCGTCCGTGAAGGAGACAAGGAGCGTGTTCAGCTGTATGAGGGTGTTGTTATCGGCAGAAAGGGTCGCGGCGCCAATCAGACGTTTACTGTGCGCAAAATATCGAACAATGTCGGTGTGGAGCGAATATTCCCTCTCTTTTCCCCCTTTATTGCGAAGATTGAAGTCAAAAAACGCGGCAAGGTACGTCGCGCCAAGCTGTACTATCTCCGCGCGCTTCGTGGCAAGGCAGCCCGCCTTCGCGAGAAGTAGAACCCCGGCAATCCCGGCAATCTTGTTATATCCTGTTGCGGGTGCAGCTGTATCGTGAAGGTATCGGTTCACAGGGGTGCCGGTCCATATGGATACCGGTCCGCTTCGAATGCAGTTCCGCAAATATTTTTAGGAGATCCTCGGCCTCAGCGATAGAGGATCTCGACTTTTTCTGTGGGTTCGCCGGTAGCGTTCCGGATAGCAATCTGCTGGGCCACACGCTGCGACAGTTCGATGAAAGCCTTTGCGGATGGGGTTGATGCATCGCCCACGACAATGGGTTTTCCCGAATCCCCGCCTTCCCGCAGCAGCTGCTCGATCGGGATTTCACCGAGAAACGGCACGCCCATTTTTTCAGCAAGGTTCTTGGCTCCGTCCTTGCCAAAAATGTGATACTTTTTGTCGGGCATATCCGGTGGTGTGAAAAAGGCCATGTTTTCCACGATACCAAGCACTGGGACCTTCACCTTTCCGAACATGGCGACTCCCTTGCGGGCATCATCAAGCGCCACCGTCTGCGGTGTGGAGACAATAATCGCGGCCGTCAGCGGTACGGACTGAACAATGGTAAGCTGGATATCGCCCGTGCCGGGCGGCAGATCGAGTATGAGATAATCCAGTTCTCCCCAGTCGGTTTCACTCAGGAACTGTTTGACGGCACTCGAAACCATGGGTCCGCGCCATACTACGGCCTCATCCTGCTGCACCAGGAAACCCATGGAAAGAAGCTTGACGCCGTATTTTTCCAGAGGTATCAGTTTGCGCTGCGTGCTTATGTTCGGTCGCTCGTGGATGTCGAACATGGTGGGGATGCTCGGTCCATAGATATCCGTATCCACAAGTCCCACGCTCGCGCCGGCTTTGGCGAGGGCCACGGCCAGATTTACGGAAACAGTAGATTTGCCGACACCGCCTTTCCCGGAAGCCACGGCAATGATATTCTTGACATCTTTCAGCAGGTTCTGGTCCCCCTGTCCCGCAGTGCGGCTGCCCGTTACTTTGGAGCTCATGTTGGGGGTGACCACCGCATCCTTGTCCACAAGATGAGTAACGGCGTTTATGCAGGCACGTTCAATCTCAGCTTTCATCGGGCATGCAGGGGTGGTCAGATTCACCGTGAAAGCGACGTTTTTTCCGTCGATCTGAATATCCTCGATCATGTTCAGGGAGACGAGATCCCTGCCGAGATCGGGGTCTATGACATTTCTGAGTGCATCCAGTACATCTTCTTTGCTAATGGCCATAGGTCAATGCGGTTTTTTAAATGTAATAAATCTAAGCTGTAACGAATAACCTTTCCCTGTCTTGCTGACAACAAGAAAGAATCGGGAAATATTCCCGGAAGACAAAATAATATTGTCCATGGCCTGAAATCGCATACCCAAAATCCCTTATGATATTTGTATCTTGCACACTGAACCAAATTCGATCATTATGTTGAAAAGAACCCCACTATTCGAAGCGCACCGAACGTTCCGGGCAAAGCTCGTCGATTTTTACGGGTACGAAATGCCTCTCCAGTACAAGAGCATTCGCGATGAGCACATGTCCGTCCGAAATCACGCCGGCATATTTGATGTCTCGCACATGGGAGAGATCCTGATTCGCGGGGACAAGGCCCTGGAAGTTGTTCAGGACCTGACGGCGAATGATGCCGCAAAGCTGAAAGCGGGAAAATCACAATACAGCGTCATGTGCCGCGAAAATGGCGGTATTGTGGATGACCTGCTTGTGTACTGCCTGTCGGACAAGGAATACATGCTGGTTGTCAACGCATCCAACATAGAAAAGGATTTCAACTGGATCCTTCAGGTCAACGATGGCAGGGCGGAGATAAGCGACATTTCGGAAGAGATAGCGCTGATTGCCGTCCAGGGTCCGGAGTCCGCAACCATCATGGAGAAACTGACTAAAAACAATCCCGGCGGAATACCGATGTTCGAGTTCCGTTCGATGGCGGTTTCCGACTACGACAACATCCTGGTCTCGGCTACCGGATACACCGGTGAAAAGGGATATGAGCTGTACTGCAACATCCGCCATGTCAATGTCTGTGACCTGTGGGAAAACATTATTGTGGCTGGAGAGCCTCATGGCATCATGCCGTGCGGACTCGGGGCGCGCGACACGCTGCGGCTTGAAGCCGGACTGGCGCTCTACGGAAACGATCTGACCGAGGAGCATACGCCGCTGGAGGCGGGACTCGGATGGCTTGTGAAATGGGACAAGGGAAGTTTCATTGGCAAGGACGCCCTGCTTGAACAGAAAAAGAACGGCGTCAGCCGGCGCCTTCGCGGATTTGTTGTGAAGGAGGAGAAGCGCATCCCCAGGAACGGGCATGCGATAGCAAGCAAAAAAGGCGAGGTGTTGGGACAGGTGACGAGCGGCGGCCTCTCGTTCATGCTGAACCGGGGCATTGCCATGGGATATATCCCGTCGGAACAGGCCGAGCCGGGCAACACCGTGATGATGCGCATCAGGGACAAGGAGCATCCCGCAGAAGTGATCAGGCCGCCATTCTATAAGAGAAAGAAATGAGACTCGAAATTGATGTGTTTTCGTCATCCATCTCCTTCAATGAACAGGATGTTCGGAACAAGACGGTTGTGGTAGTCGATGTGCTCCGGGCCTGCTCTACCATGCAGACAGCCCTTGAAAACGGAGCCGCAGGAATCATACCGCTTGCCGAGAATGACGATGCGGGACGTTATACCCGGTATCTGGATGCCGGCAGCGTGCTTCTTTGCGGTGAAAAGGATGGAAAAAAAGTGGAGGGATATCAGCTTGGCAACTCGCCATTGGAGTTCACCAGGGAGGTGGTATCCGGTAAAACGATCCTGCTTAAAACATCCAACGGAACCCGCGCCATCACCCGCAGCAGCAGTGCCGCCCGCGTGCTGGTTGGCAGCTTTCTGAATTTGTCGGCTGTTGTTGACATGCTGAAATCGGATAATGACGGAGATATCCTGCTGATCTGTTCGGGCTGGAACAGCCGGCTTTCCATTGAGGATATGTTATGCGCCGGCGCGATCACGCACAGGCTTTTTGACAGGAAGTTGCCGGATGATGCCGCCGATGGTGTGAAAGTAGCGTTCGGCCTCTATGAGAAATTCGGCGCGGAAATACCAGCTCTTTTGAGAGAATGCAACCATGCAAAAAGGCTCCGGGAACTGGGGTACGAGGAGGATATTGACTACTGTGGCCGGGTGGATCTGTTTGCATCTGTTCCCCGCATGCACGAAGGAGTATTATCCATAAGATAAATGAAAAAGAAAGCCAACAAGAAATCGGGGGATTTTTTCTCTTTTGAACGGAAAATGGAGATGCTGGGCATCATCCTGATCGCCATTGCAGCCATCCTTGCCATCAGCATCATCACCTACCGCAGCGAAGACTTTGCCATTATCCAGAGCGTGGATTTCCGGACGCTCCTTGATTTCGGGCAAGGCCCCGCCTTGCGCATCCAGAACGGGCTGGGTCCGCTCGGTGCATACATGTCTCATTTTTTCGTTCAGATCCTGTTCGGTTACTTCTCCCTGATCCTGGTTTTTGTGGTCATGCTGTACGGGTGGAATATACTCATACACAAGGACCTCAAGGTGATCCATCTGAAATCGCTCTATGCCGTGTTTGCCATGATTCTGGCCGCATCCATCATGGGATGGCTTCACAATGAATTCGATCTTGTGTCGGTGGACTGGGCGGGATCATCCGGGCTCGCGATTGCATATATCCTGCGGGCCCTGACGGGTCAGTACGGTCCGGTGATCATTCTGGGAAGCCTGAGTATAATTGCCGTTATCCTGTTGACCAACAGAGATATCCAGTCTGCCATCGAGAATGTCAAAGAGATGCGGAACGGCCTTGTTTCGCTTTTCGGGCGTCGCCGCGATGCCGGACAGGAGGTGGATGGGAGCCGCTCCGTGCGCAGTGATGCGAAGTCGCGTGGTGTGCGGGAGGAGGAAGATGACAGTGACTTGCCGGGCCGCGGGAGAGGCGGTGAGCGTCCGGAAGAGGTTGAGCTGCTCACCGAAGAAGACAAGCGGAAACGGTGGGAGCGCCTTGTGTTGTCCTCCCGGCAGAAAGAGGAGGAGCGCAGGCGGCGCGAACAGATGGAAACCGCGGAAGGCAGACCTCCAAGGGCCATTCTGGAAAAAGAAAAACAGGATGGCAGAACCGGGGCAGCACAGGACGGGTTGGTTCCGGCGGGGGATGAAGGCAGTGAGGGGGATGGAGATCCAAAGTCCGGAGACAGTGATATGGACATCACGGTCTACCGCGGTACGCCGGAGGAGGAAGCCGGCAAACGCAAGCTTGAGAGTGAGCGGGCAAAACAGGTGGAAAAACCGCTCATCAAGTACAAGTTTCCGACCCTTGATTTGCTGGACAAGCCGCCCAACGAAGGAAATGAAGTCAATTACGAGGAGATCAACCGGAACAAGATGGTCATCCTCGACAAGCTGAACCGTCACGGGATCGAAATCACCGGCATTGAAGCGATCGTCGGTCCCACCGTAACCCTGTACGAACTGCAGCCGGCGCCGGATGTCAAGATCAGCCGGATTGAAAGCTATGCCAATGACCTGAAGATGGCAATGGCCACCAAGGGCCTGCGGATCATCGCGCCGATCCCGGGAAAATCGGCAGTGGGCATTGAGGTGCCGAACAAAAATCCGGAGATCGTCTACATACGCTCCCTGATCAATACCCGAAAGTTTGCCGAGACCAAAATGTCCTTGCCGGTGGCATTTGGCCGCACCATAGAAAACGAAGTATTCATGGTGGATCTGGCCAAGCTGCCCCACCTTCTGATGGCCGGGGCGACCGGTTCGGGAAAAACGGTAGGTATCAATACCATCATCACCTGCCTGTTGTACAAATGTCACCCGGACGATCTCAAATTTGTGATGATCGATCCGAAAAAGATCGAGCTCTCGCTTTTCCGGAATATCCAGAACCACTACCTGGCAACCTTGCCGAATGCCTCGGAGCCGATTATCACGGATACCTCCGAGGTGCTTCAGACACTCAACAGTGTCTGCAAGGAGATGGACCATCGGTATGAAATGTTGAAAATGGCCCAGGTCCGGGATATCGTATCCTATAATGTGAAATACAAAAGTGATGTGCTGGAAGAAGATCTGGGCCACCGGTACATGCCCTATATTGTGGTTGTGATCGATGAGCTGGCCGACCTCATGCTGACGGCGGGCAAGCAGATCGAGGAGCCCATAGCGCGGATTGCACAGCTGGCGCGGGCGGTGGGCATCCATCTTGTGGTGGCGACGCAGCGTCCCTCTGTAAATGTCATTACCGGCACCATCAAGGCTAATTTTCCGTCCAGGGTCGCTTATCGTGTGGCATCCAAGATCGACTCGCGGACCATCCTGGATACCATGGGGGCCGATCAACTCGTTGGTAGGGGTGATATGCTGTACAACGGCGGCGGGGTCAACATGATCCGTCTCCAGAATGCGTTCGTCTCCACTGCGGAGGTTGAGCGAATCAATGCATTCATCGGCCAGCAGACCGGATACCCCCGTCCCTACTATCTGCCCGAAGTGGAGGATGAGAACGGGCAAACAGGCATGCTGGACAAAAGCGATAGGGACGAACGGTTTGAAGAAGCGGCAAAACTGGTTGTGCTTCATCAGCAGGGATCGGTTTCCCTGCTGCAGCGGAAAATGAAACTGGGATACAACCGGGCCGGACGCCTGATCGATCAACTATATACTGCGGGAATAGTCGGACCCTATCAGGGCAGCACAGCCCGCGAAGTACTGGTGGAAGATGATGAACAATTGCAAGAACTGTTGCGGGAACTGGATGAATAAGAGGAGTGCGGCAGTGCGGGCTGCGGTCCTGCAGGGTTTTCTCCTGGCATTTGTTCTGCTCATGGCGTGCACGGCATCCGCGGTACCGGCAGCATCCACAACCCCGGAAAATGAACTGGATCGAGTCCGTCAGCTATTTGAGGAGGGAAAGGTGCTCCATGCTCACATGACGCATGAGCTGATTGACTCGTACACAGGCGAAACGCAGGTGATCAGCGGAGAGCTGTGGATATCCAGGGACAAGTACAAAATACGCGCCGATCATCAGGTGGTGCTGGTTGACGGTGATATTTCGATGGTCTACAGTGAGCGGCAAAACAAGCTGATCATCAGTGAATATGAACCTGAGGAAGATGACTTTGCCCCGTCGCGTTTTTTTTCAGATGCTGATGAACTCTTCCAGGTGGCCGGAATAACCCGTGAGGATGGCCAGACAGAGATACTGCTTCGACCGGATGATCCCTTTGAGATATTTACCGAGGTGTTCATCCGCCTGAATGCAGATCTGACCCCGAACGAGATCCGGGCAGTCGACCAAATGGAAAACCATCTCAACACCAGGTTCACGGATGCGTATTATATGGACTATTCGGAAGCTGTCTTTGTGCTGGATTACCCGGAAGATGCCGAGATCATTGACCTTCGAAAATAAACGGCATGCTGAAAAAGTACCTCCGATTTATTGTCAGCATTCTCATAGCCGCCGTTTTCCTCTGGCTTGCCGTCCGGGATGTCTCTTTTTACGATCTGCGCCTGACCATGGGCAAGCTCACCTATTTCTGGCTGCTGCCATACCTGTTTGTTTCACTCTTGAGCCATTACCTGCGGGCGGAGCGCTGGAAGCAGCTTATCGAGCGGGACGGGATCCGGACCAGCCGCATGACCCTGTTCACCGGCGTGATGCTGGGCTACATGGTAAATTATGCCGTCCCCAGGCTTGGTGAAGTATCCCGGTCTGTTTTTGTGGGAAACAAGGAACAGATAAGCCGATCAAAACTTATGGGCACCGTGGTTCTTGAACGCCTGCTGGATCTTGTAGTGATGCTGGTGCTGGTGGTTTTCGTGGCAGCCTATCTGCTGTCAGACTACAGGCAGATCATACCGCTTTTGGGAAATGATACGGCCCAATGGGTTCAGTCCCTGATGAGCCTGAACACCGCACTCATCATCGCTATCCTGGCACTGGCATCACTTGCGTCCCTGTATCTGATTTACCGGCTCATGCTGTTGTTGCGCAGGTGGTTCCCGTCGCTTCAGAAAACATACCGGCTCCTTGCCGATATCTCGGCCAAGTTCACGCAGGGGTTGGTAAGCATAAAAGATGTGAAAAACTGGCCGCTGTTTATCCTGTTAACGGTGGCCATCTGGTTTTGCTACATCCTGATGACCTATATTCCGTTTACGGCATTTGACCTGCATACGGAATACGGACTCGGGATGCGCGAGGCGCTTGTGATCACGGTGGTTTCCGCCCTGGGGGTTGCCCTGCCATCGCCGGGAGGAATAGGCACCTATCACTGGTTTGTAAGCAGGTCCATGCTGCTCTTTTTTGCCGTTCCGGAAGCCGAAGGCGTGGCTTACGCAATTGTTACGCATTTGGTGATGATGATTATTATTTTAGCGGCAACACCCATGCTTCTCGCTGCAAACCGGGCCGGATGGTTTCAAAAGCTGAAAAGCGGGCGGGACGGCGACCCGTAGCATTCGTAAATAAAAAATCCGTCAGACGCAGACGCTGATGTCACATCTTACGTTTATATTCTGTTCCCAGGAATCTTTTTTCTAACCGCATGAATCCCAAAAGGTATATCCCACTAGTTATTACAGTGTTGCTGGTGATGGCCGCGCGACCGGCATCGGCACAACAGGAAGGCCCATCCTCCCTTCTTCCGGACATTGATCCGCAGGATATTGAGATCAGAGGCGACTTTGAAGTGCGTTTTCCCGGTCTCGCCCGGCAGCCGGTACTCGGTTTCAGTCCGCGTCCACCCGTTTTCCGCGTGGATCCCGACCGCATGCCTTTCATGGAAACGGACGAAGAGATCGTGGCCACGATCCCGCTCAGCGATCTGGAACCGGCCCTGAGGCCTGAAAAGAACTTCATCCGTTTTGC
>SL_3KL_010_SEDDRAFT_10005995_pt1 | contig 10882 bp, 11 predicted proteins | sample SodLakKL_010_SED_2_FD_10381 | JGI IMG/M metagenome (IMG submission 10381)
GGCTGTACAGCCTGAGTGCCGGTAATTATTATTCGGAAGCTGTGATATAGTATGGTCATGATTCAACTTTTAATTTGGCTTGCTTTTAAGCTCTGAGGGGGTTTAACATGAAATCTAAAACAACATTTATTGTCCTGGCTGCAGGATTGGCCCTTTCCCTGTTTGTCAACGTTTTCGTGATCTGGAGCCTTTTTAATTTCCGCTCAAAAGCGCTAAGCACGGTTGTGACGGCACGTGAAAGCTTGGAACAACTGGCAGCAGAGTCTTTTATTGCCGATGTGCGAATCAACCAAATACTGCCGCTAGAGATGAATATAGAGATTGACCAGACCATAAGCGTACCTATCGACACAACCTACACCCTTAACACCGTAGTTCATACCACGGTCAGCCTGCCCGTCTTCGGCCCACAAGATATTGCCGTGCCCATTAATGAAGAAATACCTTTACAGATGAACCTGGAACTTCCGGTACAGCTAACCGTGCCCATTTCGACTGAGTATCACCTCGACACGGTACTGCCGGTTGAGATTTCACTGCCCCGGGAAACAGCAGGAAAGTTGGGACAGACACTGCAGGATATTGAGGATGGGTTGAGATAAGTTACTTTAACCCCTTCCGACAGTCTAAAGATCTGTAGCAGGGGCACTGTCACCGGTTAGTTGAAGTTGAAATATGTAGTAATAATAAAGTGTTTCCCGATCATCATCCAGGAGATCCTGGTAGTCAATAGCAAGCCCGGTCAGATATTGTTCGCCTTTAGCAGGGCTATCTGTCCTGGTAACGTTGCCATTTAAAACAAGTTCTGAACCTTTCCCCGGCATAGCAACAATAAACTCGAGCAGTGTTCCTTTTTCAACCTGGGAATCGGGATTGATTAAAGCATAACAGCCGCTTAGTGAAAGATCTTTTATCCTGCCCGATCTTTCTATTTCATTATCCTTAGTTTTATACCGGAAAGGCAGGTCTACATCAAAGCGAGCAAATCGTCGCAAAGAAGTCTTATCTATCTTCACAGGCTTACTACAAACCAACAATTCATTTTCACCCTGGCAGATATCTATGACGACAACATTGGTCACATAAGCTTGTTGATTTTGCTTTTCCAAACGCAACAGGGTAAGTTCCTGGCTCTCCCGGAAAGAAACCGGAGCATTATTAACCACGGGGGTCTTGAGGACAAGATATTCTCCTTCCAGATCTTCAACTGTAGTCTGAAGGCTTTTCAAAGCATTTTGATCGTCAACAAACTCGACCAACAGCTTGTTACCGGAAGTGAACAGGGTATCAAGCAGACTTTCATACATAATGTTCTTTACTCCTTACGGGTATGCAAGTATGTATGCACAATAACTCTATTTTGAGAATTTTATAACTTATTCTTCATTCGAACCATAATTCCTGCCTTGCTATACTTTCTTTATTGATTCGGGCAGGATTTCGTATCGTTAAAGTTTAATGGTAATAGAAACGTAAAACGCACCAGACTGGGAGTGCTGGGATGGGAATAAAGTATTCTAATATAATTTTTGATCTAGATGGCACTTTAACGGATTCGGCGGAAGGCATTACCAGGTCAGTTCAGTATGCCTTAAGCAGATATGGCATTACAGCTTCAGAGGAAGAGATTAAACCCTTTATCGGACCGCCGCTGCACTATTCATTCATGAAGGAATACGGCTTCAGTGAAAAGAAAGCTTTCCAGGCTGTTGAGCACTACCGGGATTATTACCGGGAAAAGGGGATTTACGAAAACCGGCTTTACCCTTCAGTAACTAAAATGCTCGAGGCTTTTGCCAACAATGAAGCAAAGCTGTATATAGCCACCTCCAAGCCAACTGTTTTTGCGGAAAAGATTCTAAAGCACTTTGTCATCGACAATTTTTTTAAAGTTATCGCCGGCAGCAATTTAGATGGGACCCGGGTGGAGAAAAAAGAAGTGATCGGTTATGTTTTGAATAATAGCGGCAGAACGGATAAAAGCGAAACGGTAATGATCGGCGACCGTAAACACGACATCAGGGGAGCACAGGCCTGGAAGCTTAACTCCATTGCAGTTACCTACGGTTACGGATCTTTAGATGAACTTATTGCCGCTAAACCGACCTATATTGTTCACTCGGTAGTGGAACTAAGTGAACTCCTGATGCAGTAGCTGTTATTTTTTTATTTTAAAGCAGTCTATTCTTTCGGCATGGTGAACTCCCAGGCACAGTAGCTGTCTTCCGGATGATCATCAGGTGGGCAGTGCAGGCACCTGGTTTGGATACGGGAATCAATGGTGGTTGCAAAACCGCTGTATTCTACCAGGCCAACAGGACGACATGGAAATTCATCCATGTTTTTATTTTTCCGGGCTGTTTGCACGCGGCAATCTACCATACGGAATATTAGGGTATATTCGTCAGGCTCGTTAATTTCCTGGGTGTTAATCAAACTATAGAGGCGGTAATTAAGGGCTTCTTTAAGAGCGGGAAGGCCTCCGCCCGGTTCAAGACCTAAAAAATTCATTATCCGGCGAGCTTCCAGCACGGTGAAATTTTCCCAGGCTCCTGCATCAAGTTTAATTGCTTCTTCCATGCCATATTCTTTTTCTGCCTGCTGAAACCACAGGCCATCATGGGCCAACCAGCGTTTGGCAAAATCTGTCAGCAGATATTCCAGCTGTTCACGGCTTAGCTTAGCAAGGTCCAATCAGAAAACCCCCTTTTAATTGGTAAATATACTGTCCCGGATTAATGAACCTTCAGCCCGGCTTCTTTTGACATGAAAACAGTTTATTTGAATATATTAGCAATAGCCAGGCGTGTCAAGCAAAGTGATTTGAATGGAGTCCCTTTCTGAGGTAGAATAATAAATATATCCCGGATGAAAAGAGCTGTTAACAGTGTGCGAATTTTGTCATAAACATGGTGAAGGCGAAAAATGGTATCTTCAGGCACAAAACTATTCTACAGATCTACTTGGTGATTTACGCCGCCGCACTTACATACACGAATTTTTTAAAAACCCAGAGAGATTGGGAAAAAACATTTCCAGGTTGGACGATTTAAACAGACTGCCCTCTTTTATCCAGGCGGTAGTGAAACCGGCTATTTCTAACAGGCAGAAAAAGACTCACTACGGCCAGGTCCTGCCCCTTGAAGAAATAGAAAAGATCTTCAGTTTTGTCAACTCGGTAATCAGGCTGCCCTGTATCTGCCGCCATGTTTCCGTGGGGACCGAACAGCGTTATTGTTACGGCATAAGCGTGGAGCCGGGTGAAGACACAACAATGGGAAAAATAATCAGGTCTGTTGGCGCAGATTACCTGACCGGACCCCATACTGCCGGACTTGAAACGCTGTCAACAGATGAAGCCCTGGAACAATTTCGGGAATTGGAAAAGAAAGGTCTTATCCATACAGTATGGACTTTCAAATCACCTTTCATCGGAGGAATATGCAATTGCGACATGGACTGCATGGCTTTGAAGGCTCTATCAAAATCATACCAATCGATGTTCAGGGCAGAATATGTTGCAGAAGTTAATATAGATTTGTGCAGCGGCTGCCGCGCCTGTATTAAGTCCTGCCAGTTTGGCGCGATCAGCTTCAGTGTGGCTCAAGAAAAGGTGAGTATTAATCCCGGGACCTGCTATGGCTGTGGAATCTGCCGCGCTGTATGCAGGCAAAATGCCATTTTTTTAAGAGACCGTTCAACAGTCCCTGCAGCAGCTAACCTGTGGTAAATTGTAACGATGGCTTGCAGCAGGAAAAAAATACCTGGCATCTCCAAATACTTATGATACATTTACCTGTTTTCCGGCTGTAATTGAACCGCCTGCCTTTTTCGGATGTACAGCCCCCTGGGCAGTCTGCACACTGCTCCATAAAAGGTATGCAGCTAAAGCGAAGGAACCAAGAAGATCAATATAGCGGGTTACAGGGTGCGTTGGAATAATAGCGACCGCGCCAAGTGCGATGATCACTGAAAGATCAACAAAAGCTTTAGCCCGGTACAGCTGTCTCTGGGCATCTATTATAGGGTTATACTGCTCATGATTCAAGCGAGAGTAACGTCTCCAGAACCCGGTATTTACAATCATGCCCAGCGTGGCAATAACCAACCCCGGGTAAACATTCCCCCCGGGTTCAAAGGTGCCGATGCGAGACACGACTAAGACCAGCATCACTATTGCGGAAACTCCCAGAGCTGCGGCAACACATAAACCTGATATCTTTTCCATCCTGGCTTTCTTCTCAGAACCGAGTTCTTTATTGCGGGCAAGGTAGCGGAATACCCACCATGAAACAAATAGGGCAACCAGTTCAGCGGAACGACGGATAAAATCGGCCAGTTGTGTTGTCGAAGTACTCATTATTACGGCAATACCGGTCGCTAAAGGCGCCCACATGCTGAGTAGAAGGGCAATCAGCAAGGTTTTTTCCCGGTTTGCAGACTGCTCTTGAGAAAATGTATTCATATTACCATCCCAACCAGTAAAAAAGGTAAACCAGGGGCATGATTGAAAAGGCAGCCGAAAGAGGCACGGTTAAAGTATCGCTGCCCTTTCTTGAAAACAACTCGATAACTCCGCACAAAGGTGCCACAACCACAGCTATTAATAAACTTATGTACCAAGATTGACCGCCATAGGTAAGAAGCGTAATAAATATTGCCGGCGCTGCAAACGCAACCATGGCCACAGTACCCTCATAAGTTTTACCCAAATCGATCAAAGAGTGAATAACACGGCGGCGGCCAAAGGCTTTTCCAATTATAGCAGCCGCTGCATCCCCAAATCCCCAGGCCATAATGGCTACCGCTATGACATAGCGCCAGTCAAATCCGAATAACCCCCAAAAAATAGCTATTAAAAGGGCGAAGGATAGCTGAACATATATAAGTTGTTTTCTCAATTCGCCTCCTTTTGTCGTCCGATCAACAAAAGTTTTTTTATACCAGGCAGTCTTTTCTATTAAAAAAAGCACCGGATATGCCAGGATAACCAGGGAAAAAGCAGCAGCTATGGCTATATACCAGGCACTGAACAGTTCCAGCAAAATAAAAATAGATAAGCTATATCCGACATGCTGGATTTTTCGCACTAACTCCGTCGACACACCCAGTTTAACTTTTAGCAATGTTGGCAGCAAAACAATAACCACCAGGTAATATGTGATTAGTAATCCTGCCCCCATGAAATCATATAACATCATTTTGCCTCCCGTGATCTTTTTGCTGCAGGGTGGCCCGGGAAAAATTATCTGAAACCCGGGAAAACAGGTTTATAAAAAAGGTAATCTCTTCTCCAGACACTCCCTGCGCTGCAATAGAATAAACTTCGTTATATATTTGCTCTACTTTAGTCCTGATTTCCCTCGATTTATCGGTAAGTAAGATCCTGCTTGCTCGCCTGTCGCTTGAATCTTTATTTCTCTTTACATATCCTTTTTTCTCTAGAGATTTAAGGGCTCGTGATACGGCTGGTTTACTTAGATCCAAATCTTCCACGATATCTTCCTGCCTTAACTCATGATCCTGGGTAAACAGGTGCAGTAAAATATTCCCTTCTGAACTGCTTAGATCTAAAGACCTTAGCCCCTCATTTACCATTTTTCTCGATGTGCGGATAATGTTATTAGCATAATTCCAAATATCCTTAATATCGATTTCGGGCACTTTAACCCCACCTTTAGTTAACTTGTTAACTATTATAGCTTTAAAATAGTTAACATGCAAACTATTTTTGAAAACTATTTTTGAAAACAACCAAATTAATAAAGGATAGCATTTTTCAAAAAACCGCAAATCAACTGCTACTCGTTGCCCGGTTAAAGCAATATAAACCACAGGGGACGGTTCCACCGTCCCCATGACGCCACTTGTCATTCAAAAAGGACAATGGGCATACGAGTAGTTATTAATTTTTTAAATGAATGACTGAGGAGAACAAAAAGGTGGCTGAATATGTCAGGGAAACCATGTGCTACTGCCAGACTGGGCTTAGAGATTATACACAAAGAACTGAATTTTTAGCCAGAGCTGTCTTTGCGGGCAGGCTTAGTAAAAAGATTATGTGGCAGTGAGCAACTCAAGGGCCCTGTTTTTCCATTTTTCATAGGCGGCAGCGTCCCAGGCGGACGGATAGTTACGGTAATGCTCATATACTTTCGCCGCATTACCAACGGCCCGATTAAGCTTCAGCAAAATTCCTGGTCTGGTTAATCCACTTTGAAAAGATTTTATTTTTTTAGCAATAGACGGCGGGCTAAAATGGCCATTAATCGCATCCTGCAGGGTGGCTTTATCGAGCAGATCTTTGCTGAACAGGAAATCGAGTTCCTCGTGACTTAAGGTTTGCAGCATAATTCGCAGCTCCGATAAAGCGGCAAAGGAAGGTCCACGGTGGCTATCCAGGTAAAACTTTTTATTGATTGCCCATAGCTTATCAAGATCGTTTCTTTTTTCTAAAGCAGCTTCATTTAAAACCTCGGAGGCCCCTAACGCTGCAAAAATAGCTGAACCCACCCCGCATCCAGTTGTCGGGACCGAGGTCGAAGCAGCATCACCCAGGACCAGAAAACCGTGAGCAACAAAGCTGAGCAGGGGCCGCCCAACTATACAGAGACTTCTTCCTCCCCTGATGCGACCGGGTCTGATAGCAGGATGTTCGGCAATAAATGCTTCTATTATCTCCTGCGGATCTACACCGGGCATATCACTTTTGACTCCTGCCCCGACATCGATACTTTCTTCATTGTGAAGATGTGTCCACTGATACCCGCTGTTATAACCGTAGCGGTAGTGATCCGGGATAATTGCAGCGCTCGAACCGGGTTCGATGGACTCAGCCTCAGTTTCTGGCCGATAGGGGCGTACTTCACGGTGCACAAGGGCAAAGTCACTATCAGTAAAGAGATCGGCCAGCCCGGTGTGAGTCGGCAAGCTATTGCGTAAAACGCAGTGAAAACCGGATGATTCAACTATTACGTCGGCCTCAATTTTCTCTTCTGACCCTTTATTCAGATCACGAAGAACCAAACCGTAAACCTCGACACCTTCAAGCCCTTTTTTGCCATTTTCTCTAAAGAGCAGCCCCTTAGCCTCATATCCATACTTTACAACCGCTCCAACGGCTTCTGCGTGATCAACCAGTAATTGGCCCAGGCGGCGGCGATCAGTTGTAATCATCTTAAAATCAATGTCTTTATAGTTTTTCCTGCCAGGCGAGTATACTCTCAGGCGGGGCACAGCATGCTTTTCAAAAACACCTTCGCCGCCCGAAATCTCTTTAACCAGCTTGCCCTTCCACTGCAGGCCTTCTAATAAAGGCATATCAATCCCTGCCGCTTTCAAGGCTTCAACCTCAACGGCGTCAGACCAGTCATGGCCTAACTCATCATAGGAGTTCTTCTCGTAAATGGTAACCTCAATACCATTGCGCGCTAATTCCCGGGCCAAGAGAGCACCGCCCGGGCCTGCTCCGGCAATTGCAACTTTATAACTCACAGCGCCACAACCTTTCTAACCTTGACTACGGATTAATTAGCTCAAAATATCTCCTTGAACCTGTTTAAATACATCGCCTATAATCTCGAGGGCCTGGTCAAGATGCTCTTTGGTGATCACCAGGGGCGGCATTAAGCGAAAAACATTATTATATCTTCCACAGGGAAGCATCAGCACACCCTTATCCCTTAAGCTCCAAACAATTTGCATCATTTCGCCCAGATCAACAGGCTCTTTTGTTTCTCTATCTTTTACCGTTTCGATTGCTATCATAAACCCCTTGCCGCGGATATCACCGATAATCTCGATTTCATCCATCATGCTTTCAAGAACCGCCTTCGCATATGCACCAAGCTTATCAGCTCTTTCGAGCAGACCATCCTGCAGCAGATCAATGTTGGTACAGGCTACTGCGCAGGTTGTGGCATTGCCGGCTGCGGTAAGAATATGGCTAATAGGGCTAAGCTTCTCGGCCACACTATTGTCCATGACTACAGCGCTAAAAGGCAAATCTCCACCGAGGGCTTTACCCAGGGTGATTAGATCAGGATCAACCCCGTAGTGTTCAATGGCAAACATCTTGCCCGTCCGCCCCATACCGGCCTGGACTTCATCATCAATATAGAGAATGCCTGCTTTTTCACAGGTCTTCTTGATAGCACTCAGAAAATCATCCGGCGGCGTTACATAACCGCCTTCAGCCTGAACAGGTTCCACTATCATCGCTGCCACATTGTCAATATCAATACCGGTATTGGGGCCTAATAAGAGGTGCTCCACATACCTGGCACACTCCAGGCCGCACTTGGGATATTCCAATTTCCAGGGACAACGGTAGCAGTAGGCATACGGACCCACATGATAGACATAAGGATTAAAGGGGCCGTAATCTGAACGAAACTGCTGCGAGGTCGTAAGAGATAGTGTGGCCCCCATTGCGCCATGGTAAGCCCCCTCGAAAGCGATAATATGAGACTTCCCTGTAGCGCTTTTAGCAAACTTGGTAGCGATTTCGACGGCCGAACTGCCACTTAATCCGTAAGCCATTTTCGCATTTCCTTTTAGCCTGCCCGGAGCAATTTGTTGAAGCTTTTGACCCAGCTTAACCCGGTGATAGTTTGTCGCATCGGGGTTATGCATGAGCAGTTGAGACTGCTTACTTATTGTTTCCAAAACCCTGGGGTTACAATGGCCGACATTATTCACAGCAATTCCTGCAGTCAAATCAATAAATATGTTGCCGTCCGGGTCCTGCACTGTTGCGCCCTTTGCATTATCCCAGACAACGGGTAAAACATTGGGAACCACCCTTGTAACAGTTTCATTTTCCAGCTCGGCATCGATCAGCTCCTGGCTTTTTGGTCCCGGAAGCACATCGGATACAATCTTCGGTGCTTCAGCAAACGACAGTTTTGCCAGTTCTCGCTCCATGTTAACATCCAATCCAGGATCCCTTTTCATTATTTTAACCCCCTTTTTACCTCCAATTATAACATGATTAATATTTGCGATCATCCCAAAAAGAGCAAAATAAAAAACTTTCTGCACACTATTTTCCCAAGCAGTACAGCCAAAAACAAATATTAATGTTACTATAAAAGGCAGCAAGCAAGCTGTATCTGAAACAGGAATCGGCCCTGCTTAAGCCCAGTTCAAGCATATCTCGAGGAGGTTATTAGCAAATATGTTCAGCGGTATATATGCTCCCATCCCCACCCCTTTTGATAACAACGGTGAAATCGCCTGGGAAGCTTTCCTTAAAAACCTGCAGTGGTGGGGGCAGAGTTCCCTCCAGGGTCTGGCGGTAGCGGGAACTAACGGGGAAGCGGCGCTGCTTGATTTCGATGAAAAGGTTAAAGCGTTTTCATACACCCGTGAAAACCTACCTGCAAAAATGAAGGTTATCGCCGGCACGGGCTGCGAATCGGCCAGGGCAACAATCAGGTTAAACCGGGCTGCCGCGGAAAGCGGGTGCGATGCTGTTTTGGTGATTAATCCCAGCTACTTCAAGGGAAGCCTGGATGATGAAACACTGAAAAACTACTATTCACATGTTGCCGAGAGTTCTCCACTACCGGTTATCCTCTATAACATGCCGCGCAATACTGCTTTAAACCTGGGAGCAAACCTTGTCAGCGCCCTTTCAGAGCACTCCAACATTATCGGGATTAAAGACAGCTCGGGCAACATTGTCCAGATCAGTGAAATTATAAACAATACCAGCGCTGATTTTGCCGTATTTGCCGGTTCGGCCAACTTTCTTCTGCCGGCTCTGGTAATGGGCGCAGCGGGGGGCACCCTGGCACTGGCCAACATCATGCCCGAAGAATGTGTAGGAATAAAAAACCTCTATGATGAAGGAAAGCTCCCGGAAGCGAAAAAGCTGCAGGCAAGCCTGCTGGAGATTAACAATGCAGTTACCGCACGCTGGGGGGTCGCCGGACTTAAAGCCGCGCTTGACCTGCTCGGACATTACGGAGGGCCACCTCGTTTACCCCTGCTGCCTCTTGGAAAGCACGAAAGGGAACTGCTTAAGAATATGATGCAGCGGGATTAATTGCGCCCCTAATTTTGATAATTCTTATCCCTGCTATATAATATATGGTAATTGCAGAAAGGGATTGGTCAGAGGCATGCCCGGTGAAATGAAGAATTTTTCTGCCTTCATAATTGCTGCAGCTGTAATGGTCGGCGTATACTGGTTACCGCTACCGCAACCTCTTTCTACTCCTGATGGCCTGGTAGCACTAACCATTGAAGGCAAGGCAGCGCTGGCGGTACTGGCTTTCGTAATTATCCTCTGGTTAACAGAAGCGCTTCCTTTTCCGGTAACCGCCCTGCTCGGACTGCTGTTAAGCTATATTTTCGGCCTGGCGCCCTTTAATGATATTATCAGTTACGGTTTTGGCAGCTCAGTCGTTGTTTTTTTTATCGGTGTGCTAACATTGTCCGCAGGATTAACCAGGTCAGGCCTGGCTGATCGTTTCACAGCAGTGGTCCTTAACCAGGTTGGTTTTCACCCCCGCAAGATTGTCTGCGCTTTCATGGTCATGGGGGCCTTTTTGTCAATGTGGATAGTTAATATGTCGGTAGCTGCCATTTTACTGCCCATGGCCACAGCTATATTAAAAAAAATCGGCCACCAGCCTTTAGCGAGCAACTTTGGGCGGGCCCTGCTTATCGCAGTAGCCTGGGGGCCCGCAATAGGGGGGATTACCACCCCTGTTGGCAACGGGGCAAATATAGTCGCCCTTGGCTATCTGCGGGAACTGGCCGGAATACCGATAAACTTTTTAACCTGGATGGTTGTAGGTGTTCCCGCCGCGCTGCTGATCCTGCCGCTCGCCTACCTGACTCTTTTGCGTGTTTTCCCACCCGAGAATATCTC
>SL_3KL_010_SEDDRAFT_10005996_pt1 | contig 10882 bp, 9 predicted proteins | sample SodLakKL_010_SED_2_FD_10381 | JGI IMG/M metagenome (IMG submission 10381)
GAGGCACTCGAAGAGCCTGAAGCACTCGAGGCGCTTGAGGCACTCGAAGAACCCGAAGAACTCGAAGAATTCGAAATGGATCTTGCCGATATGGTCGACTCCGATGAGGAAATCAGCGGGGAAGCGGATATAGAAGAAGAGGAATTTTCCCTTGAGGGTTTTTTCGAAGAAGAGGATGACGCCGCCTACGCAGGGGAATCCGAAACCCAAACCGAAGAACCGCCCGCAGTCGATGCTTTGGAGGAGGAACTGCTGGAAAAACTGGATCAATATTTCGGGGTGGATGAGGATGCGCCAGAAGAAGAGGCCAGGCAATCGGAGCCGTCAGAGCCGGAACCTGCCCACCTCAAGCCTTCTCAGATTGTGATGTCCGAATCCCCCGCCGTGGATTCTGAAAGCGCCTTCCGGTTAACACCGGATCAAGTGGAAGAAATCGTGAATCGCGTGATTGATCAAAGGTTCTCGGAAAAAATTGATCAGGCGCTGGAGGAAGCCATTTCCCGGAAATTATCGACTGAATTTGACGCCATTAAGACGGCGATCCTCGAGTCGTTAAAAAGCCGGAAGTAGAAAAGCGGCCGGCCGCCGACCGGACGTTTTGCGGCGATGGTATAACAGGCGGCTCAGGATGGAAAAAACAAAACAAAACTGAACGCGTGGGGATTGTATTTTTCAATCCCCATTTTTTTGCTATAGAACCATGATGTACTCGTAAAATGTCGCGATCCGACGGCCTTGTGAAAAGTCCAGGATCAAGGCTTGCGCGGTTTCGAAGAATGCAGCGTACTTGATATACTTGAAATTCTTCTATATCGCGCGCAGGTGCAGATATCGGGCTTTTTACAAAGCCGTCAACCATCACGATTGCATTTTGATTACAAACAGGAACCGTTTCCGGAGTACCGAGAATTATGACCGACAGTTCACTCAAAAAAGGCTATGAACCCGGCGAGGTGGAAAAGCGATGCTATCGTCTCTGGGAATCTGAAAATTTATTTTCCGCCGAGGAATCATCAGAGAAAAAACCGTATTCGATTGTCATACCGCCGCCCAACGTTACCGGCGTTCTCCACATGGGCCATGCCCTGAACATCACCCTTCAGGATGTTCTCTGCCGCTATCAGCGTCTATTGGGCAAAAACGTATTGTGGGTTCCAGGAACCGATCATGCAGGCATTGCCACGCAGAACGTCGTTGAGCGGGACCTTGCGGCAAAAGGCCTCGACCGCTATGGCATGGGCAGGGAACAGTTCATCGACGCGATCTGGCAGTGGAAGGAGAAGTACGGCCGCACGATCATCGATCAGCTCAAGCGGATGGGGGCGTCGTGCGACTGGGATCGCGAACGATTTACCATGGATGACGGGCTTTCCCGTGCGGTCCGCAAGGTGTTCGTCGCTCTCTACGAGGAAGGACTCATCTACCGGGGATCCTACATCATCAACTGGTGCGTCCGGTGCCGCACCGCGCTGGCGGATATCGAGGTTGAGCACGAGGAACACGACGGACACCTCTATCACATCCGGTATCCCTGGCCGAACGGGGGAGGGGGGCCCGTGGTGGCGACCACGCGGCCCGAAACCATGCTGGGCGATACGGCCGTGGCGGTGCATCCCGACGACGAGCGGTATGGAAACCTGGAAGACGAGCGTGTGATCCTTCCGCTTACAGGCAGGGAAATACCCGTTATCCGGGATGATTACGTGGATATGGCCTTCGGCACCGGTGCGCTTAAGATCACGCCGGCACATGACCCCAACGACTTCGTGGTGGGCGAGCGGCACAATCTTCCCAGCAGGAAGGTGATCGGGGACGACGGTATCATGACCGAAGAGGCCGGTGGTTTCGCCGGTCTCGACCGGTTTGAATGCAGAAAGCGGATCGTGGCGGCCCTCGAAAAAGAAGGGCTTCTTGTAAAGATCGAGGATCATGCCCACGGAATCGGTCATTGCTATCGCTGCCAGACGGTGGTTGAGCCCAACTTGTCTCCCCAGTGGTTCGTGGCCACGCGGCCGCTTGCTGAAAAAGCCATAGCAGCGGTCCGGAAGAATAAAACACGCATCATTCCCGAAAAATGGAAAAACGATTATTTCGTCTGGCTCGAAAACGTCCGCGACTGGTGCATATCCCGCCAGATATGGTGGGGGCACCAGATACCGGCCTGGACATGCGCGGATTGCCAGGAGATTATCGTCTCCGAGACCGATCCGGATGCGTGCACCGGGTGCGGCAGCCAAAATCTCATCCGCGACGAGGATGTGCTCGATACATGGTTCAGCTCCGCCCTGTGGCCTTTTTCCACCATGGGGTGGCCGGACAAAACCCGACTTCTGGATACCTTTTATCCGACCTCGGTTTTGGTGACCGCCTTTGACATCCTCTTTTTCTGGGTGGCCCGGATGATGATGATGGGCATTCATTTTATGAAGGACGTCCCGTTTCATCACGTCTATATCCATGCACTGGTTCGCGACGAGGACGGGCGGAAGATGAGCAAATCCACCGGAAACGTCATCGATCCCATCAGCGTGATCGAAAATTACGGCACCGACGCCCTTCGCTTCACCCTGGCCGCCTTTGCTGCCCAGGGCCGCGATATCAAGCTTTCTGAAAAACGGATCGAAGGCTATCGTCACTTTATCAACAAAATCTGGAATTCCGCTCGGTTTGCCTTAATGCATATCGACGCGGACGCCGCCGAAAGGGGTGCCGGACATATCGCGGGCGGCTCGCTCCCGGATCGGTGGATTCTGTCCCGGCTGCGCCACACGGCGGATACCGTGGCCGGGGCGCTTGACGACTATCGGTTCAACGAGGCCGCGGGATCCCTTTACCAGTTTGTCTGGCATGAGTTGTGCGACTGGTACCTGGAAGCAGCCAAGCCCGCCCTTTACGGAAACGACGACGCCGAAACAGGTAGGAAGGCTGCGGCCACCCTGTGGCGGGTGCTGCGCGACACGCTCATTTTACTCCATCCCTTTGTTCCTTTTGTTAGCGAGGAGATCTGGCAGAAGATGCCCGGTACAACGGATTCCATCATGAAAGCGCGTTTTCCGGGCCGCGATCCGGAGCTGCCCGCACCCGAGCGTGAGCCCGCCGCTGAAGCCGCCATGGAGCAGGTCATGGGTATCATCACGGCGGTACGAAACATCCGTGGCGAGATGAACATATCCCCTTCGGTGTCGCTGTCGGCAATGGTGCTGGCTGAAAATCCGGAAACCCGGGATATGGTTGATCGGCAGGCACAGCTTGTCCGTTATCTGGCCCGGCTTGAAAATCTTGAAATCAAAGACGGCGGAGATTCGCCAAAGGCTGCGGCCACCGCCATCGTCCAGGATGTTTCGGTATCGGTGCTGCTCGAGGGTGTTATCGACGTGGCCCGGGAGGCCGAGCGGCTGGACAAGGAAATTGCCAAGCTGGACAAGGAAATCACGACTTTGGTCAGAAAACTTGAAAACGAAAGCTTCGTTTCCAAGGCCCCTGAGGACGTCGTGGAAAAAGTCCGGATGCAGTATACCGAAAGCAGCGAAAAAAGAGAAAAGCTGGAAAACAACCGCAAAACCATACAATCCATCGCTGCATCCGGCGGTGCCTGATGGCGTCGGAAACGGGTTGTTTTTTGCGATCACTTCAGGCTCGGATTTAAAAAGGTGGGGTTATGAAGCAACCCGGCACGATCCGCCTCCCTTATACCCGGGGGGTGGATCGTCTTGTTGAACTGGCGCTGGAAGAAGATGTGGGACACGGCGATATCACGTCGTCGTATCTTGATATCTCAGGCCTTTCCGGCAGGGGACGGATCATTGCGAAAGAAGATCTCGTTCTTGCGGGTACGGAACTCGTTTTGCGGGTATTTTCCAGAATCGATCCAAGCGTGACCGCAGAGGTTTTTTTTTCGGACGGTCAATGGGTGGAGGCCGGCACCACGGTTCTTTGCGTGGAAGGCAACATGGAGGCCCTGTTGACGGGAGAGCGAACTGCGCTTAACTTTCTGCAGAGAATATCCGGTATTGCAACCCATGTCAGGCACTATGTCGACAGCCTTTCCGGAGCCGCCGTCCGCCTGGTGGATACCCGAAAAACCGTTCCGGGATGGCGCGTGCTGGAAAAATACGCCGTTCGCGCGGGCGGGGCGTTCAATCACCGGATGGGTCTTTATGACGGGGTGCTGATCAAGGACAACCACATCGCGGCAGCCGGATCGATTACCGAAGCGGTATCCCGGATTCGGGGCAGAATATCCCATCTTGTCCGGATCGAGGTGGAAACAACCTGTATGGCCGAAGTGGACGAGGCGCTTGCTGCCGGAGCAGACACCATCATGCTTGATAACATGGCGGACGACGATATTCCGAAGGCGGTGTCCCGTGTCGGGTCGAAGGCCCTGGTGGAGGTCTCTGGGCGCGTGGACCGGGATCGCATCGAATACCTTGCCGCCACCGGCGTCGATATCATCTCCTCGGGCGCGTTGACCCATGCCGCCCGGTTCGTTGATCTGAGCATGGATATAGACCGTTTACCGGAGTAGTGCCTGAACGAAAACCGTCTTTTTCGTTGGGGCGACTAAGCAGCACCGCGTTTTCCGGACAGCCTTCTCTGGCCCCCGGCTCATTTCAATTGCGGAGTCTTTTATGATCCCCTTGCGGGACACCGTACAATCCAGGCATTATCCGGTTGTCACGATCGGGCTGATCTGCATCAATGTTTTCGTGTTCATCCTTCAGATGTCCATGGGGCCGGGGTTCCAGGATTTCGTTTACACGTACGGCCTGGTTCCGGCACGCTATACCGTGGAGGCGGTTGCACGCCATTTCACATTCGGTCAGCAGATGTTCGCATTCGTGTCGTTCATGTTCCTGCACGGCGGGTTTATCCATATCCTGGGCAACATGTGGATACTTTATATATTCGGGGACAATGTCGAGGACTTTCTCGGGTCGTTTTATTTTCTGCTCTTCTATATGGCCGGCGGCCTGTTTTCCGGCCTTGCCCACATGATGCTCAACCTGGAATCGTCGACGCCGGTCATTGGGGCATCCGGTGCGGTGGCGGCGGTAATGGGCGCCTATTTTATTTTGTATCCGAATTCCCGCATCCTCACGCTGATCCCCATCCTTTTCATTCCGTTTTTCATCGAAATACCGGCGTATATCTTTCTGGGGATCTGGTTCATGATCCAGGTGTTCAACGCCGCGGGCACGGTCGGAATGGACGGTCCCGGTATTGCGTGGTGGGCGCATATCGGCGGGTTTGTGTTCGGCGTCGCGGGGATCAAGCTGGCCGGTCGATATTATACGGATCCGAAGGATCCCGGAAAAAAGCGGTGGGATGGCATCGAGCGGAAAAAGGGCCAGCACTTCCAGGTGATCCGACCGTCGCAGGAGGATAGCGGGGCGGACCTGAAGGCGGTAATCCGGGTTACGCCCTACGAAGCGGCGGCCGGAACCACCAAGACGGTCAATATTCCGGCGGGATTTCAGAAGCGGGTGTACCGGGTGAAAGTGCCGCCGGGGGTGCAGGACGGCAATCTTCTGCGGCTTCGGGGTCTCGGCAGAAAAGGTATGCACGAAGAACCCGGAGATCTCTACCTGGAGGTCAGGATCGAGCAGCCGCGATAACGGCTTTGGAAAAGGTCCAAGATCAAGGCTTGCGCGATTGCGAAGAATACAGCGTACTCATCGTACGTGAAATTCTGAGGAATCGCGCGCAGCCGCGGATATTGATGCACTCGTAAAAGTCTCGGTCTGAAGGCTTTGAAAAAGGTCCAAGATCAAGGCTTGCGCGATTGCGAAGAATACAGCGTACTCATCGTACGTGAAATTCTGAGGAATCGCGCGTAACGCTGATATTGGACCTTTTTCAAAGCCTTCAGATTTTGGAGATGCAGTTTCGGCCTTGCCTCTTGGATATATACATCGCCTTGTCCGCCCGCTTCATGAATTCGGTGGTGCTCTCTCCGAAGCTGTATTCCGTAACGCCGATGCTCAGGGTAATTGGCACGTCAAACTCGTTATGCCTGAGAACATCACTTTCCACTACCGTCTTGATCCGGGAGGCCGCTTTCATGGCTGATTCGATGTCGGTTTCCGGAAGGATCACGGTAAATTCCTCGCCGCCGTAGCGATACGCCGTGTCCGGTGTTCTAAGGACCGCGCTGATGGCTTTGCCGATAGAGGATAGAATCCGGTCCCCCTCCATGTGGCCGTAAATATCGTTGAACCGCTTGAAGTGATCGATGTCGAGCATCAACAAAGACAGGGGCCGTTGGTACCGATTGTGGCGGGTGATTTCGCTTTGAAGCTGATAATGGAAGTGCCGGGAGTTGTAGAGCTGGGTCAGGTGATCCGTAATGGACAGGATTTTGAACTCTTCCAGGATCTCGTTTCGCTCCCGGGCGATGCGCCGCTCCCGCAGCACACGCTTCAGGCGAAGCAGCAGCTCTTCCAGGCGGAACGGTTTGAACACGAAGTCGTCAGCCCCCTTTTTGATGGCCGTTTCATAGGTATAGTCCCGGATGTAGCCCGTGATGATGATCACCGAGATGTCGTAATGCGCCTTGATGTGCTCCGTGAGCTGGAGCCCGTCCATGCCGTTCATGATGATATCGGTGATAACGACGTCGAACTGCCTGGCGGCAAGGCGTTCCAAGGCGTCCCCGGCGTTGACCGCCGTATCCGTATCGTAGCCGGAGAGGCTCAGATATTCACTGATGGAATCCCGTATGGAGTCATCATCGTCTACAATCAAAATCTGTGGATTCATGAAACCTTATTCGGCAAAGGGTTGTTGTGGAAAACGGATTTCTTGACAGATCCGGTTTTTGCTGGTACCTAAGCTGAGCGATTTTCAAATTATTTTGCTCTTTTTGAAACCACTTTTCAATTACTTTTACTGTATTAAACGATTTTCCGTTTTGATGCACTTAAAAAAGCCGCGACCCGACGGCCCTGTAAAAAGGATTACATATTGCCGGACAGTTCCGCTAAAATCATGAAAAATATTCGTAATTTCAGCATAATCGCCCATATTGACCATGGCAAGTCAACCTTGTCTGACCGCCTCATCCAGTCTACGGATATCGTCTCGGAACGGGATTTTCAGGATCAGATGCTGGATAACATGGATATCGAGCGGGAGCGGGGGATTACCATCAAAAGCCAGACCATCTGCCTGCCGTACACGGCGAAGGACGGCAACCTTTACTGGCTCAATCTCATCGATACGCCCGGCCATGTCGATTTCAGCTACGAAGTTTCCCGTGCCCTGGCCTCCTGCGAGGGGGCCTTGTTGCTAATAGATGCCAGCCAGGGGGTCGAGGCCCAGACGCTCGCCAACCTGTATCTTGCCCTGGAAAACAACCTGGAGATCATACCGGTCATCAACAAGATCGATCTCCCGTCCGCCAACGTGGAGATGGTCAAGCTGCAGATCGCGGAGGACCTGGGGCTGGATCCGGATACGGCCATTCTGGCGTCCGCCAAGAACAACATCGGCGTCGAGGAGATCCTTGAAGCGATCGTTCATCGCCTGCCGCCGCCCCAAGGCGACCCCGACGGCCCGGCCCGGGCCCTTATTTTCGATTCCCACTACGATCCTTTCCGGGGGACCGTCGTTCATTTCAGGGTCTTTGACGGGAAATTCCGTCCCAGAGACAAGATCCGGTTCATGTCCAACAATGCCACGTACACGGTGGAGGAGACGGGCATATTCCAGATCAAGCGGGTGGTCCAGAAGGAGGTCGCCGCAGGCCGTGTGGGGTACCTGATCGCAGGCATCAAGACCGTGGGGGATACCCGCTCCGGGGATACCATTACCCACAGGGACCGCCCCTGCGAGGCGCCCATGCCGGGGTTCAAGGACCCCAAGCCGGTGGTTTTTTCATCCATGTATCCGGTTTCCACCGATGATTACCCGGAATTGACCACGGCCCTGGAAAAGCTCAAACTCAATGATGCCTCCCTGGTATATGAAAAAGACTCCTCCACGGCGCTGGGATTCGGCTTCCGGTGCGGGTTTCTGGGACTGCTTCACCTGGAGGTGGTCCAGGAGCGCCTGGAGCGGGAATACGATCTGTCGCTGATTATCACGGCGCCCTCGGTCCGCTACGAAATCGAGCTGTCGGACGGGTCGACCATGATGATTGAAAACCCCTCGCTTTTCCCGGATCCGGCAACCGTTGCCGTCACCCGGGAACCTTATATCCGGGCGTCGATCATGGTCCCGGACAAATACATGGGTGCGGTGATGAGCCTCTGCCTGGAGCGCCGGGGACTCAACAAGAATTACCAGTATTTTTCCTCGAGCCGGATGGAGATGATTTTCGAGCTGCCCCTGGCCGAGGTGGTCTATGATTTTTACGACCGGCTCAAGACGGTGACCCAGGGATACGGATCCTTCGACTACGATATCATCGACTACCGGGAGACGGATATCGTCAAGGTAGATATCCTCATCAACGGCGAAAAGGTCGACGCGCTTTCCCAGCTTGTCCATCGGGACAACGCCGTGTACCGCGCCCGGGTGGCATGCGAAAAGCTCAGGGATGAAATCCCGCGGCATATGTTCAAGGTAGCGATCCAGGGAGCCATCGGTGCGAAGGTGATCGCAAGGGAGACCATCAATCCGTACCGCAAGGATGTCACGGCCAAGTGCTACGGCGGCGATATCTCGCGGAAACGGAAGCTCCTGGAAAAGCAGAAGAAGGGTAAAAAGCGCATGAAAATGGCCGGAAATGTGGAAATTCCGCAGAACGCTTTTCTGTCCGTTTTAAAGGGGAAAGAGTCCTGATGCCCGGGCGGCTTCCACCCCGGCATGCCGGGATGGAAGCGGGGCTTTGCCCTGAAGGTGTTCAATTTAGCCGACGATAATCTCGAATGAATTGAAGAAGTACGCGATTTCAAAGGCCGCGGTTTCCGGCGCGTCGGATCCGTGGACGATGTTTTTTTCGATATCGGTTGCAAAGTCCCGCCGTATGGTGCCTTCTTCGGCTTCCTCGAAGTTGGTCGCGCCCATGAGCTTGCGGTTTTTCGAAATGACATCCTCGCCTTCCAGCACCATGACCACGATCGGACCGGATGACATGAAGTCGGTAAGGCTGCCGAAAAAGGGACGCTCGGAATGGACCGCGTAAAAACCCTGGGCCTGCTTTTTGGTCATCCAGAGCATTTTCATTGCAATGATGCGGATGTTGTTTTTTTCGAAGCGGCTTACAACCTCCCCGATAAGGCCTTTGCCGACACCGTCGGGTTTGATGATGGACAATGTTCTTTCCATGAAATCCAGTTCCTTTCATTATGCGTTGCGTTTTTTGTTTGGTTGGATGCAATTATCCGGTTTTTCCCCGGTTTTTTTCCGGCTAAGCCGCCATACCAGATTGCCCGCTTAACGTCAAGAATTGCCGTACCCCCCGGCAGCCGAGCGGCATGTGTTTTCGCTTTTGATATTGACAACGGATCATTTCGTGGATAGTTTGGTTTGCCTGTATAAAAACGCAGCATTTTTATAATATTTTTGTAGGGAGGAGATCATGCTTAAGGTTACCGATGCGGCATACCAGGAAATTGCCGATTTTTTCAACGGCAAAACGGCCAGACCCATCCGGATTCTGCTGAATCCCGGTGGATGAGGCGGGCCGTCACTGGCAATGGTTCTGGATGAACCGAAAGAAAATGATACGGTATTCGATGTAAAGGGATTTGAGTTTATCGCGGATAACGATTTTCTCGAAAAGGCTCAGCCGATTATCATCGATCATAAGGGGATGGGGTTTTCCATCAGTTCGAACATCGATTTTGGCAGCGGCGGCGGTGCCTGCGGCTGCGGATCGAGTTGCAGCACGGACTGATCGTTGGCTTTTTAAGAAATGATAATCTCGTAAAAAGTCGCAACCAGACGACTTTGTAAAAAGGCCAAGATCAAGGCTTGCGCGATTTTCAAAGAATTGAGCGACTTAGCGTACGTGAATTTCTTCGGAAATCGCGCGTAACCGCGTAACGCAGATATTGGACTTTTTACGAAGCCGTCAAGAAATGACGATAAAAAAAATCCGGAGCCGGCCTCATGGCCGGGTACCGGATTTTTTATTGAAGATTTTCGGGCAAAAGGAGCCGTCTTGGGCCTTGGCCGGGCGGGGACCGCTAGTTCAATGCCTCCTTGAGGGCTTTGCCGGGGGTGAATTTCGGAACCTTGCGCTCCTTGATATTGATGGGGGTGCCCGTTTGGGGGTTTCTGCCGGTCCGCGCTTCTCTTTTGACCGGTTTGAAGGTGCCGAATCCGACCAGGGTCACGCTGTCGCCCTTGGACAGGGCGTCGGTGATCGACTGTACCATACAGTCCACTGCTGCCTGGGCTTCCTTCTTGGTGCTGACGACTTTTGCCACTTCATTGATTAAATCTGCCTTGTTCACTTGACTACTCCTTTCATTTGGGTTGTTGTTCGTTTGTGCGGGGGTTGCGGACGTTTGAAACGGTTTGTCAGGCGGTTGCAGTACGGGAAGTAGAAAATCGACTGAACCGGGATAAAATATTATCGGATGTTTGTTAGCGGGGCTGTTAAGACATCAGTCAATGTTACGATAAAACATTTATTGTTTGTCGGACCATCGATATATATTCATACGTCTCTGAAAACGCGGTGTCAAGAGCGTTTTTGCGGTTTTTGCCGATTTAGATCGGGATGAACGACCTTTCGGACTAATTTTGACGGACACGGAACAGGGGGCGATCCGGTGAATTACTAAAAACGTCAGAGCGTGTTATGGAAAAATAGCAAATAATAAAGGGTTGTTAGGGAATACCAGGTTTTTCCGGGGTTGCGGCGGGCACGGATATCGGGTTGATTGCAAAGCCTTCGGATATTCAAAAAGGGCGGATGCCGTAAAGG
>SL_3KL_010_SEDDRAFT_10005997_pt1 | contig 10882 bp, 11 predicted proteins | sample SodLakKL_010_SED_2_FD_10381 | JGI IMG/M metagenome (IMG submission 10381)
CTCGGCGCGGTGCCCCCGCCGCGGACACCAACCGTCGACGGAACCGGCCGGGGCGTCTAGACGACGATCCGCACTGGCGACTCGAGCAGCTCCGCCACGCGCGCCAGGAGCTGGGCGGCGTCGGACCCGTCTGCGCCCTCCCCCGACATCGTCAGGTAGGCGCGCCTGCCACCGCTGAGGGTGTCGATCAAGATGCGGCCCAGCATGAGCACCGGTGCATCGAGCTGCAGCACGGCATCGTCGATGCCGAGCTCCGACAGGTCCGCGACCACCAGGTCGACGGTACCGTCGTCGTCGGAAGCGCCCGCCGCCATCGTCCGCTCCAGCGCCGCTACGGTGGAGGCGAAGTCGCTGGTCTCGGACACGCGCGCGCGCCGCACGTCGCCTGCGTCGATCGACGCGAGTGCCACGACCCCACCGCGCGTCGCGAGCGCCTTCTGCCCCGCCCGGAGCAAGAACGCGCCGATGGGAACGGGGGCGTCGCGGCCGAGATCGACGGCCAGGTCGGCCTGTGCGGCGACGAGCGCCGTCAGGTCGACCTGACGGCGCCAGACGTGGCGGTGGCGCAGGAGCGGGACATCGCGGCCGATCGTGGCCTGGCCGGCATGGGGTGACGGAACCGCTACGGGCGGTGCGATCGCTCCGTCGGCCAGGCCGGCATGGAGGCCGACGTCGTCGGGTTCGTGGGTGCGCACGTGCGCGTCGTCGAGCGACGCGGCCAGGTCGGCGGGCACGTCGTCGTCCACGCCTGCGGACACGTCGCCGGCATCCACGTCGTCGCTGGGCGGCTGGTCGGCGGGCAGCGGGTCGGGGAGCACGCCGTCGCGGGCGGCGGCAGGCTCGTCGATGCTCGGTACGGCGCCCATCCCGGCGTTCGCGCCCCAGGTCGGTTCGTCATCCGTCTCGTCCCCGAGTTCGGGTCCAGATGCCCACGCGCTCGGCGCGCCGTACCCCTCGTCGTCGTCATCCGCGAAGAGCGCGGGCGGTTCGTCGCCGTCGGCCTGCCGGCTGGGACCGGCGCCGAACAGGTCGGGCAGCCCGTGATCGCTCGCGACGTCGCTGCTCGGCGCGCTCATAGCGGCGCTGCCGACGTCGTCGCTCTCGTCGCTCGGAGCGTCGTCGCGTGGCTCCGGCTCGTCGTCGCCCTCGACCAGGAGGTCCTCTTCGAGATCGTCCATGTCGACCTCGACGGCCGGCGCTGCCGCTCGGTCGTCGCGGTCGTCCTCGCCGTCGAGCGACCCGGCATCGCTCCAGAGCAGGCCGTCGTCGTCGGACTCCACCGCGCTCTCGCGGTCGCCGTCGCCGTCGGACGAGCCTTCGTCGAAGAGGAAGATGTCGTCGTCGATCGTGGACGTGGGTTCGACCTCGTCGCGCGCCACCTCCGCCCGGCCGGCGCGGACGTCGGCGTCGGGCCAGGCCTGCATGCCCTCGGGCACGGGTTCCGGCGTGGGATCGATCGCCTCATCGCCCGCCATGACGCGCGCCAGGTACTCGAGCACGTCGCGCTCCACGACACGCCCCTCGTCGCCGCTGCCGCGCAGCCGGCGCCAATCGACGTTGTTCTCCTCGGCCAACCGCCTGGCCAGCGGTGCGATGTTGGGTTGGTCCACGCGCAACCTCCTGGTGTCGTGCTCGCTCCGTACGTTCGGACAGTCTACGGAAACGGGCGCCGCCGGGGGCGCGAAGGTCCTCACTCCGCAGCCACCCGTGCGTGCTCGTCGGAGTCCGACGCCCCTGAGGAGGGCGGCGCGTCCGCGCCGCAGGCGTCAGGGGCGCCAGGCCTGGAAGAAGCTCCCGTTGATGAAGGTCTGCAGGAGCGGTTCGTCGCCCTCGATGCGGATCGACGTCACCACACCCTCGCCGGCCGCCAACTCGCGATCGAGCACGGTTCGCTCCCCGTCAGCGTCGCTGACGACGAGCGTGAGCCGGTACGGTTCGCGCGTCAGCGACGCGACGCCGACCTGGCTCGGGTCGAAGCGGAACGGTATGAGCCGGCTCCCGTCGGCCTGCATCGTGGTCGTCCCGGGCGCGGGGACGTCGGGTTCTGCCGGTGGTGCGCTGGTGTCCCCGGGGACGACCCGGTCGAAGGCGAACGGCTCCCGCTCGAGATCCCGTTGGATGACGTCTTGTACGGGTCCGTTGACAACCAGGGCCACGGGGCTGCCGACGACGGTATAGCCGGCGGGACGGACCTCGAGCACCCCGGCGGGGCGTGTCGGGTCGTCGACGAGCCGCACCGGACCGAGCGCGAGCTGGGCCGCCCGGATCGCCAACTGCGCCTGCCACAACGGTTGTCCCTCGACCTGCGGGACGCGGACCACGCGCGTGCCCTCCAGCGCGTACACGAGCGTCACGGGGGTGCTGGGCATCACCTCGGAGCCGGCCACCGGACGTTGATCGGTGACGGTGTTCGGGCGATCGAAGCTCAGGTCGGCGGCCACGGCGTCGACGCGCCTGACGCCGGCCTCGGTGAGCGCCGCACGCGCCTCTTCGAGGGTCATGCCCCGCACGTCGGGGAGATCGATCGGGTTGCCGTCCATCCCCCGGCTCACCTCGATCGTGAGCGCCTCGCCCTGATCCAACAGGCTGCCGGCCTCCGGGCGTTGGGCGACCACCAACCCGACCGGTCGGTCGGTGCTGACGTACACGACCCGCTCCACGCCGATCGCGAGGTCGGCGGCACGCGCCAACGCATCGCGCTCGGGCAGGCCGACCAGCGTCGGGACCTGCCTTGCCTCGGCGCCGGCGTTCACGCCCAGACTGACGGTCCGGCCGCCACGCACCACGCTGCCGCTCGGCGGCGTCTGCGACACGACGGTCCCCGGCGCGGCGGCGGCGTCTAGATCGGGGTACGTGAGCACGCGCAACCCCTCGGCCCGGAGCCGTTCGGTCGCGTCGGCGTACGGCACGCCACGCACGTCCGGCAGGCGCACGTCGGCGACGCTGAGGTAGTCGGCCGTGGTGAGCGCGGCTGCGACGACGAGTCCGGCGGCCGCGAACACGAGCACCACGATGCGAATCATGCCTGCAACGGTAGCACGCACCTCGCCGCAGTCCCGACGTCGAGACAGCACACACACGGCTGATCCGAGTGCCGGTAGCATGCGCGATCATGGCTGCGATCGCCCCCCACCTGGTCTGGCCCCCCGCATACGAGCCCGATGAGCACAGCGAGATCGCGTGGCTGTTGCGCGCCGAGCGCGCCGGCGTGCCGGTGGCCCCGATGGTGGTGGTGCCGACGGACGTCGAGACCGGGTTCTACGCCCTCAACAACCTGCCGGAGCAGTTGCTGCGCCTGTTCGACGGCGTGGCGGGAGACGACCCCGACGAGGACGATCTCGAAGAGATCGCGCCCCACGCGCGCGAGTTGGTGCGCGGCCGCGCGCTGCTCGACGAGGTGGTCGAGCGCCTCTACGAGGCCTTCGCCACGCTGCCGGAGCACGTCGTGGTGCGCCGCGAGGGCGCGGACGGCGTGGCGACCTGGCGCGGCCGCGACGCCCTCCTGGCACTCAAGCGCATCTGGGCCGACGACTGGGAGGTCGACGCGATCGCGACGCGGTTGCGCGCCGGGCACGGCCTGGCGCCCCGCGGCCAGAGCGTGCTGGTCCACGACGCGCTGCTGACACGCTCGCGCGAACCGCTCGGCTTCGGGCCGGCCGGCGCGGCGGTCGACGCCTGGAGCGATCGGGCGGGGCGACTCGCGCGGCTACGGCTGGTCGACGACGCGCGCTGACCGGCGCGGCGGCGTCATTTGCGCAACTGCGTCGGCGTTGCGAACGTCGCCCGGACCTGGCTGGTGGGCTCGAACGTGATGTACGCGTCCGGGGTGACGCCGCGCACGATCTTCAGGACGGCGTCGCTGCGGCGCCGCGGCAGGACCACGAACAGGATCCGCACGTCCCCTCGCATGCCTTGGCCGTTCACGACGGTGACGCCGTAGCCCGCCTGCCTGAGCAGGTGCTCGCTCGAGGGGGCGTCGACCGGCGTGACGATCCGCATCAGGACGTCACCGGCCGCGATCCAGCGCTCCACCGAGACGCCGAGCATGGTGCCGGTCGCGTAGCCGGCGGCGTACGCGACGAACTTCACCGGGCTGTCGAGGGTGGAGAGCACCTGCGCGGCCGCGACCAGCCAGATCAGCGACTCGAAGAACGACAGCGTGCCGGCGATGGCGCGCTTGCCCCGCACCAAGAAGGTGATACGAAGCGTGCCGATGGAGACGTCGGTGATGCGAAGCGCGAAGATGAGCAGCGCGCTCGCCAACAGCGGTAGGTCCACGTCAACCCCCTGTGACCGGAGCGGCGGCGGTCTCGACGGCCGCCACGGCGGCGGCGCCGATCACGCCCGCGTCGTCCCCGAGCTCCGCGACGCGCAGTTCTGGTTGCGGGTACCCGTGGCTCGCCCGCTCGAGCGCCGCACGAACGCGATCGAGGTAGAACGGTCCGACGCCAGAGACGCCGCCGCCCAGGACGAACCCGTGTGGGTCGATCACCTTGACGATGTTGGCGAGGCCGACGCCGGTGAAGTGCGCGGCGTTGTCGACGATCGCGAGGGCCTTGGCGTCGCCGTCGCGGGCGCGCTCGAACAGCTCCGCCGTGCTCACCTCGCGCGAGAAGACGTAGCTGGCATCGCGGGCCATCGAGCGGCCGGCCGCGAGCGCCTCCCAACTGCCCGAGTGCCCGTCGCCGCCGACGGGGCCGCCCGGGAGCAGGGTCATGTGGCCGATCTCGCCGGCCAACCCGTGCGCGCCGCGCAACACGCGGTCGCCCACGAACACGCCGCCTCCGATCCCGGTCGAGAGCGTGACGTAGACGCTGGAGACGAGATCGCGCGCCGCTCCGTAGCGGTGCTCGGCGTACCCGGCGGCGTTGGCGTCGTTCTCCAGGACCACCGGGAGCGCGAGCTGCTCGGTGAGCGCAGCGACGAGCGGGGCGTCCTCCATGCCCGCGATGTTGGGGGCGAAGCGCACGCGTCCGCGCTCGAAGTCGAGCGGACCCGGACAACCGATCCCGACGGCCTCGGCCTCGGGGTGACGCTCGAGGAGGGCCGCGGCGGTCTCGACCAGGGCAGCGATCACGTCGGCGGCACCGGTCTGCGGCGTGGCGCGGCGGCGGCGCGCCAGCACCTCGCCGTCGCGCACGACGGCGGCGGCGATCTTGGTGCCTCCCAGGTCGAGCCCGAGCGTGATCACGGCGACGCCTCGGGCGCGGCGACCAGCGCTCGGGTGGCGTCTGCGATCACACCGTCCTCGTCGGTCGCGACCACCAAGACGGCGACGGTCGCGTCGTCAGGACTGATGCGGGGGCCGTGGCGCGCGTTGCGCGCTTCGTCGATCACGATGCCGAGCCGCTCGAGGCCAGCGAGGGCTGCGGCACGCGTGGCGGCGTCGTGCTCGCCGATCCCCCCGGTGAACACGATCGCATCGACCCCGCCCATCGCGAACACGCACGATCCCAGGGCCGTGCGCACGCGGTAGGCGAACACGTCGAGCGCCAGCCTGGCCGCCTCGTCGCCGGCGGCCTCCGCGGCGCGCAGGTCGCGCACGTCGTTCGACCGCCCGTCCGACAAGCCCTTGAGGCCGGACTCGTGGTTCAACACGCGCTCGAGTTCGCTCGGCTCCATGCCGCCCCGCAGCATGTGCAACAGCACGCCGGGATCGATCTGACCGGGCCTGGTCCCCATGACGAGGCCGTCGAGCGGCGTGAAGCCCATGCTGGTCTCGACCGAGCGACCGCGGTCGACGGCGGCGGCGCTGGCGCCGTTGCCGAGGTGCAGCGACACGATCCGCAGCGTGTCGCGCGCGCGCCCGAGCAGCTCGGCGGCGCGCCGCGTCACGCCGTCGTGCGATGGGCCGTGGAAGCCATAGCGGCGCACGCCGTGCTCGACGTACCACGACTCCGGCACGGCGTAGCGGTAGGACCTGGGGGCGAGCGTCGCGTGGAAGGCGGTGTCGAAGACCGCCACGTGCGGCACGTCGGGGAGTTGCTCGCGGGCGGCCTCGAGCGCCGCCAGGTTGGCGGGGTTGTGCAGGGGCGCGAGGTGCACGAGCGCCCGCACGTCGGCCACCACGGCGTCGTCGATGCGCACCGGCGCCGCGTAGCGCTCGCCGCCGTGGACCACCCGGTGCCCCACGGCGACCACCGCGGCCAGCGACGCTCGCTCGTCGAGGACCTGCAGAACGGCGCGCAGTGCGCTGGCGTGATCGCGCATCGGCGGCGGTGGCGGGAGATCGGCGTCGCCGCGCCAGCTGGCCGCCGCGCCGATGCGTTCGACGGTCACGGCATGCCCCAGAGGCCTGCGGCTCACCTTGAGGCTGGAGCTCCCTGCGTTGATGACGAGCACGTCGAGGTCGGGCACGGGGCGTTCCACCAAACCAATCTACCAGGGCGGTCGACGCACCACAGGGACGGTCGTCGTGTCGCCGCGACGCCGGTCTCCGAAGCCGCCCGACATCGATATGAGCCGACCTCGCTCAGGTTTCCGTAGGCATCCTCACACCAGATGGGGTGCTTCGTCGGCTACGATGGCGTGAGAGGAGGGGGTCACCGTGTTCAAACTGTTCACCATCGCGGAAGCCACGCGCCTCCTGCCCGTGATCGAGGGGCACGTGGCCACGCTCCAAGGCGCCAGCCGCGACGCGGAGAAGCTCAAGCAGCGTCTCGCCGTGATCGACAAGCAGCCGAATGCGGGCCGCACCGCCGGACGCATCGAGTCGCAGAACCTCATGCAGGAGCTCTCGTTCGTGGCGAGTTGCGCCTTCGACGCGAAGGCCGAACTCGACCGCCTCGGCGTCGAGCTCACCGACCTCGCGGGCGGTGCCGTCGCGATTCCAGCCAGCGTTGCCGGAGAGGTCGTCGCGCTCACCTGGGCGCGCGGCCAGGACGAGATCACCCACTATCGCCGGCTGACGGGCGACGCCGATCCACACCCGCTGCCGTCGGACGTTCGCGTCCAACAGGCCTGACGCGGGCTCAGGGCAGGATCAGCGCCGGCTCGAAGCGCAACGCGTCGGCCGCCACGAAGCGCACCACCGTGTCCGCGATCGTCGGCACGTACACGGGCGCTTCGCCGTGGACGTGGCCGAACACCAGCGCGCGCGGTGCAGCGGCCGTGATCAGGTCGAGCATCTCCGAGGCGTCCCCGCGCGGGTTCGTGGGCGGGAAGTGCAGCATCACCACCAGCGTCCCGGGGCCGAGCTTCGCCGCGGCGGCGAGCGACAGCTGCAGGCGGTGGAGTTCGCGCCGGTAGATGCGCTCGTCGTGCGCGTCGCCGCCTGGCGCGCCCGGCACGACCCAACCGCGCGTACCCGCGACGATCACGTCGCCGATGCGCACCGCGTCGTGTTGGATGGCGTGCATTCCCTCCGGCAGCACTGCCCGGAGCCTGCGCAGCGACGGCCACCAGTAGTCGTGGTTGCCCCGCAGCAGCACAGAGCGGCCGGGGAGCGCCGCGATGGCCGCGAGGTCGGGGAGGGCGTCCTCCAGCCGCATCGCCCACGAGATGTCGCCGGGTACGAGCACCAGGTCGTCCTCGCGTACGACGCGACGCCACCCCTCGAAGAAGGCCTCCGGGTGGCCCTGCCACGAAGCGCCGAACACGTCCATCGGTTTGGGATCACGGCTCGACAAGTGCGGGTCGGCGATCGCGAAGACGCGCACGCTGACCTACGCGCTCCCAGGCACCCGGTGCGGCTTCGAGGCTGCCGCGTCTCCGGCGCCCGCGCCGCTCTGGCCGGCGCCAGCGCCCGGCACCCAATCCGCCGGGCGCTCACCGAGGCCGAGCCGCCACGCCACACCTGCGACCACGCGCTCACCCGCATGACCGTCGCCGTACGGGTTCGTGGCGGCCCGCATGGCAGCCAGCGCAGCGGGATCGTCCAGCAGTGCGAGCAGACCCGCCTCGACCCTGGCCGGATCGTTGCCAAGGAGCCGCAACGTGCCCGCCGTCACACCCTCGGGACGTTCGGTGACGTTGCGCAGCACCGCCACCGGCGTCCCGAGCGCTGCCCCCTCCTCCTGCAGGCCGCCCGAATCGGTGATCACCAAGCGCGCCGTGCGCACCAGNGCGAGCATCGCCAGGTAGTCCCAATCGTCGTCGAGCACCACGTTCGGTAGCCCCTCCAGGACGGGCACCACCGCGCTGCGCACCGCGGGGTTGCGGTGCATCGGGTACACGAAGACGTGATCCGGGTGCGCCCGCGCCGCCGCCGCCACGGCCGCGGCGAGGCCGCCCAGCACGGGCAGGTTCTCGCGCCGGTGCATGGTGAGCGCGACGAGCGGGCGGTCGGTCGGGACGTGGGCGGGCAAGACGGCGCGCCGGACGGCCCAACGCACCGCGTCCACCGCCGTGTTCCCCGTCACCACCATCCGCTCGCCCGTCTTGCCCTCACCCAGCAGATGTTCGCGCGCCAACGGCGTCGGCGGCAGGTCGAGGTCGGTGACGACGTCGGTCAGACGCCGGTTGGCCTCCTCGGGAAACGGCTCTCGCAGGTCGAACGAACGCAGGCCGGCCTCGACATGGGCGACCGGAACGCCCTCGAAGAACGCAGCGAGCGCGACGGCGACCGTGCTCAGCGTGTCGCCGTGCACGAGCACGTAGTCGGGTGCCTCGGCGCGCAGCGCCTCGGCGGCGGCCGCGACCGTCCGCCCGAACGCGTCGGCGAGGGTCGCCCCCGGACGCATCAGGGCCAGGTCGACGTCGGGGGTCAGCTCGAAGACCTCCAGCATCCGGTCGAGTTGCTCGCGGTGCTGACCGGTGACGACGATGCGCGGCTCCAGTCGTGGGTCACGCAGCAACGCGTGCACGACCGGGGCCATCTTCGACGCCTCGGGGCGCGTACCGAACGCGACGACGATGCGCGGAGCACCGCTCCGCGCAGCCTGGGGCTTGGTGCTCACCGTGCCCGGAGCTCGTCGGCGGCCAGCGTCGCCAGGCGCCGCCGTTCCTCGCCGACCTCGCGCAACCGCAGGTAGGAGACCATGCCGATCAGCAGCACCGCCGCGACCACCGTGCCGAGGAGCAGCACCAGCGGCGTCTGCGACAGCAGCATCCCCAAGGCGCCCAGCACCAGCGTGGCACCCCAGAGCACGTACACCGTCACGCGCGGACTGCCTGAGCGGCTGCGCAGGAGGTCGTGCAGGTGGTCGTTCGCGGCGACCGTCGGGTTCGCGCCGCGGCGCAAGCGCCGCAGCGTCACGTGCGTGATGTTCAGCACCGGCAGCGCCAGGATCAGGACCGGCGCCATCACCGTGACGGCAGCTGTCACCTTCAGCGCGCCGAGGACCGAGACGGCGGCCAGCACGTACCCCAACAGGTAGGCGCCGGAGTCGCCCATCGTGATCGTGGCCGGGTTGAAGTTGTGCCGCAAGAAGCCGAGCGCCGCGCCCGCCAGCGCCGCCAGGATGAGCACCGAGGCGCCCCGATCGGGGAACTGCAGGGCGACGGCGAAGAGGCTCAGGCTGGCGATCGCGGCGATGCCGGACGACAACCCGTCGACGCCATCGATGAAGTTGAAGGCGTTCGTGAACCCGACGACCCAGAGCAGCGTGAGCGCGACGGAGAGCACCTCCGGCATGAACACGTAGCCCGAACCCGCGAAGTAGTTGGTGACGAAGTCGATGCGCACGCCGTTGACGACCAGGATGCCCGCCGCCAGGAACTGCGACGCGAGGCGCATCGCCGCCGGCACCTCCCAGATGTCGTCGATGAAGCCCACCAGCGCCATCAGCGAGCCGCCCAGCACGATCGCGAGCAACTCGACGCGGTAACTCTCGATGGCCGCGGGCGCGATGATGCTGCCGATCAACATCGCCAACAGGAAGCCGGCGAGGATGGCGATGCCGCCGATGTTGGGGACGGCACCGTCGTGCATGCGACGCCCGTTGCCGTGGCTCGCGCCACCGACCTGCACCGCCTGGACCCGCAGCGCGAAGCGACGGACCCGCGGCACCAAGACGCCTACCGTGACGAGGGCGACGACGAAGGCGACCAGGAAGAGTGGGGCGTACGCGACCAGCGACAGCGGCACGACGTTCATGCTAGCACTCGACCCTCGCGCGCGTGGGAAGAATTCCGACGTCCCTCAGCGCGTGCCGTAGATGCGATCACCGGCGTCGCCGAGGCCGGGCACGATGAAGCCGCGCTCGTCGAGCCGCTCGTCCTGCGCGGCGAGGATGATCTCGACGTCGGGATGCGCAGCCTGGACGCGGGCGACGCCCTCGGGCGCCGCCAGGATGCACAGCAACCGCGGCAGGCGCACACCGTGCTCGAGGAGCAGGTCGAGCGCAGCCACGGCGCTGCCGCCGGTGGCCAGCATCGGGTCGAGGACGAACACCTCGCGATCCTCGATGTCGCTCGGGAGCTTCAGGAAGTAGCGCACGGGCTCGAGCGTGGTCTCGTCGCGGTACATGCCCACGTGGCCGACGCGCGCGGCCGGCACGAGCGTCAAGATGCCGTCGGCCATCACCAGGCCGGCGCGCAAGATGGCGACCAACGCCAGCTTCTTCCCCGCCAGGCGCCGCACCCGCGCGCTGGCGACCGGCGTCTCGACGACGGCGTCCTCGAGCGGCAACGAGCGCATGGCATCGAACGCCATCAACATGCTGATCTCGGCGCAGAGCGCGCGAAACTCGCGCACGCTGGTGTCGCGGTCGCGCAGGATCGACAGCTTGTGCTGCACGAGCGGATGGTCGACGACGGTCACGGGCATGACGGGTACCTCCGAGGCGCGCGGAGCGCGGGCCGGTCGACGCGATCGCGCCAGCAGAACGCCCGGACGATGCGCATCGTCCGGGCGTGATCGTGGCGGAGAGGGTGGGATTCGAACCCACGGTACCGCATAGCAGTACAACGGTTTTCGAGACCGTCCCGTTCAACCACTCCG
>SL_3KL_010_SEDDRAFT_10005998_pt1 | contig 10882 bp, 9 predicted proteins | sample SodLakKL_010_SED_2_FD_10381 | JGI IMG/M metagenome (IMG submission 10381)
CAAACAAACAAACCAACGAACAAACAAACCAACGAACAAACAAACAAACGAACCAACTACTCTATGGTCGAGACCGGAATGGTAATGATCGGCAGCCCAATCGCATCCGTGCGCTTGCGGCTGGTCAGGATTGCACTGCGTTGCTCGCTTCCGGTTTCACCCAGGTAGTAATACATCTGGGCCACACCATGGAATTGCTCCAGGGTGACCAGATTGATGCGTGTGGCTTCATCGACTCCGGGCACGAATCCCAGCGGCAGGTAGAACCCGCGCAAGCCACGGTCGGTACCCAGCGAGGTGTAGAACACATTGAGCACCTGATCGGCCATCAGGACATCTTCGACCACCTCGATGCCAAAGCGCGAGCCCAGCTCGACAGCCAGACGCTGATCGGCGTATTCGCGCAAGTCGCTGCGCTCGACAAAATGCGAGCGGATGACCAGGCGTGAGCCGCGCAGCGGTTCGAAATCCCGCTCCGGCAGATGCTCGGCCAAGTCGTCGATGGCATGGGTCACCAGTCGCTGCGCGGTCGAGCCGGTCAGCGAATCCTGAAGCTGGCGCGCCGAACACCCCGACAACACCAGCAGAATGCCCAGCAGCACAACCATCCCCGCAGCACCCGTGCGAGAGCCCTTTAACCGTAAACCGTTCAACCGTATAACGTCCATTTATGGCATATGAACAACAATTCAGGATACCATGGGCTATCCAGAATACAGCGGGCGACGTGACTGCCCGATGATCTGATTGGCATTCATCCATGAAGGAGTGAACCCATGCGTTATTTGATCCTGTTGTTGATGGCGGCCGCCCTGTTCATGGTCGGTTGCCAGCGCGATGATGACGACACAATCGATCTCGAGGAAGAAGCGGCTGAAACGGCCGAAGAGATCGAGGAAGAGTTCGACCGGACCCGCGACGAAATGGAAGAGGCGGCCATGGAAGCCGAGGCCGAGATTGCCGCGCGGCTCGAGCAGGGTGATATCGACCCGGCCGATGAATCGGCGGTCGAGCAGGTGTGGGAGCGTGCCCGACGCCTGGCTGACGAGGCCCGTGATCAGGCCGAGCGCGCGCGCGAGGTGGCCGAACGCGAGGGCGGACAAGCCATGGAGGAGGCCCGTGTGGCGGCATTGCGCGCCCGTGAACAGGCCAAGGAGGCCTGGGGCCAGGCCAGGCAGTACAGTGGTGAGGCCTGGGAAGACACTGAGCAGACGATCCAGTCGACTTTCCGCGAGGCCGAGGAGGCCTGGCAGCGCTTGCGCGATGCCGAGGACAACGACGAGAACGAAACCTGATCGGCCTTTCAAGAACTTCCGAGCCGCCCCGCCGCGACGGGGCGGCGTCGTTTCCAGCCACAACAACCGACAAGCCAAGCAACCAGGACTGACAAGGTGTCAGAGACATACAATCCCGGCCGGATCGAACCGGCCATCCAGGCACAGTGGGAAAAGGACAACGCGCATCGCGCCGAACGTGGAGAAGGCGAGCGCTTTTATTGTCTGAGCATGTTTCCCTACCCCTCCGGCAAGTTGCACATGGGTCACATGCGCAACTACACCATTTGCGACGTGATCTCGCGCTACCAGGCGATGTGCGGCCAGCGCGTACTCCAACCCATGGGTTGGGATGCCTTCGGGCTACCGGCCGAGAATGCCGCCATGGCCAATGGCGTGCCACCGGCACGCTGGACCCGCGACAACATCGCCCACATGCGCGATCAGCTCAAGTCGCTGGGATTCGCCATCGACTGGGAACGCGAGCTGGCCACCTGCGATCCCGAATATTACCGCTGGAACCAGTGGTTTTTCCTGAAATTGCTCGAGCGCGGCATTGCCTACAAGAAGACTGGCAAGGTCAACTGGGATCCGGTCGATCAGTCGGTGCTGGCCAATGAGCAGGTCGTCGACGGGCGCGGATGGCGAAGCGGCGCACTGGTCGAAAAGCGCGAGATCCCGATGTACTACCTGCGCATCACCGACTATGCCGACGAGTTGCTCGACAGCCTCGAGCAGCTCGATGGCTGGCCGGAGCGCGTGCGCACCATGCAGGCCAACTGGATCGGTCGCAGCGAAGGCGCCGAGATCAGCTTTGCCTGCGGTGACGAGACCATCAAGGTCTTCACCACCCGCCCCGATACCCTGATGGGTGCGACCTACATGGCGGTCGCGGCCGAGCATCCCCTGGCCGTCGGCGCGGCCCGAAACAATCCCGAGTTGGCGACCTTTATCGCCGAGTGCCAGAAGGGCGGCACCTCCGAGGCCGATGTCGCCACCCAGGAAAAACTGGGCATGGATACCGGACTGAAAGCGGTGCATCCGCTGACTGGCGACGAGTTGCCGGTGTGGGTGGCCAACTACGTGCTCATGGGCTACGGGGAAGGGGCCATCATGGCCGTGCCCGGTCATGACGAGCGCGATTTCGAGTTCGCCCTGAAATACGATCTGCCCATCGTCCAGGTCATCAGCCTGCCCGAAGGTCGTGAGTATGATCACCAACAGTGGCACGATGACTATGCCGCCAAGGACGGAGCGCTGCTCAACTCGGGCCCATACGACGGCCTGACCTGCCAGAAAGGCGTCGAGGCCATTGTTGCCGATCTGGAAAGCAACAATGCCGGTCGCGGTCGCATCCAGTTTCGCCTGCGCGACTGGGGCATCTCGCGTCAGCGCTACTGGGGTTGTCCGATTCCGATCATCCACTGCGACGAGTGCGGTGATGTGCCGGTGCCGGAAAAGGACCTGCCGGTGGTCCTGCCCGAAGACCTGATTCCCGACGGCGGCGGCAATCCGCTCAATCGCTGCGAGGCATTCATCAACACCTCTTGTCCGCAATGTGGCCGGCCGGCCAAGCGCGAGACCGACACCATGGACACCTTTGTCGACTCGTCGTGGTATTTCCTGCGTTATACCTGTCCGGACAATGACCAGGCCATGGTGGATGCGTCCACCAGCCAGTGGATGCCGGTTGATCAATACATCGGCGGCATCGAGCATGCCATCCTGCATCTGCTGTATGCGCGCTTCTGGACCAAGCTGATGCGCGACGAGGGCCTGGTGAATGTCGATGAGCCCTTCGCCCGGCTGCTGACCCAGGGCATGGTCCTGGCCGAAACCTATTACCGCGAGGATGAGTCGGGCCGAAAGACCTGGTTCAACCCGGCCGATGTCGACGTCGAGCGCGACGACAAGGGTCGCCTGGTCCGGGCGGTGCTGGCGGCCGATGGTGGCGAAGTTCAACCGGGCGGGGTCGAGAAGATGGCCAAGTCCAAGAACAACGGCGTTGATCCGCAAGCCCTGGTCGACCAGTACGGGGCCGATACCGTGCGCCTGTTTTCGATGTTCGCCGCCCCGCCCGAGCAATCCCTGGAATGGTCCGATGCCGGGGTCGAGGGTGCCTGGAGATTCCTGCGCCGGTTGTGGAGCGGCGTCCAGGCGCATGCCGAAGGCGGCACGCATTCCGGCCCGATACCCGCACAACTCAGTGACCCGGCCCGGGAATTGCGCCGGCTTCTGCACGAGACCATTGCCAAGGTCGGCGATGATTTCGGTCGTCGCTACACCTTCAACACCGCCATCGCAGCGATCATGGAGTTTTCCAACCATCTCAACCGTTTCGAGGCGCGCGATGACAATGATCGCCGGGTCCGACAGGAAGCCTGGGAGGCGGTGGTCCGCCTGATCGCCCCGGTGACGCCCCATGTTTCCGAGTCACTCTGGCAGGCCCTGGGTGGCCAGGGCTCGGTATTCGATGCCGGCTGGCCCGAGGTCGACGACAGCGCCCTGGTGCGCCAGGCCGTGACCATCGTGGTTCAGGTCAATGGGAAGGTGCGCGGTCGGATCGAAGTGCCCCCGGAAAGCCCGGAAGATCAAGTCAGGGAAGCGGCCATGGCCGAAGAAAACGTCGTCCGCTTTGTCGATGGCAAGACCATTCGCAAGGTCATTGTCGTGCCCGACAAGCTGGTCAACATCGTGGCCACCTGATGCGCGCCCTGGCCCTGATCGGAATGTGCCTGCTGGTTGCCGCGTGTGGCTTTCAGCTTCGCGGCGAAGCGCGTCTGCCGGATGCCATGGTCGAAACCTGGCTGGACATTCCCGATGACAACACACCGTTTGCGCGCGAACTGACCCGGGTGCTGCGGGCCAACGGGGTGCGCGTGCGATCGAGCCCCAGCGATGATGCGGCGCGACTGCGCATCCATTCCGAGCGCATGAGCCGCGAGGCGCTGACCATTTCCGGTGATGGCCGGGTCAGGGAGTTCGTGTTGATCTTCGATGTCGATTTCGAGCTGGCCGATGCCGAGGGCGAGGTGCTGATCGAGCGCGAAACCCTGCGTCTGAGACGCGACTACAGTTTCGATGAGCAGGAAATTCTGGCCGCCAGCCGCGAGGAGGAATTCCTGCGCAACGATTTGCGTCGCAACATGGCCTCGCAGATGCTGCGTCGCCTGGAAGCACTGGACGCCGTCGGGCCATGAAACTGTTTCCGGACAGGTTGCCGGGTCACCTCGAGCGGCGACTGGATTCGGTCTATCTGGTGGCCGGTCCCGAACTGCTGCTGGTCGAGGAAGCCTGCGACGCCATTCGTGCCAGGGCTCGAGCTGAGGGCGTGGCCGAGCGGGTCGTGGTTGATGCCGATGCGCGTTTCGACTGGCAGCAATTCGGATCGACCAGCGAGAACATGTCGCTGTTTGCCAGCCGCCGGCTTATCGAACTTCGCCTGCCCACCGGCAAGCCCGGCCGCGAGGGTGGGGCGGCCTTGCGCGAATGGGTCAAGTCCGGCAGTTCGGACATTCTGTTGATCAAGTGCCAGGCCTGGGAAATCGCCAGCGAGAAAACCGCCTGGTTTCGTGATGTTGAAAAGGCCGGGGTGTTCGTGCCGTGCTGGTCGGTCAAGCCGGACCGTCTGGTCCAGTGGATTGCCCAGCGCATGGCCGCGAAGGATCTGCAGGCCGATCGAGCCGCTTGTACCTTCCTGGCCGAGCGCCTGGAGGGCAACCTGCTGGCCGCCGCCCAGGAAATCGAGCGGCTGGCCTTGCTGCATGGCCCGGGCACGCGCCTGAGCCTGGAACAATTACGGGCAGCCGTGGCCGACAGCGCCCGCTTCGACAGCTTTCGCCTGGTCGATCTGGTCATCAAATCACAGGCCGGCGGCGCGGTCCGCTGCATTCGCGGCCTGCAAGAAGCCGACATTCCCATGCCCCTGATCGTCGGCGCCCTGGCGCGCGAACTGCAAACGATCGAGGCGTTCCAGACCCTGACGCGCTCCATGCCGGCCGGTCGCGCCCTGGCCGAGCTCAAGGTCTGGAAAAGTCGTCAGGCGCTTGTCGAATCGGCCGCCGGTCGATTGCAGCCGAATCGGGTGCGACGCGCCCTGGCCGAGTTGTCCAACCTGGACCGATTGTCGAAGTCCAATGCCCGCCATGAGTTCTGGTTGCGCCTTGAGCGACTGTGCGTGGATTTGTGTGATGCCTCCGGCGAGCGGATGAGCGCATGAGAAATCGGGCCATTGCCATATTCGGCGGCACCTTCGACCCGATTCACTTCGGTCACCTTCGAGCCGCCTCGGAAGTCTCCGAGCTGCTGCGCGCCAATGATTTTCGATTGCTGCCGGCCGGGCATCCGCCGCATCGCGAGGGGACCTGGGCCGAGGCCTACCATCGCCTGGCCATGCTCGAACTGGCGCTGGCGCCGTATCCCGACCTGACGGTTGACGAACGCGAGGTCCGCCGTGACGGGCCTTCGTTCATGGTCGAGACCCTGGAAAGCATTCGCAACGAGGCCGGTGACGCGCCCATTCTGATGTGTCTGGGCCAGGACGCCTGCAACGGACTCAATCGCTGGCATCGCTGGCGCGAGATCTTCGACCTGGCCCACCTGGTGGTCATGACCCGCCCACGCAGCCGCCCACAATACCCGGAAGACCTGGGCGAATACATCGAGGCCCGCCAGGTCCACCGCACCCGCGACCTGATGGACGCCCCGTGCGGACGCATCCGCCACGTCGAAGTCACCCAACTGGCCATCTCCTCCACCGACATCCGCCGCCAACTCGCCGCCGGCCGCAACCCCCGCTTCCTCCTCCCCGACACCGTCCTCGCCTACATCCGCAAACACGGGCTCTATTGATGCCGTTTTTTCGTTTGTTGGTTTGTTGGTTGGTTCGTTTAATTGGTTTGATTGGCTTTACCTGACCCCTTGACCCATTAACAACGTTAAATCCACCCCAACCAACCCGTTCGTATTTCCAACCTCAAATCAACCACCTAACCCGTGTCGACATCAGACACCTCGACCGTCGGGGATGTCACCCCGACCTACAAAACCCCGCGACCCCAATGTAGGTCGGCCTGACACGGCCGACGGACAACGCCCAACCCACCCCCACCGAACCGTTCATGCTCCCCACCCAAAGCAACCATCCACCCGAATCGACATCCGATAGCTCTGACCCCTGCCCCCTGAATCCTTTCACCTTTCACCCGTCTTCTTCTTGAACCTTGCGCCTTGATCCTGCTTTCCGGAAACCGGAAACCGGAAACCGCACCCCGTTCTCCCCCTTTTACCTTTCACCCCCAACCGGGTAAACTACCGCTCAGGCAAACCATCTCAAACCACGAATCGTTGAACGAAAATTCCTTCTCCGATCCCCGGGATCTCCGGGATCTGGCCCGATCCGCCCTCGAGGACGCCAAGGCTGAAGACATCCAGGTCATCGACTTGCGCGACCGCAGCAGTTTCGCCGACTTCATGCTCATTGCCAGTGGACGCTCCACGCGCCAGGTCAAGGCTGCGGCTGACCGTCTGGTCCAGCGCGCCAAGGCCGGTGGACTCACGCCATTGGGCGTGGAGGGCGACCGCGAAGCCGAGTGGGTGCTGGTCGATCTTGCCGACGTGATCGTTCACGTCATGTTGCCGCAGACACGAGCGTTTTATAACCTCGAAAAACTCTGGTCGGCGCCGCCGGCAAGTCGTTCGGCTCAAGCCTGATCGGCCATGGATCTGGTCGTGGCCGGCGTCGGGACCCGCATGCCGGCCTGGGTCAGTGACGGCTGGAAAGAATATGTCCGCCGCCTGCCGCCCCACCTGAAACTGCGCCTTGAAGAAGTGCCGGTGGCCGGCAAGGCCGGCGCCAATCGTGAATCGGCCATCGAGGCCGAAAAGCTGCTTGCGCGTATTCCCGCCAACGCTTGCCGCATCGCCCTGCATGGTGCGGCCAGACCCTGGTCGACCGAGAAACTTGCAAAAAAACTGGCCGACTGGCAACTCGACGGTGACCCGGTCTGGTTCCTGATCGGCGGCGCCAACGGTCTGGATCCATCAGTCCTTGAAACCTGCCAGGCGCGCTGGTCATTCGGTCCGGCGGTCTTCCCGCACATGCTCATCCGGGTGATGGTCGCCGAGCAGCTCTACCGCGCCTGGACCATCCTGGAAAACCACCCCTACCACCGCGGTTAGGGCAGTAAGCGAATGCTGAACCTGTCGACCCCCACTGTCATCGTCGCCGGTCTGGCCTGGCTGGGACTGCTGTTTGCCGTGGCGGTGGCCGGCGAGCGCTCGAGAACACGCTGGCAAAGCCTGTGGCCGGTGGTCTATTCCCTGTCACTGGCCGTCTACTGCACCGCCTGGACGTTCTATGGCACCACCACCCAGGCGGCACGCTCGGGCTGGCCGATTCCGCCGACTTTCATCGGTACCATCGTGCTGTTCGTGTTCTGCTACCCGTTCCTGGTCCGACTGGTCGAGCTGAGCAAGGCCCACAACTCCACCAGCATTGCCGATTTCATTGCCAGTCGCTTCGGCAAGTCCTCGCTGCTGGCAGCCACCGTGACCGGGGTAGCGGTGCTGGGCATCGTGCCCTACATTTCACTGCAGCTCAAAGCCGTGGCCATGAGTTTCGGCGCGCTCACCCTTGGCCGCTTCGAGGAGGCCGAGTTGGCCGCCTGGCAGGATCTGGCCTTTTATGTCGCCGTGTTCATGGCCATTTTCGCCATGCTGTTCGGCACCCGGCGCGCCTCGGCCACCGAGCATAACCGCGGCCTGGTGCTGGCCATGGGGTTCGAGTCGCTGTTGAAACTGATCGCCATGCTGGCCCTTGGCGCTTTCGTGGTGTTCGCCCTGTATTCCGGCCCGGCCGAAATGGTTCGAGAAACCACGGTGCCGGCATTCACCAACACCGATACCTTCGTGACCCTGGCCCTGCTCGGCGCGCTGGCCATGTTCACCCTGCCGCACCAGTTCCACATCGGCGTGGTCGAGTGCCGGGATCGCGCGCATCTCAAGGCCGCGCGCTGGCTGTTTCCGCTGTTTCTGATCCTGATCAGCCTGCCCGTTCTGCCGCTGGCCTGGGCCGGCAATGCCTTGCTGGCCGCACAGGGCGTACCCTCGGATCTCTATGTGCTGATGCTGCCCTTGTCGGATGATCAGCGCGGCCTGGCCCTGTTCGCCTTCCTGGGTGGATTGAGCGCGGCCACCGGCATGGTCATCCTGGCCAGCCTGACCCTGTCGATCATGATCGGCAACCACTGGCTGACCCCGGCGCTGCTCAATCGCGGCTGGCTCGGTGGCGGCGAGCGCGGCATTCCGGTTCGCCAGCAACGCCGCTTCGGCATCGCCCTGGTGTTGCTGCTGGCCTATGTCTACAGTCGCGGCGCCGGCACCGCCGAGGCATTGGCCGATATCGGCGCCCTGTCGTTTTCCGGACTGGCCCAGTTGGGCCCGGCAGTCATTCTGGCCGTCTATCGTCCGGGATTGCCGGCGCGCGCCATTCTGGCCGGCATATTCAGCGGCGTGGCTGTCTGGGCCTACGTGCTATTCGTGCCCCTGATGGTGGCCGGTGGCGCCACGGCCCCGGGCTGGATCTCGGATGGCCCCCTGGGATTGGCGCTGCTGTCGCCCGAGCAGTTGATGGGCATGGGCGGTCTTGATGCGCTCAGCCGGGCGGTGGCCGGTTCATTGCTGGTCAACCTGGCCGTGACCTTTCTGGTCGTTCGTCAATGGCCCGGCACGCAAAGCGCTCCGCGTCAGTCCGGGCTACTTGATCAGCCCGTGCTCGAGGATCTGGCGCGGCGTTTTCTCCCCGACGAACGGGTCGAGCGCTTGTTTTCCGGCCCAACGGATCCGGCCCAGCTTGAATCCGGGCTGGAGCACGAACTGGCCGCGGTGGTCGGCTCCGCTTCCGCCCGCCTGTTGCTTGATGCCGCCCGCAAACGCACCCCGGCGCCGCTGGATACGGTTGCCGACCTGGTCGGTCAGGCCGCTGCCCAGGCGCGCTTTTCCCAGGAAGTGCTGTCCGGTGCGCTGGAAAACATGAGTCAGGGCGTGTGCGTGGTCGATGAGGACATGCGCCTGGTGGCCTGGAACTCGGCCTACCTGGAGCTGTTCGAGTATCCGCCGGACCTGATCCGAGTGGGCCGCCCGGTCGCCGAGCTGTTGCGCTTCAATGCCCAAAAGGGCCTGATGGGTGAAGGCGATATCGACGCCAAGATCGAGCGCCGGCTGGCCCACAAGCGTGCCGGAACCCCGCACCTGGTGGAACGGCCCTGGCCGGACGGGCGCATCATCGAAATTCGCGGCAATCCCATGCCCGGCGGCGGGTTCGTGGCCACGTTCACCGATGTCACGGCCTCGCGCAAGACCGCCGAGGAGCTCAAGATCATCAACGAAACCCTGGAACAGCGAGTGGTCGAGCGCACCGCCGAACTGGAGCGCGCGAAACTGCATGCCGAACATGCCTCGGAGGCCAAGACGCGGTTTCTGGCCGCTGTCAGCCACGACCTGGTCCAGCCGTTGAACGCGGCCCAGCTCATGACGCACTCGCTGTCCGGGCGTCTCGATGGTCGCCCCGAAAGCGGTCAACTCAAACAGATTTCCGGTGCCTTGTCAGCCACCGAGAACCTGCTCGAAGGGCTGCTGGACATTTCGCGACTGGACGCCGGTGGCCTCGAGACCCGCAAAACCCGTTTCCCGCTCAACGAGCTGTTCGAGCAACTCAGTGGAGAATTTCGCCTGCTGGCGCGTGAAAAAGGACTCGAACTTGATTGCGTGGCAACGTCCTTGTGGGTTGAAAGTGATCCGCAGATGCTCAGACGTATCCTGCAGAACTTTCTGTCCAACGCGGTGCGCTATACCGAGCGCGGGCGGATCCTGATCGGCGCCCGCCGGCGTGGTGGCCGGGTCCTGGCCGGCGTATGGGACACCGGTCCCGGCATTCCCGCTGAATCGCGCCAGATCGTATTCGAGGAATTCCGACGCCTGGACAAGGACCGTCATGCGCCCGGTCTGGGCCTGGGGTTGGCGATTGCCGATCGCATGGCCCGCCTGCTTGATCATCCGCTGACCCTGGACAGCCGGCTCGGCCATGGCGCCTTTTTCGGCGTCAGCGTGCCGCGCGCGCTACCGGGTGAACCGCGCAGCCGCAAAGTCGTGCGCGGCAAACAGCGCAGGGCAGGGCATGTCCTGATCGTCGACAACGACCCATCCATGCTCGAATCCCTGAATGCCCTTTTTGCCGGCTGGGGCTTTTCGGTGTCACAAGCCGCCACATTTCACCAGGCCACCGCCGCCATCGAAGACCGCCAACCGACCCTGTTGGTCCTCGACTACCACCTCGACCAGTCCCATACCGGCCTGGAGTTATTCCAGGTCTACCGACAAAACGGCCACCACCACCCCACCATCCTCATCAGCGCAGACCACGCCGCCGAAGTCCGCCAGGCCGCCCGAGAAGCCGGCTGCGAATTCCTCCACAAACCCATCCGCCCCCTGGCCCTGAGATCCCTGGTCAACCGCCTGCTCCCCTAACCCTTGAGGGGTCAGGGGTCGGAGGTCAGAGGTCAGAGGTCAGAGGTCGGAGGTCAGAGGTCGGAGGTCGGAGGTCGGAGGTC
>SL_3KL_010_SEDDRAFT_10005999_pt1 | contig 10882 bp, 9 predicted proteins | sample SodLakKL_010_SED_2_FD_10381 | JGI IMG/M metagenome (IMG submission 10381)
AGCGCGGCATGGCCAGCGCCGACCACGCGTCGATCCGTGCTGCAGCGAACGCGGCTACCTCGTCGATCGGTTCGCCGTCGGGGAACGACTCGAAGTCCTCGCCCATCAGGTACCAGAAGAGTGTCTGCACCACGTCGCGGTCGGTGCTGGCGACGCCGATCGGTCCGTCGAAGCGTTCCGCGACCGCTGCCACGAGGCGTTCGAAGTAGTCGTCCTCCAACGGCTCGGCGAGCAGGTCGAGGAGGCCGTTCGCGGCGTACGCTCCCGCGATCTGCCACGCCTCAATGCCACGCGGAGGCGTCGCGTCGCGCACGAGGAAAGGCGCCTGGACCACCCCGAGCCCGGCGTCGAGCAGCAGCGAGCGGCTCGCCGCCGGGTAGAGCGCTTGGACCGACGGGGCCCAGAGCAGCGCGCCGTACGCGCCTGCGCTGCACCCCACCACACCCACCCGGTCCGGGGCGAGCGCCTGGGCCGCGAGCCACTGCAGCGCCTGGGCCGTGTTCGGAGCGCCACGCTGCTCGATCGATCGGCCACGATCGTCCACGCCGGCGGCGTCGCCCCAATGGACGTCGCCGCTGCAGTAGCTGACGACCACCTGGGTCGGTCCGTCGAAGGTACTGCCAGGGGGCGGATCGGCCAGTCCGCTCGTGCCGATCGGTGTGACCCTGCGCAGGTAGGTCTGGGTGCCCAGGCCCGCCAACGTCAGGCGTAGGCCGGTCGGCACGTCGAGTTCGCCCCAGGTGGCCCCGCCGCCCTGGAACACGACCAGGACCTCGTCTCGGTTGCCGGGCCGGACCTGGATGGCGTACGCCGACCCGTCGGCGCAGCCCGGCGCGTCGGCCAGCTCGACCATGCTCCACACGCCGTCCTGGAGGTCGTCCAGCGACGGCGTGACCGGCGGGTCTTCACGCACCACCGGGCTGGCGCACGCGGTCAGCACGGCGAGCAGCAGCACGAAGCAGCGTGTTCGCGACCAACCACGTCGCTTCGGCCGAGGGGAGCCAACATGCTCTCGCACGGCAACCGTCCTCGCTCTCACCGGCGCACCCGTCACCACATGGTGGCACGCTCGCGTGCCCCGTGTGCGACGTGTCAACCCACGCGGCCCACGCGATCGGGCGTCGCCGCCGCGATCGCGGCCTCGAGTTCGTCGTCGTGCTCGAACGCGAACGGGTCGGGGTCGTCGGGGTCGCCGAGGAGGGCCGCCGCCGCGAGCATCGCGGCCGCCGTCCAGGTCTGCCGCAAGCGAGCCCGCCGTCCGATCAGGCCACCGTAGGGCCCGTCGTAGTACTCCGGCCACTCGTCGCGAGCCAAGCGCGGTGCGGAGCGCTCGACGATGGACTCGACGAACGCATGGCAGCCGGCCCGCCGAGCGGCGGAGGCGAGCGGCCACAGCAGCATCGGCCACGTACCCCCGTTGTGGTACGACCACGGCACGTTCTTCTGATCGGAGCCGGTGAGGGTGTACCAGTCCCGACCCTCCAGCGGTGGATAGGTCAGCTTCATGCCCGTGTCACCCAGCAGATCGCGCTCGTGCACGCCGATCAGCTCGAACAGCGCGGTCGCCTGCGCCGGCGTCGCAAGACCGCCCGATACGGCCAGCAGGTTGCCGAGCGCGAAGAAGCGCACGTCGAGCCGCGCCGGTCCGAGGTTGCCGGCGAAGTACCCGCCGCCTTCGGCGAGCCACGCCATCGTCCACACGGGGATGGCGTCCGGGTGGAGGTTCCACGGGTTGCGTTGGGCTTCACCGAACTCCTCGACTGGGTAGCGGCGGATCGTCTCGATGCGGGCGCGGTCCAACCAGTAATCGTCGCGCAGGTGGCGACCGAGCGCCACGAGCCGCTCGAACACGCGCTCCCGCAACGGGTCGTCCTCGCCCAGGAGCTCGCTGGCCGCCCGCAGGCCGACGAAGAAGAGGGCCTGGACGTCGAACGGGTGACCGTACACGCCCATACGGCGGTCGATCATCGAGGAGCCGTCGGGGACGAGCAGCGACGGCAGCATCTCGAACTGCTCGCGGAGGTAGAACGCCAAGACGCGCTCCAACGCGGCCTGGACGACCTCATCGCGCACGAACTCCGCGTCGCCGCTCGCGCGGACGTACGCGCGCACGATCAGGATCCACCACAGCGCCGAGTCCACGGGAGCGACGCGTCCGATGGCGCGCTGACCGTAGTCCGCCACCAGGCGGTCGTCGTCCGAGCCGTCTGCACCGTCGTGCCGCGCGACAGCGAAGCTGGCCGGCATCAAGCCGTCGGCGGGTGGCGTGGCACTGCCCACCTCGCTGGGCCGCAGCGCCGCCACGGTCCGCAGGAACGATCGCACCACGTCGAACTCGTCCACCGCGAGAAACGCCGCTGCGGACACGGCGAAGTCGCGCACGAAGCACTCGTCGTAGTTGAGCGGGTCCTCGATGGCGTCGCGTGCGGCGATCGTGCCGATGACCTCGTTGCCGCGCCGCAGGCTCGCGTCTCGCAACACCTTCTCTGCCTGGGAAGCGATCTCGTCATCGAGGCAGGCGGCCCTCGACCAATGGCTCATGCGTACGACCGTACCTCACGCGCGCGTAGCGTGCTCACGGGGCCACACCGTTAGCCTGCAGGTACGCCCGCAGCGCGGCGTCGACCGTCGGTCGCGCGCCCACGTGCTGGATCACCCACTCCGAGATCCCCACCGCGAAGCGCGCCGCCGCTTCGGGCGTCGCCCCGCGCAACCAGCGCGACAGGAAGGCCCCGGCGAAGGCGTCGCCAGCGCCCGTCGCGTCGACCAGGCGGTTGACGTTGGGGGGGATCGCCACACCGGCGTTGCCTGGCGACAGCACGTAGGCACCGTCGGCGTCGAGCTTGAGGGCGACCAGGGCCCCCGGATAGAGCTCGGCCAGGTGGGCGGCCATCGTCGCGGGGACGCGCTCCCCGGTCAGCGTGGCGGCCTCCTCGGCGTTCGGGAAGACCACCGATGGTCCGAGCGAGCGGCTCACGTCGATGAAGGTCTCGAGACCCATCGTCTCGATCATCTGGAACGAGCCGGGATCGAGCGACACGGCGCCACCCGCCTCACGCACCAAGCGCGCCGCTTCGCACGCTGCGGCCCGGGGCGGGTCGTCGAACAGCGACCACGCCGACAGGTGGAGGTGCCGCGCTTGCGCCAGGAGCGCCCGCGGGAGTTCCTGCGGGAACAGCGCGTGGTCCGCGCCCTTGCCCGACACCATCGAGCGCTGGCCGGTGTGGTCGATCCAGACTGCGACCGACCCGGTGAGGTGGGCGTCGGTCCGGACCAGGTACGCCTCGACGTGCTCCGCGCCGAGGTCCTCCTCGGCCAACGCACCGAAGCGGTCGCGGCCCACCTTGCCGACGAAGCTCGTCGGCACGCCGCAGCGGGCGGCCCACACGGCGGCGTTGGCCGCGCTCCCACCCGGCGCGAGCTGGACCTCTCCGAAGGTGTCGCCTCCGGTCAAGAGCGCCGTGTTGGTCCTGATCATGACGTCCCAGGCGTAGTCGCCGACCATGAGGAGCGGTCGGCTTCCATCCGGGTCGAGGCCAGCGCCCTGACTGGCGTGCACGCGTTCGGTCGATGACGACATCGCACCATCATAGGCTCGCGTGCCACGTTGCCGCCCACGCGTGGGCCCCGATCGCGGGGCTATGCTGGGCGCATGCTCGCCCACGACGACGCGACCGGACCGACGCACGACCCAGGGCCGACGGACGCCGCTTCAGCGCACGCGCCCACGGAACCGCTCGAGTCGATCTGGTGGGGTGGCGTCGACGTCCCGCCGGGTGGCGCCGCCAGCGTGCGGGTCGGGCCGGCTCGCATCCTCGCGCAGCGCCGGTCGCACGAGTGGCGTGTCTACGTCGAGCGCGACGACGAATGGGGCGAGACGCGCGAGGCGCGCGCGCGCCGCATCGCACGCGCCGACGCCGACGACATGCCGAGCGGCACGCCGGTGCTGCGCGCCTCGTTCGCCGACAGCCCGGGGCACATCGTCGTGGGCGCAGCCCAAGCCGACCGCCCCGTCGTGGTGCGTCCAGAGAGCCCGCTGGCCATCCAATCGGGTGAGACGGTGACGCTGTTCGTGAGCACGCCGGTGTGGATCGCCCTGACGATCTCGCGGCGACGACCGGGCGGCAAGGCCAAGGCCAAGGGGGGTGGCGAGAGCGAGTCGCTGCGCCTGCTCGAGGTGCCGAGCGAGCGGCCGACCGACACCTGGTTCGGACCGAACACGCGCACGGGCGAGCTCTGCTACGCGACGCGCACGTCCGGGCGGCTCGACCTCGCCGACGTGCCCCAGCGCCCGCATCGGATCGTCACACCCGTCCGCATCGAGAACAAGGCGGGCGACGCGCTCGAGTTCCAACGGGTGCAGGTGCCGCTGCCCTTGCTCGCCGTCTATCGCGACGCAGGCGGCGCCTTGTGGACCAACGGCGTGACGCTCACCCGCGACTCGGGCGGCGACCTCGCTGCGGTGCGGGTCGACGGCTCACCCCCGCGGACCGTGGCCGGCGGCGTGGAGCGCTTGTCCGAGCCGCGCAGCGTCGTCACCGGCAGCGCCATGGTGCGCGCATTCGGGCGCCTGTTGCGCGGGGATGGCATGGCATGAACGGCGTCGAGAACGGCGATTCGATCTCCGCCCTCCTGTCCTGGCTGATCGACCCGGCGCGTCTCGGGGCCCTGTTCCGGGCGGTGCTCTTGCTGACCGCCGGTGTCGTGCTCGCGCGTGGGGCCCGGTACGCCATCAAGCGCGGCCTGGGCGGCTTCCCGGTCCAGCAGCAGCAGCTCTTCGCTCGCTTCGCGTACTACGCCGTCCTGGGGTTGTTCTCGGTGTCGGCGATGCGTCAGCTCGGCTTCGACTTCGCGGTCGTGCTCGGCGCCGCCGGGATCGTGACCGTGGCGATCGGCTTCGCGTCGCAGACGTCGGCCTCGAACCTGATCTCGGGCCTGTTCCTCGTGATGGAGAAAGCGGTCCAGGCCGGCGACATCGTCACGGTCGACGGCGTCACGGGAGAGGTCTTGACCGTCGACCTGCTGTCCACCAAGCTGCGCACGTTCGACAACCTGCAGGTCCGCATCCCCAACGAGACGATGGTGAAGGCGCGGATCACGACGCTGAACCGCTTCCCGCTGCGGCGTATCGATCTCACCGTCGGCGTCGCGTACGAGTCCGACCTCGAGCTCGTGCAGAAGACCCTCTTCGAGGTGGCGCAACGCAACCCTCTCGTGCTCGACGAGCCCGCGCCGCTGCTGATCAGCCAGGGCTTCGGCGACTCGTCGATCGACTACCTGTTGGCCGTGTGGGGCAAGTCCGAGAACTTCCTGACGGTCCGCAACAGCGTGACGCGCGAGATCAAGGAGGCGTTCGACGCCGCCGGCATCGAGATCCCCTTCCCGCAGCGCACGCTGCAGCCTGGCACGACACCCCTCGAGATCAGGCTGCTGCGCGCGCCCACGGGCGGTTCGGCCGGCGCCTCGGGCACCTCGCCCGAACCGGCTCCCGACGGGCCGCCCAATGGTGGCGGGACGATCAGCGAGCGCCAGGCTGACGCCGCAGCGCCTCGATCAACGGGCGGAGCCGGTCCGAGCGGAGCTTGAGCGAGGCCCGGTTCACCACGAACCGCGCCGTGCTGTGCGCGATGACGTCGACCTCTTCGAGGTCGTTGTCGCGCAGCGTCCCACCGGTCTGGACGACGTCGACGACGGCGTCCGCGAGGCCCGTGAGGCAGGCCAGTTCGACGTTTCCGGTGAGCTTCACGACCTCGGCCCCGCTGCCGATGCGCCCGAGGTACGCCGCGGTGAGCCGCGGGTACTTGGTGGCCACGCGCTCGACCATCGTGGTGGCGCCACGCGGACGGATCAGCGACAGTCGGCATGCCGCCAGGCCGAGGTCGACCGGCTCGGCGAGGCGGCTGCCCGCCTCCATGAGCACGTCCTTGCCGACGACACCGGCGTCGGCGACGCCGAGCTCGACGTAGGTGGGGACGTCGGCGTTGCGCATCTCGATCACGAGCGCGTCGCCGGCGTCGTAGCTCAGGGCGCGTCCAGCACCACGCGGTTCGAGCCGCAGCCCCGCGGCGCGCAACGCCGCGAGGCTCTCCTCCATCACGCGCCCCTTGGGCAGTGCCAGCACGAGCGCGCCTGAGGCGCGGACGCCGGCTTCACCGCGTGCACCGTTCACGCGTCCGCTCCGCCATCGCCGACGAGGGCCGCCTCGAGGTCTGCCAGGCGCGCCGCGCCGGCCGCGGGATCGACCGCCTCCAGTCGACCGTCCACGAGGACGAAGGGGATGCCGAGATCGCGCGCCTCGCGCCGCACGGCTGCGGGTTCGACGTCCAGCGCCCGCACCACGCGAACGCCCGCGGCGCGGAGGCGCCGCGCACCAGCGTCATCGAGCGCGAGCACGAGCGGCTCGGTCTCGCTGACGCTGCGCCGCCTGGCGACGGCCCGCATCAGACGCTCGAGCCCGAGCGAGAAGCCCGCCGCGGCCGGGAGCAGGGCCCCGTCGTAGCGGCCGCCCCCGAGCAGCGGTTGCCCGAAGTCGGGGGTGTAGGCGCGGAACGTGACGCCCGTGTAGTAGCTGAGGCGGCGCGCCATGGAGAGATCGAGCATCAGTTCGCTGTCGTCTTCGAACTCGCGCAACACGCCCTCGAGCCGGTCGAGCTCGCGCAGCGCGGCTGGCCATGGGATCGCCGTGCGCGCGTGCGCCAACACCTCGTTGCCGCCGTACAGGTCGGGGATGGCGAGCAGCGCGTCGACGCTTGCCGTCGCCAGGCCGGCCGGGGCCAGCACGCCGCTGAGATCGCTGCGGTCCTTGCGGTCGATGGCGTCTGCAGCGAGGTCGCGCAGCGAACCCGGCACGCCCGCGGCGTCGAAGGCGGCGCGAACGAACCCGGGGTTCCCGACCTCGACGCGTGGCTCGAGTCCGACCACGCGCACGCTCTCACGCGCCAGGTGGATCAACTCGGCATCGGCCCGCGCGTTCGACACGCCGATGAGCTCGATGCCCACCTGCGTGAACTCGCGCGTGCGTGCGAGTTCCGGGTCGATGGCGTGCCACACGGTGCCGGCGTACTGGTAACGGACGGGCCGTTGGGCCCCGCCGGCGACCGCCGGGTGGGCAGCGCGTACCAGCTGGGCAAGCGCCGGCGTGAAGTCGGTCCGGAGCGCGAGCACGCCGCTGTCGCGGTCGGCCAGCTTGAACGACTGGCCCGCGCGCGGGTGGTTGGGGTCGTAGCGCTCGAGCGACGGGACCTCGACCTGATCGAAGCCCCACGCGTGATACAGATCGCGCAGCAGATCGCGGAGCTCGTCGCGCCTGGCGGCGGTGTCGGGCAAGACGAAGCGAGTGCCGTCAGGCAACGCGCCCTGGCTCACGATCGGTCGGCCTCTGGCCGCGCTTGGCGCATGGGCTCCTCCGGTGGCGTCCGCCCCTCGCGCTGCGCCTCGAGCGCCGCGATGCGGGCGCTGGCTGCCTCGTCGCGGGCGGCAGCGGTCTCGCGCCGGGCCTGTCGCTCACGCTGGCTCGGCGGCTTCTCGCCGCTGGCCCACAGCAGGCTGCCGGCCACCGCGGACTGCAGCACCAGGAACAGCAGGTTCATGAGGCCGAAGACACCGTCGATGGCCATGGACGCGAGGCGGCCCAGTGCAGCGGCCGCGATGATCACGGCGAGCGTGCGGAGCAACGGCGCCGCCTTGGGGCGCAGCGGCACCGCCCACAGCATGAGACCTGCGAGCGCGAGCGTCAGCGCGCCGTATCCGCTGCGCAGCTCCGAGAGCCCGCGCGGCGCCACGACCTCGAGCCCGAGCAGGCGCGCGGCGAGCATCGGGTTGACCAGCGCCAGGAGCCCGACGACCAACGTGAGGACGGCTGCGGCGTACGCGAGTTGCGTTCGGAGCGTCATCGTGTCGGCATGCTATCACCGGCGTCTGCGCTGTCCGGCGTCGCCGAGGGCTCGCCGAGTGAGACGAGGTTGTCGCGGTGCACCACCTCGTCGTAGTCCTTGGCACCGAGCAGGTCGGCGATGGCGCTGGTGCGTCGACCGCGGATGCGCTCGAGCGAGTCGCTCGCGTAGTTCGTAAGGCCGCGAGCAACGACCACGCCGTCGCACACCACGTCGACGGCGTCGCCGAAGGCGAACGTGCCGTCCACGGCACGCACGCCTGACGGCAGCAGGCTACGCCCGCGCGCCAACGCCGCCACGGCACCGGCGTCGACCTCGAGCCGACCGCGCGGCGGTTGCTCGGCGATCCACGCCTTCCGTGCGCCGGTGCGGCGCTTCGCAACGAAACGCGTGCCCGTCACCTCGCCTCGCGCGAGCGCCTCAAGGCCCGCGCCACCGCCGCCGATGACGAAGGTCTCGATCCCGGCGCGCGTCGCGATGCGCGCAGCGCGGAGCTTGGTGGCCATGCCACCCGTGCCGCGGTTGCTGCCGGCCTTGACGCCGGCCAGGTGCTCGACGGTCTCGACGTCCTCCACGACGCTGAGCGGGCGCGCGGCCGGGTTGGTGCGCGGGTCGGCATCGAAGAGGCCGTGCACGTCGGTGAGGATGACGAGCGCGTCGGCGTCCGCGAGGTACGCCGTCCAGGCGGAGAGCGTGTCGTTGTCGCCGAGCTTCAGCTCGGCGGTGGCGACGCTGTCGTTCTCGTTGACGACGGGCACCACCCCGAAGCGCAGCGTCGCCTCGAGCGCGCTCTTGGCGTTCACGTAGCGCTCGCGGTGGTGCACGTCGCCGGCCGAGAGCAACAGCTGCGCGACGGGCTCAGGGGCCAACGCCCGCTCCCACTCGAGGATCAGCAGCGCTTGCCCGACCGCGGCGGCGGCCTGGCGCTCGGGCAGCGTCAACGGGAGCGTGAGCCCGAGTCGCTCGCGCCCTACGGCGCCCGCGCCGCTCGACACCACCACCACCTGCGCGCCGCGCGCCGCGCCCAACACCTGCAGTCCGCGGGCGATCGCCCACAGCGTGGGCCGATGGAGCCGACCGGCATCGTCGGTCAACGAACTGGTGCCGATCTTGACGACGACGCGGCGCCACCGACCGGGTGGGTGCGAAGATCGCTTCACGCCCGGCATCGTACGCCGCCCGACGGGCGCGCCCGTTGGGCGGATGCGTCGGGCGCGTCCAAGGCCCGCGTCCTGGGGTGCACGGAGCACGTGCTAGACTCGCGCCCAATCGCTCGCACCCGTGGTGCGCGCATCGGGAGGCAATGCATGCGGGTCGCGATCGTGGGTGCGACGGGTGCCGTCGGCCAGGAGTTGCTCGAACTGCTCGCGGAACGCTCGTTTCCGCTCACGTCGTTGCGGTTGTTCGCCTCGCCGCGATCGGCCGGGCAGACGCGTCCGTTCGTCGGCGACTCCGTGACGGTGGAGGCCCTCCCCGCCGACGGCGACCTGGGCAGCGACGTGGTGTTCTCGTCGGCTGGCGGCAGCGTGTCGAAGGCGCACGCCTGGACCTGGGCCGCGCACGGCGCCGTCGTGATCGACAACACCAGCGCGTGGCGGCTCGACCCACGCGTCCCGCTGGTGGTGCCCGAGGTGAACGCCGACGCCATGCGTGCGCACGAGGGCGTGATCGCCAACCCGAACTGCTCCACCATCATCGCGCTCATGGCGCTCGCGCCACTGCACGGTGCGTTCGGCCTGCGGCGCGTGACCGTCGCCACGTACCAGGCCGTGTCGGGTGCAGGCCAGGCGGGCATCGTCGAGCTCGAGACGCAGACGCGCGACGTGCTCGAGCGGCGGCGACCGCAGCCCACGACCTTCGCCCACCCGATCGCGTTCAACCTCTTCAGCCACGACTCCGAGATCGGCGACGACGGCTACAACCAAGAGGAACGCAAGCTCCGCCTCGAGGCGCGCAAGATCCTCGACGCCCCGGACCTACGGGTGTCCGCGACGTGCGTGCGCGTGCCGGTGATGCGGGCGCACGCCGAGGCGATCCACGCCGAGTTCGAGCGCCCGGTCGACGAGGCCGAAGCGCGCGCCGTCCTGGCGGCCGCGACCGGCGTCCGACTGGTCGACGACCGCTCGACGAACACCTTCCCCATGCCGATCGAGGCCAGCGGTCGCGACGAGGTGTTGGTCGGTCGAATCCGCGCCGACGCCTCGCTACCGGGCGGCCTGGCGCTGTTCGTGGTCGGCGATCAGATCCGCAAGGGTGCGGCCCTCAACGCCGTGCAGATCGCCGAGGGGCTCGGCGCCGCCTGACGCGCTGCCGGTGACCCTAGCGTCAGGGCGCTATGCGGCCCGTGCGCCGGTAGACCTCGAGGGCACCCCACTCTCGCACCGCGCGATCGAGGTCGGCCAGCGTGCCGGCCACGTCCCAATCGAGCCCCGGCGCGGCGCTGCCCGTGGAACGGTAGTCGACGGGGTACGGGATGATCGTGGTCCAGCCCTGGGTCCGAAAGGTCGCCAGCGCGCGCGGCATGTGCATCGCGCTCGTGACGAGGATCCACGTCTCGCCCGCGACCGGCGCCCCCTCGGCGAGGGCGACGATGGCGTCTTCGAAGGTGCTGCGGGCCGCGCCGAGGTAGCGGATGTCGCGCCCGGCGAACACCGGCCCGAAGAACAGCGAGCGCTCGCCCGGCTGCGCCCTGAAGTCCTGCGCGAACGCGTCACCGAACACGCCGGTGAGCACCAGTCGCGCCTCTGGGTAGCGCTGCGCCAGCGCGGCGGCCGCTGCCACGCGTTCGCCGGCGTCGTTGAGCGTGAGCTGCCCCCGTGCGGCAGTGATGCGCCACTCGACCGCGCCGCCCAGTACGACGATGCCGTCGACGCGTTCCGGCAGCGGCGCCGGAGCGACCTGCGCCTCCAGCGGCCCGGCGATCCACTCGGTCACCGGCAGCAGCACCGCCACGCCGATCGCGACCAGCACGAGTGTGAGCAGGCTGGCGG
>SL_3KL_010_SEDDRAFT_10006000_pt1 | contig 10881 bp, 6 predicted proteins | sample SodLakKL_010_SED_2_FD_10381 | JGI IMG/M metagenome (IMG submission 10381)
TCCGGTTACAAGAAGTTCAGCATTTCCATCTCCATTCAAATCCGCAATAAGTGGTGTGCCGGTAAACTGTACATCATCAGGTGGTGAAATAGGGAAATTATTTAAAACTGCTCCATTACGGTTTACGGCCATTAATTGATTGAAGTGATGATCCACAAAAGTAAAATCAATGTTATTATCGCCATTTAAATCTGCAAGTGCAGGCCAGCCGAATTTCGGTGATTCATACAACAGTAATAACTGCTCCAGCTGATTGACATGATCAAACAGATAAAGCTTATTTTTTTTATAAACAAATGTATTAAAGCGATTGTTTTCAAACTCAATCAAACCGAGGTAAAATGGCATCTCAAAGGGCGGGCCTGATGAAGGAATTTGTTGTGTATGTTCGACTCCAGAGACGTTGAACCTGATGTATCCCTGATTATTTACCGATCCCTGATGGCCATTTATCGTTTCCGTAAATTGCCTGCTTTCCACATAAAATTCAGGGTCAATTTCCCGGTTATTTATATCTGCCCTTGCTCTTGTTCCGTCAAACTGCAGAATTCCCGGCGATGGTGAACTGATAAAAGCCGAATGTCCGGGTGTTTCAAAATTCCAGACTGTCGAAAAATTCAAACCGTCCCATTCAATGATTTCTACATCAATGGATTCATTTTCGTCAGGAATTGGTGCAATTGTAAAACTGTTTGATCCTGACTCGAAAAATGGCTGCTGAAGCCGATCTGTAAAACTTTCACTGAAATCAAAAAGTGTATTTTCATCTGCATCATAAATATGCACTGCATTTTGGGCGGGTATTAGTGCAATGCTGTTTCCTTCAAATTCAAAAGGAATGATTGCGAGTGGGAAATGTTGCCAGTGGAGATGATCGGCAGGAGTATAATAGCTGAAAGGAAGATTCTGCCTCGAATCCGTTAAATGATACAAATCTTTGAAAGGATTAACTTCCCGAATGCTAAATGTGGCAACGGGCAGGTTATCAGAAAAGTCGTAAAGCTCGAAAAAGGAGGAAGCACCTGAGTTGCTGCGATTATTGGGAGTTGTATCAGGACCAAAACGGTTTTGATAAAGGCTGATGCTATCGGTTTGAGTGATGACCATCGCATTATTACCCGACCACCAAAAATCGAATGCCCATCCATTGGCAGGATTTCTGAACAAGCCGGCAGAGACAGGCCTTCCAATGTCTTGCGCACCATCGGCTTCCTGCAGGTTAACTGCCCGCCTTTCAGGATTACTGTTGATACCGGTTTGCCCGAGTTTCTTTTCAATCACCGAATTGTCGATGTGCCAGATCAAAATGCCGCCGTTCAGAATTCTCTCGCCTTCTGTTCCGTCCATCGAATCATTTCCTGAAACCAATCCGCCCGGCAGGGAAAAATCGAAATTGCTTACATCAACCACTACTCCGGGTTCCAGGAGTTCATCAAATCCGGATTGCTGGTTAACAAAAGCTTCATCGCGGTTAGTAAATGTTTGCTCCACATAACTTCCGTCCGGCCGACGAATTGTGAGGGTAACACCGTTGTTTTCGGGATCACGGTGACGGTTTTCAATAAAAAAATATTCGCTGTTCGAAATGGATATTTTCGCAATATTATTCTCTCTTTGCTGTGATGCTGCCGAAAGAGAAATTAATTCTTCTGTATCGTAATCAACCGGGAAAGGTTCTGTCCATCCCAAAAACGTTTTTTCCCATGCTGACATCTCGGGAGGGAACAGGCCGTTATAGGAAAAAATACCGGCACCGTCCATCAGTCCAAATCGTCCAATTCCTGATTCGCCGGTTTCCGTGTTGAATAAATCTGGAAGGCCGAGATGACTTGCTATCTGTGCGGTAACCATTCCGTTTGTCGAGAGCGGAAGAACAAACCGGTTACCGGAAATATCCTCACCTGACCGGCTTAATGTTCTGGGTAAAATCAGCGTGTTGTCAACCAGGATATTTCCGTTGTCAATCAAAAATCCACTGAAGGACGGATCATCAAGAAAACGCCTTAGTGCATTTTGGTTCAGATAAACAGAGGGGATGTCCTGCGGGGTTTTATCAAGCGAAGTCCCTGTCAGTTCAACATCTCTACCCACGCCTGCGTGAAAAATGATGAATGCTGTGTTTTCATATGGGTCTAACTCAACGGGGAGGGATCCATCAGAACTGACAAGCTCCCATACATCTTTTGCCAAAATTCCAAGTGATGAAAGATCCGGATCCTGCCCAATCGGGGAATAAAATTCCATCTGCCGGTCAAGCCTGTAAACATTCGGCAGTACCTGGTAGTTGACAGTTAACCGGTTGCTTGATAGTCTTTCAAAATAATTTTTTGCGAATTCAAGATGTGCCTCAAAATAGCCGCGGTCGTGGGGGAGGGCATCGATGTTGGTTCCGGGATCTTCGAGGTAGGGAATGCTTCCGGGCTCGAAAGTGCCATTGCCTGAAGTAAACCGATTGGTATCGGGCTGAAATTCAACCATTACGGCAATCAGGTTTAGAGTTCCTTCTGCCGGTTGAGTTAGATGATGATTTGTATCAATTGAGACAGGTAGAGTTCTGTTCAGAGATATTTGGCTGAATAAAGATTCAGCACAGTATAAAAACAGAAAGAGCAGTGATAATAGAATCTTACCACTGCTCCTGAAAACTCTGTATGTCATCCGGTGTTTATTATCTGAAGTTGACGAGCAAGCTTAGCCGGATGGTATTTGCAAGTGGGTGGTCGTCCTCAAGCGTGTAAAGATAGCTGAAATCCACACCAAAAATGTTGTAACGGATGCCTGCGCCAAGAGTGATAAATTCTCTGTCTCCATTTTCGGGATGCTCGTAGTAGTAACCGGTTCGAAGTGCGAAGAGATTATCATACCAATATTCAAGACCAAACCCGAACATCAATTGCTGAGCAAGGCTTACCGTCACGGTTTCGGTTCCGTTAAATCTTTCATAAGAACCCCATGAGTTAAAAAGTGCTTCAAAAACACCCATTGATTCATACTCTGGATTTTCGGGATCAGAACCCACTCGTTCATTGCGGGCCATAATTTTTGAAATATCATTCGAGAATGTGATGGTGTTTAAACCGTTGGAATCAATATCCATTTTGTAAGCCCACCCTGCCCTGAAGATTGTTGGAAGAGGATCTTTTTGTGCATTGTCAGTGTATTGTATTCCGGGGCCAATGTTTGACAAGTTAAACCCGGCGTTGAATGATGCCATACGGTTTGCTACCTGAAACGGATTTGTTTTGTACAGAGCAGCGAGGTCAACACCTATGCTTGATCCGGGGCTAATGCTTTGCCCGCTGACACTTCCATCGGCCAGTGAACTGTGGATGTATCGGATTCCGGTACCGATAGCAAAATTGTCTGATAGCCTAAATCCATACGATAGACCGGCAGAAATCTCAAAACTGTTGAAGCGGCCCAGTTCGAGGCCTGTTTCATCAGTTCTGATTTGTTCGCCAAGATTCAGGAATGTGATATGTCCGCCGATGGTTCCGATACCATCAACATGATACGTTCCCACAAGATAGTCGTAGAAAAGATCAGCATTAAACGCCGGCAGCCAGTTGGCGTGAGTCAGGTTAACCTGACTCTGATTTTGGAATGCCAACCCTGCCGGATTCCAGAAAATAGCTGAGGCATTGTCGGCTAAAGCTACACCGGTATTACCCATACCGGTGGATCTTGAATCGGGCTCAATTTGAAGAAATGGAACAGCTGTTATACCAACCTGCGCCTGAACGATAGTAAATGGAAGAAAAACTACAACAAGTAATAGAAATAGGATTTTTTTCATAATGGATGATGCTGTTTGAAAGTAAGGCAGTTAAACTGCTTAAAAATATGTAAATATAACTCGGTTTAGATATTTATTATTGTTTCAACTTTTAACAAAAACTGAATCTGAAGAGATCACTCATTACCTAAAATGAACAGAAATTATAGTTCAGAGCAGCTGTTTTAGATGAAACCGTAGCTTTATATCAATAGGCCGAAATTTTGAATTATGAAATCTGAGTGGAATGATCAATATAGTACTTTCAAAACCTCAGAATCTACTGTATTGATTTCTAATTACGTATATCATTTATGATACATGCACCGCTCAAAAAAGTCAAGTATTGCTGATTGTATAAGAATATTTTAATTGATGATAAATGCGATTCTACAACTTTTCAACAACCATGGCAGATGCACCGCCTCCTCCATTGCAAATACCGGCACAACCGAATGCACCACCGGTACGTTTAAGTGCGTGAAGAAGAGTGACAACAATTCTTGCCCCGGAGCAGCCAATCGGGTGCCCGATGCTCACAGCACCTCCGTGAATATTTACTTTGGCAGGATCAAGTTCAAGAAGCTGATTGTTGATCAGCGATACCACTGAAAATGCCTCGTTGATTTCAAAAAGATCAATATTTTCTTTTTGGATGCCTGCCCTTTTCAATGCATTTGGGATGGCTTCGGCCGGTGCGGTGGTGAACCATTCTGGGGCTTTTGCCGCACTGGCGTGGCTTAAAATTTTGCAAAGAGGTTTTAATCCAAGCTCTTTTGCTTTGTCTTCACTCATCAGCAAAACAGCTGCCGCGCCATCGTTGATACTACTGGCATTGGCCGCCGTAATCGTTCCTTCTTTTTCAAAAACAGGGCGAAGTTCTGGGATTTTATCAAAATTTACCCGTTCCAGCTCTTCATCCATGTTTACCATGGTTACGTCACCTTTTCTGCCTTTTACCTTAATCGGAACAATTTCATCGGAAAAATATCCTTCTCTGTGCGCCTTTATTGCTCGATTGTATGATTCGATGGCAAATTCATCCTGCTGTTCTCTGGTGATGCTGCACTCTTTTGCGCACAATTCACCGGCAGTTCCCATGTGGAAATCGTTGTAAATATCCCAAAGGCCGTCTGTAATGATTCCGTCTGATACTTCTGAGTGGCCAAGTTTCGACCCAAACCGATGTTTTTTCAGATAATAGGGTACATTACTCATGCTTTCCATACCGCCGGCAATCATTATTTCATTGTAGCCAAGAGCAATTTGGTCCGCCGCAATCATGATGGCTTTCGTTCCGGATGCACAAACCTTATTAACGGTTGTGGCCGGAGTTTTATCGGGTAAACCGGCTTTTTTTGCCGCCTGTCTTGCCGGAGCCTGTCCAATACCGGCAGTCAATACATTACCGAAAACAACTTCATCAACCTGATCGGGTTTTACACCGCTTGTTTTCATTACTTCATAAATAACGGATGATGCGAGCTGTGGTGCCGAAAATGATGAAAGGCTTCCACCAAAAGCTCCGATTGGTGTTCGTTTTGCTTCAACTATGACAACATTTTTCATGGCAGAAATTTTATGGTTTTACAGTGCCAGTTTCAGGTCATCGATCAAATCCTCTGCATCTTCAACTCCAACAGATAGCCTGATCAGGGAATCTTTCAGGCCGGCTTTTTCCCGAACCACTTTGGGAATGGAACCGTGGGTCATAGATGCAGGATGGCTTACCAATGATTCTACACCCCCCAGACTTTCAGCGAGAGTAAAAAGCTTCGTTTTCTTCATTACATCAAACGCTTTTTCAAGCGTATCATCTTTCATTGAAAATGAAACCATCGCTCCAAAATCATCCATCTGTTTTGATGCAAGTTCATGCTGTGGATGTGATGGTAAACCGGGATAGTGAACTTTTCCAACATCAGGGTGATTATTCAAAAACTCAACAATTTTTTTAGCGTTATGAACAGACCGTTCAACCCGAAGGTGCAAAGTTTTGATGCCTCTCAGGACGAGATAACAATCCATAGGGCCGGGTACGGCTCCAGTTGTTTTTATCTGAAACCGCACTTTTTCCATGAACTCCTTATTCGATGAAGCCACCGCACCGCCGATTACATCAGAATGACCGCCAAGATATTTGGTGGTGGAATGCATCACTGCATCTGCACCCAAAAGCAGGGGACGCTGTAAATATGGAGAGGCGAACGTATTGTCAACCACGCTGAGCGCACCATTGTCTTTGGTTAGTTCAGCAACTTGTTTAATATCGATGACTCGCAGCAGTGGATTTGTGGGGGTTTCAATCCAAACCAGTTTTGTGGATTTGGTAAAGGCATCCTCAACAGCCTTCATGTCCGTCATGTCAATAAATGAAAATTGAATTCCGTAAGGCTGAAAAACTTCTGTAAACAGACGGTATGTTCCGCCATACAGATCATTTGTTGAAATAACGTGATCGCCGGGTTTCAGAGTTTTCAGAATGGCATCAATGGCAGCCACTCCGCTCGAAAAACAGGCGCATTCATCAGCTTCTTCGAGCCCGGCAATTAATTTTTCGAGAGCCGTTCGCGTGGGGTTGCCAACCCTGGCATAATCGTAACCCTGATGATCATTGGGCGCTTTTTGAGCGTAGGTTGATGTTTGAAAAACCGGCGGCATTACGGCACCACTGGTTTTCTCTGGTTCTTGACCTGCGTGAATTGCTTTGGTGTTAAACTTCATATCTTAAAAGTTAATGGATCTTTCGATTGCCTCTGCGTCATCGTCCATTCCCAAAAGTGTATAAACCTCGTATAAATTATGCAAGTATTCCAGGTTATCGGGATTCAGTTCAACCAGCCGCTCCCAAAGTGGCAGGGCAAAATCTGCGAACTGTTCTTTTCGTTCAACAATTTCGGAAGCTTCTTCATCTTCAAAATCACCCCACTGTAGAATCTCAGAAAAGATGGAATGAGCCTGCTTATAAAAGGCAGCCATTCGAAGAGTATTTTCTTCATTGACCGGCATTTTCGTTCTCAGTGAATCATAAATGGTATGAATGTCGTCAGCCAATGCACCAATTTCGTTGATCGAATCTTCCTGACTTCCATTATAATCTGACCTTAAAAGTTCACCAGCTTTATTTTCGAAAATGAAATATTTCTGATTTGCCAGCGCTTCCTGATAAATGTACCGCGAGGGATAACTTTCGGATAGTTCATTCAGAATAACTGCTGCATCTTCATGGTTTTCTTGAATGATATATGCATTAATCAGTCCATGTTTTATGTGCTGATCATTCGGTTTATCTATAGCCAAATCTTCATAAATAGCAATTGAATTTTCGATTTTACCAGATTCAAGATATAAATAAGCAAGTTTTTCGAGCAGTTCGGGTTTTGAGCTGTCAGAAATATTTATAGCTGTTTCGAGTGTTTCAGTCGCTTCGTTCAGATAGCCATTCTCATACAGCGTTGTTGCTTTTAAGCTATATGTTACAAGGCTGTCCGGAATAATTGTGATTGCATTGTTGAAATGAGCTAAAATTTCAGGATAGTGCTCATTCGTGCCATCATCGCGATGTTGTTGCAATATTTGCACACCTTTGCTCTGTTCATCACTCCAGGCTTTTTTCAGGATTTCATCAAGTTCCGGCTGATACTTACCCAATTGGTTCTCGGCACTATTTGAGTGATCTCTCAGGTTTTGATATACAGGCTGTCTCTGTTGAACCGGCTGATTTTTCGCAATAGAGTATAAAACTTCGCTTTTTTCTTGGTAATGCCGGGAATTCTCCGGTTCCTGCTGAATTCGTTGATTAATTTCATTCAGCTGCATCTCTAACCGATCGGTTGTGGTCAGTTCTTCAGTAGATGATTCAGTTTGCTCAACGGTTGAGCATGAAAGGGTAAAAAAAATCCCGAAGGCAATCCCGATCAATACCGGGACTGCCGTTCGGGCTGTTAAATTTATCATATTCTCTGAGATAAATACTTATTCAAATCCTGCTCGTTCCATTGCTTCCTGTGCTTCCTCTTCCATTCCAAGGGTTGTGTAAACCTGGAAAAGAGATTGCCAGTTTTCCGGGTTATCCGGATCCAGTTCGGCTGCACGCTCATAATAAACAAGCGCTTCTCTAAGATTATCTCTTGCCATGCTGTCATATCTTTCGGCTACTTCATTGTCTGTTGTATTATTTCGTCGCTCAAACAGATTGGCCGCACGGTTTTGATAAATAATTCCAAGAACAAAATTGGCTTGTTCGCTTTCCGGCTCAAGTTCAACAACACGCTCCATTTCCCGAATTGCAATTTGTGTCAATTCATCAATATCCACTTCAAGTTCATCAATCTCAGACTGTATTTCATCAATTTCAGCCTGTGTTTGATCCAGCTCTTCGCCACGCTGATTTCTGGCTTCCTGGCGCAGGTCAAACTGCCGCTGATAGAGTTGAGAAACCTCTGCAATCAGATTATCTACTGTTTGATAAATCTGAGTACCCAGCACTCTTCGGTACTGCGGATTGTCAGGATCGTCTGCGATCAAACCTTCAACCAGTTCAATTGCCCTCTCCCTTTCTCCGGATTGGATGTAGGCATCGGCCAGGAATTGAACAAATACCGTTTCGTTAGGATAAGCTTCCATAGCGTCCTCAGAAAGCTCAATAGCTCTCTGATAGGATTCGTGGAACAGATATAGACTGATTATATATTCGTAATCATCAACAGCAGGCTGATCTTTTAAAGCTAATGCTTGTTCGTACGAAGAAATTGCATTTTCAATGTCATCCATCTGAAAGTATGTTGACGATATTACTTCATATGTCATTGCACTGTCAGGGTTTATAGTTGCGGCATTTTCAAAATGAGCTAACGATACCTGGAATGGATTTTCGGTAGCATTAAAAAGGCTGTCATCGGTTTGAATATTAACACCCATGTTGTATTCATCAGCCCAAAAAGATACGATTGAATTATTAAGTTCTTCGTATTCATCAGGAAGTTCTTCCTGGTCTCGCATTATTCGCTTTGCTGTATCGAACGAATCTTTTGCTCTTTCGTAGTAAGATTTTCGATCTTGAGGGGGCTCAACAGTCTCAGCCTGTGATGCCAGTACGATTCCTTTGTAGTAATGAGCTACATAGTTCAGGGAATCAAGTGCAATCGCCTCTTCAGTTGCTTCAAGTGCCATGTCGAAATCACCGGTTAAAATACCGATTTGTACTTCATCAATAAATGGATCTGTAGTTTCGCATGCCCAAAATAGTCCGGCAAATACAAAAATTAGTAGAAGTGGTTTATAGCTTTTCATGTGAATTATGATGTCGTTGATTTTATTATTTCCTTTATCATTAGAAAGTAACCATATAATCAGGATTCCGCAATAAGCGGTGCCATCTGAATGTGGAATTTATAGTTAAACGCATACAATCTTATATTCCATATAACAAAATATGAATTCATACTATTGAAAAAATCTAATCATGAAAAAAATTGTATCAACAGCGAATGCACCTGAAGCGATCGGCCCGTATAGCCAGGCTGTTATTCATAATGATATTTTGTACTGTTCCGGCCAGATAGCATTAATTCCTGAATCCATGAATATTGTGGATGGCGGGATAGAAGAACAGACCAAACAGGTAATGAAAAATATAGAGGCGATTTTATCTGAAGCAGGAAGCAGTATGAACAAGGTGCTGAAATGCTCAATTTTCCTTGATGATATGGCTGATTTTGCTACTGTAAACGAAATTTATGGCAGTTACTTTAAAAATAATCCACCTGCAAGAGAAACGGTAGCTGTGAAAACACTACCGAAAAATGTGTTGGTGGAAATCAGTTGTATCGCTACAGTCTAAAAATTGTAATTGATAGTTTGATTGCTGACTGTGCGATTACCCACAGCATCAAATATTTCTATTTTAATTTCATTGGTACGAGACGGCCTGAAAGATGGATTATAGAAAACCAAAAAATTCTTTTCCGGATCGTATTCAACAATTCCTCTTTGCCCATTTACTGTAATAGATGAACGTCTGTAATCGATGGCTGTTTCGCGATCTAAAGTGGGTACGATGATGATGTGATAGCCTGCAAGATTTTGGTCGATTCGGGCTCTGCCAACCCACGGATTTGTGCGATCTTCCCGCAGTACCAAACTGGCAATTTCACGCAAAGGAGCGCGGATAAACCCGTTTGAATTGGTTGACGGCCGGAAGAATGTTCGATTACGAAATTTATCGACTGAATAGAGGGCCAGCCTGTTATTTTCTCTGAAATGTTCGGGGAGTTTGTAATTAAAATAGATCTGGCCGTCAATCGGAATTCTGTCGGGATTAAAATGGAAGTGAATTTCATTGTCTGACTCAATCACCTCAAGTTGCAGGCGCAGTGTATCATAGAGAGCATTTTTAGGAAACTGAATCCATACATTATGGTCGGGTGTACTGAAAACACTTTTTTTATTCGGAACAAGAATTTTTTCAACAGCCTGCCCCGATTTAATGCGGTAGGGGGTTAATACCCGCTGAAAAGGAATAACATTTCTTTCCGCAGAAACGAGCAGGGGAGTATCAAATGACAGGCGTGGTTTGTTCCAGTTTGCAGCCGGATTTTCGAAGCGGTCCGGTTCCGGGTTGGGGTAGGGTGAAACGTATGCAACATTCTTTCTTTCACTACTGTCAACAAATCGAACATTTACGGTTGCCGTGCTTTCATTGCCAAAAATATCAGCCGCTGTAATGGTGATGGGATAGATCCCATCATCGAAATGTAAAATACCCTGATTTTTTATTATTTGATAAAATGGCAATTCATTGCCCCTCACACGATGTAATCGTTGGAACCCTCTGCGTGTCTGTGCCAAAATGGAGTGTGATCTGTCCAAAAACATGTGGCCCGCATGTCTGTAGGAGAAATAATCGGCTGTGGCATGGAAGAGTGTGTCCGATTCGTGCGTCATCGTAAGTGAATAAACGGCATACACATTTGGAGTTTGATTGGCACGGTCATGAACATTCACAGATAAACCGACCGGTCCGGAAACGGTTACTTGACCAAAATTATACACTGAGCCACTTTGTGTGGCGTTCACGGTTTCAAATCCGGCAGGCCGCATGGTTT
>SL_3KL_010_SEDDRAFT_10006001_pt1 | contig 10881 bp, 9 predicted proteins | sample SodLakKL_010_SED_2_FD_10381 | JGI IMG/M metagenome (IMG submission 10381)
GCCACTCGCGCCATGTTCCGGTAGGGTCCCATGGGCTTTCGGTGCCTCCTGATGCAGGTGCCTGATTCAAGGCGTGTGATTGCCCGTCCCCTCGCTCGAAGGGACCCACCCCGTCCTGCGGGGTAGGAGAGCACGCCTTCGTCCGGTGAGGCAATGTAGCGATTGGCCCCCGTTGCTCAACAGGGAAACTCCGGGCACTTTGAATCCAGCCCATGACTGAACCCAACGCCTTCGTCAGCCCGGAATACCCCGTACTCTTCACCGTCCTGGACCCCAGGGACGAGGAGGGGACCGGGGGGACCCTGTCTTCAGGTGAGGGTCTCTCCCTGCCCGGTGTCCCGGGGAGCGGGGACGACTCCGCCCTGGCGGAGCCGCCGGGGGCGCGGCTTCCTTCCGGGTACGTGGGGATCTCCCTGGCCCTGCTGGTGAACGGTATTCCCTCGTTCCTGGCCACGGTGCCGCTGGAGGAATCCGAGGTGCCGGGGGTGACGGAGTCCCTCTCCGGCGGAAACGTGCGGGTGGCGGTGGTGGGCGTCTCGGTAGATGAAAGCGACATCCCCGGGTCCTCCGGGGAACCGACGGAAGCCTGGCGGGCTCCAGAGGAGACGTCGACCTACCCCGCAGCCTTCCTCAGCCTGGTCTGTGCCGATGGACGGCGGATCGGCGTTGCCCGGATCGTGGCCCGACGGGATTCAGCCTCCCCCGAGGAGGTGGCGCGATACGTCATGAAACAGATCACCCGGGGCGTGCAGGTCCCGGATCTGGCCTCCGCCGGCTGAGGCAGGGTCCGGATCCTCGGCCCGAACCTCCTCACGCCAAACCCCTCCACGCAGGTTTTCAATCCATGATTCGTATTCCCTTTCTTCCCGAAGGCACCCGGGTTCGGGTGTGTCGCAGCGAGCTCTTCCCCCTGGATCCGGAGATGGAGGGCCGTACCGGCCTGGTCCTGGTCCGCAGCCAGCGTGGGCGGGACGGCAAGGTCGCCGTGCAGCTCGATGGTGAATCCACGATCCGGACCTTCCACGCCGGTGAACTGGAGGTGGTGGATCCCGCCACCCTGGATCTGGGCCAGGCGGGAAGCGCCCAACCCTGAGAAGCCCCCGCCCAGGAGGAAGCGCCGGCCCGTACTGAGAGTGGGGGGCCTCTCAGAGCCCCTCCTTGGACCACTCCGGGCATCGGGCTTATCTTGAGTTGCTGTCGTCTTCCGGCTGGGTCCTTGGGGCCCGTCCGGTCCCTGCATTTCCCGACTTCAGGACCACGGATGGCCACTGAGACTCCGATCACCGCCCCCTCCGCCGCCCGCGACGAAGCTTCGCGGGACGAATCCCGTGACACTGCCCGCGACCTCCATGGATTGGACCGGGAGACGCTGCTCCGCTGGTACCGGACCATGCTCTCCGCCCGACGGGTGGATGATCGGGAGATCAGCCTCAAGCGACAGAACAAGATCTTCTTCCAGATCTCCGGGGCGGGGCACGAAGCGGTGCAGGTGGCCATGGCGGAGCACCTCCGCCCGGCCTCCGACTGGTTCTATTTCTACTACCGGGACCGGGCCTTCTCCCTGGCCCTGGGACAGACCCCCCTGGACCACCTCCTGCAGGCGGTGGGGGCCGAGGCCGATCCGGCGTCGGGCGGACGACAGATGCCCGGTCACCCGGGATCCCGTGACCTTCGCATCGTGAGCACCTCCTCCCCCACGGGGACCCAGTTCCTCCAGGCGGTGGGGAGCGCCGAGGCCGGGTGGCGGGCCCGGAAGCTGGAGGAACTCCGGGACCGCATCGAGGCGTTCGAGGACGACGAGGTGGTGGTGGTCTGCACCGGGGATGGGACAACGTCGGAAGGCGAGTTCTGGGAGGCCATGAACACGGCCTGCAACCTGAAGCTCCCGGTGGTCTTCCTGGTGGAGGACAACAAGTACGCCATCTCCGTCCCGGTGGAGGTCCAGACCGCCGGAGGCAGCATCTCGAAGCTCCTCACCGGCTTCCCCGACCTCTTCATCATCGAGTGCGACGGGACCGATGCGCTGGACTCCTACGAGAAGACCGGCGAGGCCATCCGCTACGCCCGGGAGGGACGGGGCCCCGCCCTGGTCCACGCCCACGTGGTGCGCCCCTACTCCCACTCCATGTCCGATGACGAGCGGATGTACCGTTCGGAGGCGGAGCGGGACGAGGACGCAAAGCGGGATCCCCTGGTCCGGATGCGGGCGTTCCTCCTGGACGAGGGAATTGCCGACGAGGAGGCGTTGGACGAGATGGAGCAGGAGGTCTTCGACGCCGTGGCCGCCGCCGCCGACGAGGCGCTGGAGCACCCCCAGCCCGAACCCGAGACGGCCATGAAGTGGCTCTTCTCGGAAGAGGTGGACCCCACCTCGGCGGATTTCGACACCGAGGATTCGCCTGAATACGAGGACGAGAAACAGTACACGGTGGTGGACCTGCTGAACCGCTGCATGAAGGACGAGATGGCCCGGGATCCCCGGGTGGTGGTCTTCGGCGAGGACGTGGCCGATGCCTCCCGGGAGGCCGCGCTGGAGGAGGTCTCGGGGAAGGGCGGGGTCTTCAAGGTGACCCATGGCCTCCAGCGGGAATTCGGCGGGGTGCGGGTCTTCAACTCCCCCCTGGCCGAGGCCAACATCGTGGGGCGGGCCATCGGAATGGCCCTCCGGGGCCTGAAACCGGTGGTGGAGATCCAGTTCTTCGACTACATCTGGCCCGCCTTCCACCAGATCCGGAACGAACTGGCCACGATGCACTATCGGTCCGCCGGGACCTGGGCCTCACCGGTGGTGATCCGGGTGACCTACGGCGGATACCTGAAGGGCGGGGCCATCTACCACTCCCAGACCGGGGAGACCCTCTTCACCCATACCCCCGGTCTCCGGGTCATCCTCCCCTCCAACGCCGAGGACGCCCACGGCCTCCTCCGCACCGCCATCCGGTGCCAGGACCCGGTCCTCTTCCTGGAGCACAAGCACCTCTACCGGCAGGTCTACAACAAGGGCCGGTATCCCGGGAAGGACTTCATGATCCCCTTCGGGAAGGGGAAGATCGTCCGGGAGGGGAAGGACCTGACCGTGGTCACCTGCGGGGCGCTGGTGAAGCGGTCCCTGGACGCGGCGAAGGTGGCGGCCCAGGAGGGGATCGAGGCGGAGGTCATCGACCTGCGGAGCCTGAACCCCCTGGACATGGACCTCATCGCCGATTCGGTGAAGAAGACCAACAAGGTGGTGGTGGTCTACGAGGACTCCCTCTCCTGGGGGATCGGCTCGGAGATCGCCGCCCGCATCGCCGACGACCTCTTCCCCTGGCTGGACGGCCCGGTGAAGCGGGTGGCCTCCAAGGACACCTGGGTGGCCTACGCCCCCCAGCTGGAGCAGGTCATCCTCCCCCAGACCGAGAACGTGCTGGAGGCGATTCGGGAGTTGGCGGCATTCTGAGGGGAGATGGGTCGGCAGGCAAGTCCGCCTCCGGCCCTCTTCCCCGCCCCAGCGGCCTCAGCTCACCCAACCATCCCTTCGGCCTCAGCCGCCGACGAACGGTCTTTCCAGGGGAACCGCAAACCCGGCGTGGACGCCCCAGACCCCGGCGTTCCGTCCGGTGATGAGATGGGCTCCCACCAATGCCCTGCCGCGACCCAGCGGGATGGCCACGCCCCCCCCAAGGTTCCCGCCGAACCCCGACTCGCTGGTACCCGGGCCCGCCAACTCCCCGGGGTCGAAGCGATCCACCCGGATCCCGGCGCCCACCCGGAGATAGGGGGCCACCCCTCCGCCCACCAGGTTCTGGGGGGACCACCCCACGTCGGCGGTGACGGTGGCGACCTGATTCTTCTCGTCGAATCGTCCCCGGTGGGGGACCTCCGAGAAGGTAGCTGCAAGGCCCAGGGAGAAGCCCTCGGCCCCCACCGGGACGTCAACCCCCCCGAAGATCATCCAACCGGCGTCGGTATCATCGGCCAGGTCGCCGGTGCCCAGGGCCACAGTCCGCCGCCCAGGAAGGGGATGACCCGCTCCTGGGCCAGCAGACCGGCCCCGGGGAGGAGGACCAGGAGGAGGAGGGTCGGAATGGCGTTCAGGGAGCGCATCATCACATTGCTCCTGTGAGGACAGGGGATCCCGAGACCCGCGGAGACCCGGCAGAACGACCTCGGCAGGCCGATGGCCCTCTACGTAGGGTCTGTCCGGCTGTCTTCGCAAGTCAGGGGTCCTGGGTCAGCGGAGGGGTCCCCGCCCGTCCTCGTAGCCCCAGGGTGGGGGAGGCGTCTCCTCCAGCGGCTCGCTGAGATCGAAGTCCACGCGCCAGGTCCACTCCCCGTTCCGGATGGTGCCGTAGGTATAGCGCTCCCCAGGTTCGATCTCGATCCGCCATCCCCGGGTGGCCCCATCCTCGTACTCCCGGTCCCGGATGAACTCCTGCCGGTGCGGCGTCCCGGGGGCCACCGTGAAGGCTCCGTACCAGGTCACGTCGTCCTCGATACCGTCGGGCTGCCGGTGGTCATGACGAAGCTCCAGGGTGCCATCCCCGTGCTTCCGGAAGATCCAGGTCCGGGAGCGGTCCCACTCGCCGTCCATCTTCTCGATGTGGAAGGGGAGCTGGAGTTCGTCGTCGGTGCATCCCCGGAAGTGGACAACCAGGAGTTCGTCTCCCTCCAGCATCTCGTCTCCCGGCGGCTCCAGGGTGAGCCCCCCTGGGAAGGCCTGGCCGCAATGGGCGGCGAGGTTCTCGAAGTAGGCGTCCCTTATGGCAATGTCCGGAGCGTCAGGGGTGCAGGACGGCAGCAGGACCGTGAGCAGGATCACCAGGAGGACCGTCTCGTTCCAGTGGGTCAGCTGCTTCGACATGGCTCAGTCAGCCTCTCACTTCGGTGGTGGGATCCTCCCCGGGCTCCGGAGGGCCTTCGGGCTGGAGCGGCTGATACTCCGCCATCCCAGCAAAGCTGATCCCATTCTCCCGGGCCAGGGGCTCCACGTCGTCCCACCCCCAGGCTACCAGGGCGAGATTCTGGAAGAGCACCGGTGTGGCCTCCCTCCAGGAGATGCTGTCGCCGGGAGCATAACCCGCCTGCGGGACCCAGAACACCTCCACCACCTCGCCTTCCACGATGAAGCGGCGAATCGGATAGCCGTACTCCACCCGGATTTCCACCTGCAGGGAGTCGACGGGCCCCGGACCCAGAGCGCGATAGACCTCGCCCTTCAGGGTACCCAGCTCCACGGCCCGGAGCGCATCCGCCCCCGGGCCGGCGTCCCCCCCACAGCCCGCCAGTAGAAGCACCGAGGCCAGGGTTCCGGCAGCCATTCTCCCTAACCTCCCGCTGTGACCCGCCCTGCCCCCCCATCTTTGCTGCATCTTGCTGCCTCCCCTCTAGGATGTGGAATAATCAGGATTGCGGCCACTTCTACACCGCCGGGGTCCCGTGGTCCCTGCTCCCCTGCATGGTTGCCCTCCCCCAAACAGGAAACGCCCCGCCACATGGGCGGGGCGCTCCTTTGAACCAGTGTCCTGGGCCGGGCGGGGAAACCCCGCCCGACCCAGGTGCTACCGCAACCCCGTTAGGGGAGGGGCAGATCCGTCTGGTTCGCGGTGAAATCGATGGTGAAGACCTGGGTGGCCAGGGCATCGAAGCCGCTGTTCAGGCCCACCACGTGGAGGTCGACCAGATCAAGCTCGTCCCGAGTGATCTGGAAGGTCCAGTCGAACCGGCGCTCCGTCCCGGAATCCGTCGTGGGGAACGGCGCGTTGAAGTCCGCCATGAGCCCGATATCCAGCGGCGTCACGAAGCCTCCGTCCGCCTCCACCACCACTGCGGCGGCGAAGGGGTTCAGGAAGGTGCTGGGCGGACCGACGGCCCGGACCCGCACGGTGGCGGTCACCTGACCGTCCACCTCGTCACCGGTGCTGTAGCTCACCGGCGCCCAGGTCTCGATCTGGAGCTGGGGATCCATATCGGACCAGTCCACCCCATCCTGCACAAGCGCGGGGTTGATGGTCGCGGCGAAGCTGGCCGAGTTACCGAAGAGGGCGCTCGCGCCCGCCGCGGCGTCGACATGGCTCGGGTCGGCCTCAGAGGCCCACCCGTTGTACGCGATGGCGTTGAGGGTAGCCGGCTTGGCGCCTTCACCCGTGGGCTCATTGGCCCCGTCCACCACGTGCAGCGAGCGGATGAACGCCGCCGTCTGGAAGCTGAACGAGTTCGGGATGGTGATCTCGTCGTCGAACAGCGTGGCGATCTGCGGAGCCGGCCGGTTGAAGACCAGGCGCACCCCGGCGTAGTTGAGGTCGAAGGACCCCTGCCAGAGCTCCACGTCGTCGCTGCCCACGGCCGGGAAGGCTGCAGGCTGTCCGCCCTGGAGGGCAGTGGTCACGGCCACCGACGACAGGTCGGGGATGGACTGCTCACTGTTGTAGACGAACCGGCTCGTCAGCGGAGTGCTGTTCCCCGCCTTGTCCCGAACCTGGGCCTGGTAGATGAAGTACCCGGCGTTGGCCAGGATTCCCTGGGAGAACGTCAGGGAGGTGGGCGTCCGGACGTAGGTGGTCACCGCAGCCAGGGAGTCGGCCACGATGCGATCACCCGCCCGCGCGGTTGCGAAGGGGGTGGCGACGGCATCGCCGAAGCCAGCCGCCACGACCCGGGTCAGGGTGGCGGAACCCGGGGTCCCGTTCACCTGCACCAGGGTGTGGGCCAAGCCGTGCCCGGACGCCGGAACGGCGAAGCCGGAGATCACGTCGGTGGCCTGGATGTCAAAGGTCTCACCGGCGTCCTCGAGGAGGATGGTCTCCTCTTCCTCGAAGTCACCCGCGATGGCCAGGACCGGCGCGTCCTTGTCGATCCCGAAGGTCGACTTGGTGAAGGTGAAGTTGTTGTCGATGTCGTCGATGGTGGTGGCGCCGGGGTTCTCCTCCACCTCGACCACCCGGGCGTTGCCCAGACGGTCCACCCAACGGATGAGGAGGGTGTACGCGTTGTTGTCCACCGAGTTGTCCACGTCAGCATGGACGGTGGCCTCGGGGCCCTGGGCCAGCACGACGTCGTTGTCGGTCGCGTCCACGACCCAGAACTCGCGGGCCATGAGCGAATCGGCGGGGAAGCCAACGCCGCCGTCGGTTGGCGCGGTGACGATGGTGCGGTGGAGCCGGTACTGTGCGTTCACCCAGTTCTCGCGATTCTGGATGGCCGCATCGGTCCGCCACCAGAAGTCACCACCCTGGGGCGCGAGGAAGTCCACACGCACCGGGAAGGGGTGGGCGGAGAGGCCAAAGCGCGGCTGGTTGTTCAGGATGGCCGTGGGCCCGACGTTGCCGTCCACGATGGACGAGAAGCCAGGCGCGGCACCAGCGGCACCGGTTTCGATGTCTTCACAGTCGAAGGTGAAGGTGAAGGGCGCCTCGGTGCCGGTCGCGGGAGCCGCTGTGCAGCCGGCAAAGGCCGCGGTGACGGACTGAGCGGTGCCACCGGTCACGTAGAGCACCGGAATGGCGGTGATGGTCACATCTCCGGCCTCGGGACCGCCGTACCAGATCCGGCCCTGGTTGTCCATGGCGGAGTTGGTGGGGAGGCCCGCGATGACATGGAAGCCGCTGGTGTTGTTGAAGAACACCGGCACCGTGTTGGACGGACGGGGGGAGTCGCCACCCACCACGCTCAGCGCGGCGGAGATGACCCGGTCACCGTTCAGGTGGCGGGGATCGGCCGTGCCGGCTTCCTCGTCGATGCTGTAGAAGTCGGTGCGGAAGGAGAGGGTGATCTGCTGCTGCGCCAGCGCAGCCTCATCCTCTGCGACCACGGCGGCAGCGAAGGTCTGGGAAGCGACCACGACGCCATCGACCAGGAGGTCAACCTGCTCGAGAACCTCATCCTTCGGATCCACGTTCAGGGTGACGTCGATCTGCCCCTGGATGTTCTCGATATCCGCAGGGGTACCACCCTGGTTGATGCTGGCGATGGAGACGGTTGCCGGCGTGTCGGCCACCGCAGCCACGACGAGCTGGGCACCGGCATTCGAGGACTGGTTCCCCTTCGTCACCGTGGCCGTGATGGAAGCGGAGCCCGCGGCGACACCCGTGGCCCGGCATCCGCTGTCCGTGGTGGACACGGTGGCGACGCCGGTGTTGGAGGAGGCACAGGTCCACGATGCGGTGGCGCCCTCAGCGCCTCCGGATACGCCGACGGCAAAGTCGGCCACCTCGCCCACGGCCACTGCGGCGTTGGACGGGGTGAGGGTCACGGAGAGCGGCGGCGGCGGCGGCGGGGTGGGCTCGACGACGGTGACGTCGTCTCCACACGCCGCCACGCCGAACGCCAGCATCCCGGCGACCAGAGCGGTACGGTGTAGCTTCTTCATTCACTCCCCCTTGGGGTTTGTGCGGACGGCCTCAGTGCCGTCCTGGTTTCAATGAATCGACCCATCCGGGTCGGTCCGATCGGCTCTGTCACAGCCACGGTTGTGTCGTGTGCTGTTGGGAGCCGAGTAATACTCCGCGGGACTGAACCGCAAGAGCAGTGCCACATCAACGATATCAGCCAACATACTGTTATCACATTACTTGGGGACTCCTGACCTCTCAAGCAAGCGACGCAGACCGATGAGAATCCAGGGGGCCCCCTCAGTTTTCCGAGGAACCGATGCGATGTCCGCCAAAGCGAGAGCCCGCCCCGGCATGATGCCGGGACGGGCTCTCTTCCTGCGCGGGACCTCAGATGGTCCCGGGCGGAGTTACTGCCCCCGCACCGCCGCCAGGTCGGTCTGGTACGCCTGCCACACCCCGGGGCGAACCGGGACGTAGAGGGTTTCGAAGGGGCGCTCGGCCCCGGTGTTGGCGAAGAGGGGCACACCCATGTGCTCACCGACCCGCATGATGTTGTTGCAGTCCAGGCCGACCTCGCCACCGGACTTGGCGTAGCTCCGATCCTCGAAGGGGATGGGCTCGTCGTTCACGAACCAGTCCCGGCCGGTAGCGTACTCTCCGGCGAAGGCGACGCCCGGTCCGAGCTGCTGCACGGAGACCCGGCGCGGGCCCACCAGGGTGTCGCCCTGGGGGGTGATGTAGATGGTGACGTTCTCACCGGTGGCCAGGCAGATCTGGGAAGGCGTTCCCTCGGGGAGGGGCGGCTCCACCTCTTCCCGCACCACAACAGTGTCCGGCGGCGGGGCGGGGAGCTGGACTTCGCGCACCACCTCACGCTCCCGGAACATCATGGAAACGCCGGCCTGCACACCCAGATTGAAGGTGGAGGGCCGGGGAGCCGGAAGAGTGTCATCATCCTCGGGCACGAAGTAGCCGTACCCCTCGATCCGGGTGGAGATCATGTCGGTGAACTTGTAACGGAGGCCCAGGAGCCCGCCGGGGCCACCGCCACGCACACCCACCCGCCGGGGACGGGTGTAGTTGTCGTAGGAGTATCCGCCACCCAGCAAGAGGCCGGCGTTTTCGCCTAGCCAGTGGGTGTAGAGGAGACGGACCTGGAGGAGCTCATGGGAAATGAAGGTACGCCCCTGGAACCCGGGCTGGTCCTCCAACTCAGGCTCGGCGTAGGTCCAGTCGGCCTCGACGGAGAGGTTGGGAAGGAAGAACACACCCAGGCGCCCGCCGATGCCCGGAGCGTTGTCCACGCCCACTTCGCTGTCAAAGATCTGGTACCGGCCGACCGCGCCCAGTTCGATCGCACCAGCCGACTGGGCCACTGCCATCTCCGGCAGGATGAGAGCGGCCGTTGCCGCCATCGCCAGGATGAATCGTCCCTTCATGGAGCCTCCCTGAATGGTAGGAACTCAAGATATGAAAATGAGATCCGCTACTTGCGCCCCGGTGGTTCCGAAGTCGCCAATCCCGGGGAGCGAGGTAAGTGGGAGCCCGCGGGGGGATCGTCCCGTGGACCTCGCCGGAATTCGTCGGGGGGGAATATACCAATGTCGAGGAAACCACACAATACTGCGGGTAATCCGGGGTTTGGGCGCCTGGGGCGGGAGTCGGGAAAAATTTGTTTCCAATCCGACCCAAGCCATTTCTGCGAAATACCTGTCAGTCCTCAGGCCACCGGGAGCCCCGGAGCCACCTCTGCGGCCCATCGCTCCAGCCCCCCTGAGAGATTGCGGACCCGGGGGAAGCCGGCGTCCCGCAGGAGCCGTGCCCCTCGATCGCTCCTGGCGCCGGACCGGCAGTAGAGCACCAGTTCCCGATCCCGGGGAAGCTCGTCCATCCGGTCCTCCAACTCCCCCAGCGGCAGATGGGTCGCTCCCTGCTCCGCCAGGGAGGAGACCGCCCACTCCCAGTCCTCCCGAACATCCACCAGCAGCGGAGGTCCGGAGGCCTTCAGGGCATCCCGGAGTTCCGCGGGAGTGAGAACGGGGCTGGAAGAGGCGGCCTCGGGATCCCCCATGCCGCCTCCCCGGGGCAGCGGAGCGCCCGGCTCAGCCCCAGCCTCCGGGAGCTCATCCGCTTCCTCAGCCGCTCCTCGCGTATCCCCCGTGGCACAGAACCACTCGTAGTCGATGAGAGCGTCGATGGTGGGAGCCTCTCCGCAGACAGGGCACCCGGGGTCCCGGCGAGGCTCCACGGTGCGGAACCCGAAACGAAGCGTGTCCATGATGAGGAGCCGGCCGGCGGCGGAGCGGGCGTCGTCGGGGCTCCCGCGTCCGGCCGTCCCGGGTGCTTGGGCACCCTTCGCGTCCTCGGGAGCGTCCTCGGGCGCGTCCTCGAGCCGGCCCGAGCGACCCGGGCGACCCGGACGACCCAGTCCCAGGATCCACTTCACCGCCTCCAGGGCCTGCAGGGAGCCCACTGCGCCGGGGAGGGCGCCGATGACCCCGGCCTCCGCGCACCCGGGGACCAGTCCAGGCGGAGGCGGCTCGCGAAAGAGGCATCGGTAGCAGGGGCC
>SL_3KL_010_SEDDRAFT_10006002_pt1 | contig 10881 bp, 6 predicted proteins | sample SodLakKL_010_SED_2_FD_10381 | JGI IMG/M metagenome (IMG submission 10381)
AATATTGGCAAAGAAATGGGATTTCAGCTGATCAAGTTTCCTCAGGGAATCTGTTTCAACCCTTTCATTCTGCAGCTGATTTTTCAGGTTGAACCGGTTCAGCTCATAGCGCCTCAGTAAATAGAGCCCGTTTAAGAACAGAACAGCATACAGGGAATATGCCCACCAGGTATGCCACCAGGGTGGAAGTATCGTAAATGCATACTCAAACGGCTCACTCCATACGCCACTCTCACCTATAGCCCGGATTTGGAGAGTGTGGGTACCAAAGGGCAGGTTACGGTAATCGGCCATCGGGTCGGCGGTGGGTTGGCTCCAATTGGCATTTAAACCCTCCATCCTGTAGCTGTACCGGATTTTATGCGGTGCTGCCCAATCGATGGCTGCAAAATAAAAGGTGAGGTGGTTTTTATCGTAAGGCAATTGTAAACTGAGGGGATAGTTCTCAAATTTTTGCACACCACTAAATGTGATCTGACCCTGATCGCTATCGGGACTATCCGAAATATTGCGATAGTCTATAAACTGCTCGTTAATTTCTAATTGGGATAACCGGGGTTGGGGTATTTTATCAGAAAATGTAAGCGTATTCAAATCCAGCATTACTAAGCCATTGCCGCTGCCCCACCAGGCGCGGTTTTTACTATCAATAATTGCACTCGATGTGAATCTCAAACCTTTTAACCCATCTTGTTTGCCAAAGTTTTGAATACTAAATTCAAATTTATTATCACCAGAAATTTTCTCTTCCTTCATCGAAATCCTTGACAGCCCATTTTCCGTTCCAATAAAAACACCAACTTCATTTGGTTGGACACTTTTATCCTCTGTGATGGACCAGACGCTATTGTTGGATATGCCTTCTTTTTCGGTGTAATGGGTAAAGCTTTTCCCATTAAATACGCTCACCCCTCCGCCTTCAGTTCCAAGCCAGATATTTCCGCTTTTGTCCTCCAGGATGGAGAAGACGGTATTATTGGATAAGCCCTCTTTTTCGGTGTAATGGGTAAAGCTTTCTCCATTAAATACGCTTACCCCTCCGCCTTCAGTTCCAAGCCAGATATTTCCGTTTTTGTCCTCCAGGATGGACCAGAAGATATTATTGGATAAGCCCTCCTTTTCGCCATAATGGGTAAAGCTTTCCCCGTTAAATACACTCACCCCGCGATCCGTTCCCAGCCAGATATTCCCGCTTTGATCCTCCAGGATGGCCCTGACACGATTATTGGATAAGCCCTCATTTTGTGTGTAATGGGTAAAACTTTCTCCATTAAATACACTTACCCCTTCGTTACCAGTCCCCAGCCAGATATTTCCGCTTTTGTCCTCCAAAATAGACCAGACGACATTATTGGATAGGCCTTCGTTTTCGGTGTAATGCGTAAAGCTCTCTCCATTAAATACGCTCACCCCACCGCCACCAGTCCCCACCCAGATATTGCCACTTTGATCCTCAAAGACGGATAAAACGACATTATGGGATAAGCCTTCCTTATCGGTGTAATGGGTAAAGCCTTCTCCATTAAATACGCTCATCCCTCCGCCACCAGTACCCAACCAGATATCTCCGCTTTTGGTCTCCAGGATGGACCTGATGGTATTATCGGATAAGCCTTCGTTTTCGCTGTAATGGGTAAAGCTTTCTCCATTAAATACGCTCACACCTCCGCCACCAGTTCCCACCCAGATATTTCCGCTTTGATCCCCTACGATGGATAAGACGATATTGGATAAGCCTTCGTTTATGGTGTAATGGGTAAAGTTTTTCCCGTTAAAAACGCTCACCCCTCCGCCATCTGTCCCCAGCCAGATATTTCCGCTTTTGTCCTCCAGGATGGAGAAGACGGTATTATTGGATAAGCCTTCGTTTTCGGTGTAATGGGTAAAGCCTTCTCCATTAAATACACTAATTCCTCCCCGGGTTCCCATCCAGATATTTCCGCTTTGATCTTCTGCCATGGATAAGACGATATTATTAGACAGGCCTTCTTTTTCAGTGTAATGTGTAAAACTCTCACCATTAAACATGCTCACCCCGCCGCCATCTGTCCCCAGCCAGATATTTCCGCTTTTGTCCTCCAGGATGGAGAAGATGGTATTATTGGATAGGCCTTCGTTTTCGGTGTATTGGGTAAAACTTTCCCCGTTAAATACACTAACCCCTCCCCGGGTTCCCATCCAGATATTTCCGCCTTGATCCTCCAAGATGGACCAGACGAGATTATTGGATAAACCTTCGTTTTCGGTGAAATGGGTAAAGGTCTCTCCATTGTATACACTCACCCCTATGTAGGTCCCGATCCAGATATTTCCATGTTGATCCTCTAAGGCGGCATTGACGAAAGATGAAGCCAACCCATGCTCCACATTTAAAAATTGCAGGTGGGCAATGGCGGCATCTTTGCTGGCGCGAGGCAGGGCTTTGGTGGGTTTTGAATGGATAGCTTTTACCACTTTGCCTTTAGCAGGTATAGGAACGCCGGTGGGTATCGTGTCACCCATGATATTAACCAATACAAAATCGGGGTTACCCTCACCTAGTTGTATGGTTTTGAGTTGGCTTTTATCAACAGGTATGGTGGTTGGTTCTTCAGGTTTGTGGTGCCGGTTGGGTTGGGCATTTATTGTGGTTAATACTGCGTGGTCAACAGTGAAAGTTTGCGGTTTGGCCACGCTGTCGGGGTGAATGATGTTTGGTGTGGCAGGGAGAGTGACACCTGTTTTTAGCTCAACCGTTTGAGGTTGAGGGTAAAGGGGTGGTGGGAGCGAGGCGTCCCTAACTCCGGACGTTTCGGTGCAGGCCGCCAATAAAATCAATGGCAGGAGTATCATCAGGATCCCTAAACATCTGGTAGGTGACGATAGAGTTATCTGGTTAAATTGGCAATTCAATGTGTTATATGGTGTCTTTTATTGTTCGTTGGTTTCTATAGTGAATTGGCACTGTGGGCTTTAATAATTTCATTGGTAAAACTCAGCCCAGACCTGTTCCCGGCACCCCTTTCTTCGTTTGGATTGTAAGATTTGGCAGACATCCCTCTGAGACACTGCTCTCTGACAAACTGAGGAAAGAAAAAATTCCGGTTCCCGCTTTGTATAAAGATTAGAATAGTAAACACGTACCCTTCAACAATAAATATTCACGTTGCTTAGTCGCCTCCGCGGCTATTTAGATGTAAGGTGATGGTGAATACAGAACCATTACCCGGTTCTGAAGCAATATTAGTTTCTCTGAAATGAGTATTCACAATATCAATCGTAATACTCAGCCACACGCCGCTTTCTATTGTATTAAGCTAATCCATTTGGAGTGAAGGTTTTTATCTGCATGTCGCAAAGTGTTTACTGTGGGTCGTATACGTACCCGATTATCAATCAGAAAATGATACAAATAGATAAGAAGTTGCGACGCATGTATAAAGAATTGTAACTCGAAACATGCAAATTATAGTCTTTGACACAAATGTTGCCGGGTAATATGATGCCACCTTTACACTGTTTTAATGATTAGTAAGAGAAGGTTTGAACGAAATACTGGTGAGCTTCAGCACATTTTTAACTTTCTCAAATTGAGCTGGGAGGAGTTCCAAGTGGATGGAGATGATCAGCTGGAGATGGAACTATCGGTGGAAGAGATATTTATGAATATGATACGCCATAATCATTCAGCATTGGCGAAACAGATTGAAGTTACCGTAGAAAAGAAAGAGCGTGAAATCGCCCTTAGCCTCAGTGATCATGAGGAGGTGCCGTTTGATATCACAAAGGCAGAAGGGGTCGATTTTGAGGAGTATATAAAAAAAGTAAAATCTGGCGGGCTTGGAATTCATCTGGTTAAGAAGCTAATGGATGAAGTGAAATTTGAACACCGGCTGGGCGTGTCAACAGTTACCATTATAAAACATATTTGAGGTATCAAAAATGCTGACCATTGAACAGGTAAGTGAAAATGAGCTGAAATTTATCGGACGCTTTGATGCAAGCCAGCACGATAAAGCCGCCGATGAACTTTTGCATCAAAAAGGGACTGTCACCATCGACATGGAAGGCCTCGTATACATTTCCAGCATGGGTTTAAGTGTGCTTGTAAATACATACAAGCGGCTGAATGAAACCGGGCACACCGTAAAGCTGAAAAATGTAAACAGTCATGTGAGAGATGTATTCAAATACACAAGACTGGATCAAATTTTTGAATTGATATAAATATGCAGATTTAAAACAGAAAGGATGCAAGGTTAATTCTTTAATTCTAAAAAAATTTAATCAGTAAAATGACAAATAGCAGTGATCATGAACTGGTGAAGCAGTGCCTGAACGGCGATAACAAGGCGTTTGATATCCTGGTGCGACGCTATGAAGTACAGATGTACAGAACAGCTTTTGGAATAGTGAATGATGGTGATTTGGCAAAAGATGTGACGCAGGCAGGCTTTGTAAAATCTTGGGAGAAGCTGCAAACATTCAACCCTGAGTATAAATTTTACAGCTGGTTATACAGAATTATAGTTAACGAAGCGCTTAACAGGTCCAGAAATCATAAAAAATATGAGGCTCTCTCACTATATCAACCCGACGGCAATACCCCATACGCGCAGCTGCTTAATAAAGAAGAGAACAGGATGCTTTTAGAGTCTGTCAACTCTCTTCCGGCAGATTACCGGGTGGTGATACAATTGCGTCACTTTGAAGAACTGAGCTACAAAGAGATTGCTGATGCTCTGGATATCGAAGTTAGCACTGTAAAGTCCAGGCTCTACTCAGCCAGAATAATGCTGAGAGAGAAGCTGTATAACAGATAAAAAATCAGTGAGCTCTTTTAGTAACCCAACATTTTGGCCATAAAGTACGATGAATGATCCATGATTCTGTTGATTCAACACAATCTCACAGCCTCCGTAAGAGCCTGGCCTGAAAACTTTCGGGAAGGGGACTTTTTCGTTGCCAAGCTCAATAATTTTATTTCGAACTCAGGTTTAACAAAGAAACATTTTTCCGGAAACATCAAACTTTCTACAAACTTTTCAACTATTGGTGTGTACTTAAAGTAGGGAAGCGGATCAACAGTCCGCTGACTTTCCGAAAAACCAAAGAAAACGATAATGAAGCAGGAAATCATAAATCTAATACAGGCTGAAATAGACGGTGAAAACTCACCTGAAGAGAGCCGTAAGGTTGAGGAGATTTTGAAGACAGACGCAGAAGCAAAAGCTCTATTTGACGATCTGCTTCAAATCTCAAATCAACTGAAAAATTTGAAAGCTGAAATTGAACTTCCCGAGCAGCTTTCAATGCAAATAAGCGAACAGATAGCAAATAAGTCGCAAACAACCCGTGTAGCAACAAATAAAATCAATAATACAAATAGTGAGAATGTTATGTCTTTATTAAATCAGAAATTTACCGGTAAGAAAATAGCATTGTATGCTGCAATAGCGGCTATGGCTCTTATTGTAGTATTCGTATCTGTGGATTTTCCACAGCCAAATCAAAGTGATGTAGCAGGAACCATTGGCACCGATGTTGAGCGTGCTGAAAGATACCGCGCTACCCAGATAACCAGTGGCGATGTTATCCTTGAAAATGAACACTACCAACAGGTTTTGCAAAGTGATGAGTTTCAGCGCCTTGTTCAATCCGGTGAACTGCAGGAACTTGCTGCAAATCCAACTTTTGTAAACCTTATGCGGGATCCGTCGGTACAGGAGCTGATGCAAAATCCTCAAATGCTCCAGTTGATGCGCAGCGAACACCTTACGGCATTAATGCGGGAACCGGCATTCGTTACTCTTATGAGAGAGCCGGCAATGTTTGAGTTGATGAGATTTACATCCGATAATATCGAGTTTTCGGAACTCATGTTTTCAGAAAGAACAGCCATGCTCATGAATAATGAAAGGTTTACAAGCTTGATGAGAGAGCCTTCATTCCTCGCATTAATGAGAGAGCCCGCTATCGCTGAGTTGATGAACCAGGCTTCTTTTAGTGAATTGATGAATAGTGAAAGATTTATATCTCTTGCCAGACAGGAGTCATTTGTTGCCCTCTTCAGAAGCGAAGTAAGCAGTGAAATGATACGGAATGCAGATTTGACAGAATTGCAAAATGAAGCTTCTTTTGCTGAGTTGATGCGTGAGCCCGCTTTTACAGAATTGATGCGGGAACGTACATTTATCGAATTAATGAACCAGGCCAGTTTTATTGAGCTGATGCGCATGCCTGCATCCATCGAGCTTCTGAGAGATGCAGCATTTGTTGAGTTAATGCGTGAGCAATCATTTGTAACCTTAATGAATCAAGCCGGGTTTCGTGAGCTGATGAGACAGCCGTTCGCCGTTGAATTGATGCGGGAGCGAGCTTTTACAGACCTGATGCGGGAGCGTGCTTTTACTGATCTGATGCGGGAGAGCTCTTTTGTAAGCTTAATGCGGGAGCAGGGTTTCCGTTCACTGATGCGGGAGCGTGCCTTTACCGAATTAATGCGCGAACGAGCCTTTACCGAACTGATGAGAGAGCGTGCCTTTACAGATTTGATGCAACAAACTTCATTTGTTCAATTAATGAACTCAGCCAGCTTTTTTGAACTTATGCGACAGGGAGAGTTTCGCTCAGAGTTAACAAGATAATTGTGATATCGTGTTCTGAATTCTGAAAAACGATAAGTGCCACAGGTTGACTGTGGCACTTTTTTACGTTTCAACCCAATTGAAAAAAACAGAAGCTTAAATGTAAATGATGGTATTTATATGTTGATTAATTCAGTGATCGGTCGTTTTGTGTGCGTTGTTATAGCAGTATGTATCTCCGGGATGTTTTCTAACTCGGCCGCTCAATTCAAGTCTGTTAAAACAGATGATTTGAATCTGCTCTATTACGATTTTGGTCACGAATATTTAATCAATCATACTGTCCGCAGTTTTAGAAATGCTCTGAATTTTCATAGAACCCTCTTTGATTACAATCTATCCGAGCCCGTTACTTTAATCATGCAGGATTTTGGTGATTTTGGAAATGCAGGCGCCTCAGCCGTTCCGCAAAATGTGATTTTAATGGGTATTGCACCCTTCCACTATGCCTACGAAACCAACCCTGCAAATGAACGCATTAATGTTCTGATGAACCATGAGCTGGTTCATATTGTAGCGCTTGATAAAGCCTCTAAAACCGACCGTATTTACCGGAATATGTTTATGGGAAAGGTTGATCCGGCACAAAGTGATCCCATTTCGATGTTTTACGGTTATCTCACTACACCGAGAAGGTATTCACCGCGCTGGTATCATGAAGGGATTGCCGAGTTTTTAACAACGTGGATGTCGGGTGGAATTGGCAGGGTGATGGGCGCTTACGACGAAATGATGTTCAGAACCATGGTTCGCGATGGAGCTCATATCTATGATGCAATCGGCCTTGAATCGGAAGGCACCACCATCGATTTCCAGGTAGGGTCGCACTCTTATATGTACGGTACAAGATTTATGTCGTATCTGGCTCTGCAATATGGGCCGGAATCCCTTATTGAGTGGACTGCCCGTTCAGACGATAGTAAACGCTTCTTTTCCAGGCAGTTTAAAAACGTATATGGCAATTCACTGAACAGTGAATGGACAAACTGGGTGGAGTGGGAGCGTGAATGGCAACAGGGTAACCTGGAACGGATCAGAAGCAATCCGGTAACCGTCGGTAAACCGTTATCCAGAACTCCCCTCGGCGCCATATCCCGGGCGATTTATGACGATGAAAATAACCGGATTTTTGTAGCCGTTGCATACCCGGGACAGGTAGCTCATATTGCCATACTAAATCCTGACGACGGAACCATGCGCAGATTGGCTGATATCGAAGGCCCGGCACTCTATTTTGTAAGTTCGCTTGCCTACGACCCGGAAACGGCCACGCTCTTTTATACCAATAATAATAATGGCTGGAGAGATCTCTACTCAGTTGATGTGAATTCCGGCAGAACCAGGCTGTTGGTTAAAGGTGTCCGTACGGGTGATCTTGCATTCAATTCTGCAGATAAGTCGCTGTGGGGAATAAGGCATTTCAACGGAATTGTGTCGATCGTAAGGATTCAGTATCCCTATACGGATTGGAACAGGGTTCACTCCATGCGGTATGGTGATGATATCTTTGATATTGATCTGTCACCCGATGGAGAATTACTGACGGCTGCCATTGGAGATGTGAGCGGAAACCAGAAACTGGTAATGATGAAAACCGCGGATCTTTTAAATGGCGAGTTTAAACCGGATGAGATATTTGACTTCGCTGAAAGCTCTCCGGCCGGATTTTCATTTTCTCCCGATGGCCAATTTCTATTTGGTTCTACCTATTACAGCGGGGTTTCGAATATTGTACGCTATGAATTGGAAACGGAGGAGATTCGGTGGCTTACAAATGCCGAAACGGGTCTGTTCAAACCGATACCGGTATGGCAGGATTCCCTTATCGCCTTCGAATATACGGGTGAGGGCTTTATGCCTATAAAAATTGCAAATGAACCGGTTGAAAGGGTAAGTGCCATTCAATTTCTGGGGCAACAAATTGTAGAGAACCATCCGATTGTCATCAACTGGATGCTCGAACCGCCATCGCCCCATACCGTAGACATGGATACTCTGATTCGCAGCCGGTCGGAGTACTCCTCAATTCAAAATCTTCAGTTAAGTTCTGCCTATCCAATTCTGCAGGGGTATAAAGATTATGCCGCAGTTGGCTTGAGGGCAGATTTCAGTGACCCGCTTCGATTGCACAAAATGAGCATAAGCGCGTCGTGGTCGCCGAGCACGGCCATGCCGGATAATGAACGGTTTCATGCTTCATTCAACTATAGTATCCCGTCCTGGCGATTTTTTGCAAATTACAATGCGGCAGATTTCTATGATCTGTTTGGGCCAACCAAAACCAGCCGAAAAGGATACTCTGTAGGGGTGGGGTATAATACAAACCTGATCTACGATGTGCCCCGCATGATGGATTTAAACATTACAACCGCTTACTATGGGGGAATGGAACGCCTGCCGGAATTCCAGAATATTTTGAGTTCATTCGATAGTTTTTTGAGTTTAAATGCCAGGCTAAGCTATCAGTCAACGCTGTTCTCTTTGGGTGCCGTGGATCACGAAAAGGGGATCAGGTGGGAGCTGATGAGTTCAAATAATTACGTTGAACAAACACTTTTCCCCCGGGTGAATCAAAATCTTGATTATGGAATAGCCTTGCCGTTCAAACACTCGTCCATCTGGCTTAGATCTTCTGTCGGATACTCCTTTTCACCCCGTCGTGAACCGCTTGGAAATTTCTACTTTGGAGGGTTTGGCAACAACTGGATTGATTATCAGACAAGCAGAAGATACAGGAGCTTCTATTCATTTCCCGGCGCAGAACTGAATGAGATTGGCGGAACCAATTTTGGCAAAATTTTAGCTGAGTGGACGCTGCCCCCCATTCGATTCAAAAAAGCCGGGTTTACAAATCTCTATGCGAACTGGGCTCAGTTAAACCTGTTTTCATCCGGATTGATTACAAATATGGATAGCAGCGAATTCCTGGAGAGATATTACAACGTGGGTGCGCAGCTGGATGTCAGGCTCGCAATGTTTTCCATACTTGAATCAACCTTTTCTGTTGGATATGCATCCGCCTGGAACGATATTACAGGCAGCCGGGGCGATGAGCTGATGATTTCACTACGCCTGATGAGGTAGAGCAGCACAAACTGCCGGTGCCGATAATCAGATCCGACCCGGAAAATCTAACATCAACTCCGTATTTAGTAATCAGGAAAGATGCTCTTAGCCGCAAAAATCATTATTGCATTTTCACCCATTATTCTGTTTCTCATCATCATGTGGGGTATGGACAGTTTCCAGCTGGTAAAAAAAAGGCAGGTTTTTACGGCAGTGGTTGTTGGCTTTGTTGTTGCGTTTGCCGCAATTATTGTAAATATGAACCTGTATAACTGGCTGGATGTCAGTTTAGTAACGTTTTCGAGGTTTGTTGCACCGGTAAGTGAAGAGATACTCAAACTCCTTTTTGTGGTTTTTCTTATCAGTTCTCGAAAAGTAGGATTCATGGTAGACGCAGCTATTTTGGGGTTTGCAATCGGAGCGGGCTTTGCAATAATTGAAAATCTCTACTATCTGAATACGCTCTCCGATGCAGGCTTACTTACCTGGTTTGTACGGGGCTTTGGTACGGCCATTATGCACGGTGGCACCACCGCCATTGCGGCAATTATCAGCAAAGATCTGTTTGATCGAAAAGAGTGGCCGCTGATATTCATATTCCTCCCGGGCCTGCTGGCTGCAATAGTGATTCATGGCCTTTTTAATATGTTCATCCTGCCGCCCATAACCACTTCTCTATTGATGATTATGATTCTTCCGCCTGCATTTATCACCATTTTCAAACTCAGCGAGCAGAACACCAGACGCTGGCTGGGTACAGGTTTGGATAGCGACATGGAGATGCTGCAACTTTTGCTTGCAGGTAATATTTCCGAATCCAGACTAGGGAGTTATTTAAAAAATATCCAGGACAAGTTCCCCCCTGAAGTAATAGGGGATATTATTTGCTATCTCAGGATTTACCTTGAGCTTTCCATCAAAGCAAAAGGAATTCTGATTATGAAAGAGAGCGGGTTCGACCTGCCGCCTGACCCCGAAACCGAAGCGCAGTTTATCGAACTGAATTACCTTGAGAACCATATTGGAAAAACCGGAAAATTGGCAATTCAGCCGCTTTTGAAAATAAATAACACAGATTTGTGGCAGCTGTCAATGATGCGGTAGTGTAATTGATTAATTTTCAAAGGTGTGTTTTAAGTGAGTCTTGCCGATAACGGGGCTCCTCTTTTTACCCATGAAGCGTAGTGAG
>SL_3KL_010_SEDDRAFT_10006003_pt1 | contig 10880 bp, 7 predicted proteins | sample SodLakKL_010_SED_2_FD_10381 | JGI IMG/M metagenome (IMG submission 10381)
AAATTTGAAAAACATACGCTGCCAAACGGGCTCAGGATTCTGGTGCACCGGGATGAAACCACACCCCTGGCAGCCTTTAACCTGCTTTATGATGTGGGGGCCCGGGATGAAACACCCGGGAAAACAGGATTTGCCCATTTGTTCGAACACCTGATGTTTGAGGGTTCTGTCAATATTCAGGATTACGATCGCCAGTTGCAATATGCAGGGGGTGAAAACAATGCGTTTACCACCAATGACATCACCAATTATTATGTCACCCTTCCCGCACAAAACCTTGAGGTGGCCTTCTGGCTGGAATCTGACCGGATGCTGGGGCTTGATTTCTCTGAGAAAAAACTGGAGACCCAAAAAAGTGTGGTGGTGGAAGAATACCGGCAATCTTACCTGAACCAGCCCTACGGTGATGCCATGCTGTTGATGCGTCCACTGGCTTATCAAGTACATCCTTACCAGTGGGCGACGATCGGGCAGGACATTGAGCAGATCAAAAATGCCGGGATGGATGATGTGAAAGGCTTTTTCAGGCGTTACTACAATCCATCCAATGCCATACTCTGTGTCAGTGGTTTTGTGGATCCGCAGGAGGTTTTCCGGCTTGCGGAAAAATGGTTCGGGGATATTCCCTCGGGTGTCGCCAATGGACGAAACCTTCCTGCTGAACCCCCCCAGAAAAAAGAGAAACGAAAGGAGGTTACCGGGGATGTTCCGCAGCACCAGATTTTTATGGCTTATCACATGTGTTCGCGTACCCACCCCGATTATCATGCTACTGACCTGATCAGTGACCTTCTGGCCAACGGGGAGTCGGCCCGGCTGACCAGGGAATTTGTGCATGACCGCAAGGTATTCAGCGAGGCGAATGCCTATGTGACAGGCAGTGTAGATCCCGGCCTGCTGATGGTGACGGCCAAACTCCATGAACAGGTTTCTCCTTCGGAGGCTGAAAATCTATTGCGGAATGAGCTTGAACAGCTGGTGACAGCCAGGCCGGATGACAGGGAGCTGCAAAAAGTGAAGAACCGGGTGGAAGCAACCCATACTTACTTTGAAAGCAGTGTGCTGGCAAAGGCCATGAATCTTTCCTGGTATGAATTACTGGGAGACGCGGATCTGCTGAACCGGCAAACGGATGCTTACGCCCGGGTTGAACCTGAAGATATCCGCAGGGTAGCAGAAGAGGTGCTTCGGGCAGACAACCTGAGTATCCTGCATTATGGCAAAAATAACGAATAAGCGGATCTCAAAAATAATAAGCCCATGCTGAACAGAAAAACACCTCCGCCGGTAAAACTGCTTTCGGACAGACCATTCAGGGAGCCGACCAGTTTTACGTTGAAAAATGGCCTGCCTGTGTACCTGCTGGAAGGGGGCACCGAGGAGTTTGTAAAAATTGAGGTGGTTATCAGGGCGGGCAGTTATCACCAGGATAAGCCCCTGGTGGCCTATGCCACGGCAAATCTGTTACGATACGGAACCAGGAGTAAAAGCCGGGCAGAGATCAATGAAATGCTCGATTTTTACAGTGCTTTTATTCATACTGAAGCACAGAAGGATATTATTTCAGTGGGGATGTTTGTGTTGAACAAACACCTGGAGCCTGCCCTTGACCTTCTCACGGAGATGTTGCAGGAACCGGTTTTTCCTGAAGAGGATATGCGTGCTTTCCTGAAGAATCATCAGCAAATGCATCTGCTGAACCAGAAGAAAGTCAGTCACCTGGCCCGGACTTACTTTGCTGAACTCATATACGGGGAAGACCATCCTTATGGATACCGGCTCAAAACCCGCGATTTTGAAAGGGTGGATAGAAAAGACCTGGAAGATTTCCATGCGCGTCATTTTAATCCCGGTAATTCCTTTGTGCTGGTTGCCGGCCGGGTGCCTGAGGCTATGATTACGAAACTGGAGCAACGTTTTGGCCGGAATGGCCGGACGGGGCCGGAACCCTCTGCCGCAGGGGGATTTCCTGTGATCTCCCCGGGCCAGCGTAAGGTTCACCTGGAAGTGCCTTCTGCCGTGCAATCGGCCATCCGCATCGGGAAACAGTTATTTAACCGCACCCACCCGTCCTATCATAAATTAAAAATAACCAATGCCTTACTGGGCGGTTATTACGGCTCGAGGCTGATGCAAAACATCCGCCAGGATAAGGGATATACCTACGGCATCGGGTCCAATATTATTTCACTGGTCCATAGCGGATATCTCTTTATTACCTCGCAGGTAGGGGCAGATGTGCGTGAGGCCGCCCTGGAAGAGGTTTACAGGGAGTTAAAAGCATTGCGGACTGTTCCCGCAGATGAAAAAGAGCTGGAAATATTGAAAAATTATCTTTCAGGCAGTTTCCTGCGTTCCTTTGACGGCCCGCTTGCCCAAAAAGAGCGTTTCAAAGAGCTGTTGGTTTTTGGCCTGGACGTATCCCATTATGACGATTACCTGCAAACCCTGAAAACGATCACCGCTGAAGATATCATGGAGTGCGCCGGAGATTACCTGCATGAAGACGGAATGATGGAGGTGGTTGCGGGGAAGTAGCCGGATAAATGTCAGATATAAAACCTGCCCGGATCCGGCTTCGTAAAATGCCGCGAAAACCATAGAACATAATGAACCAGTCTGATCATGAAAACACCCAATGACCGGATGCAAGTTATTAAGGCGATTTTCCGGGGGCTTCCTCTGCTGAAGAAGGCACTCCTGACGGTGCTTTTGCAAAATCTGAGGGCTTTATGGATGCTGACTTTTGTGCCTTGGATCTTGTTTCCTTTTGTGGCAATGGGGCAGGGGACGGAGCATGACCGGATAGAGATCATTCAGCTGAGTTTTTCGGAGGCGGACGATAGCCGGGTGGAGATTTTGTTTCGATTGGAAGAGGCCATTGAAGCCGGGAGTGTGTTGTTTCACCGGTATGATCCCCAGGGTGATATATACGAGGAAATTGACGAGTTGCCGGTTGAAGACATTGAAAGAGATCAATCGGGCCTGTATTATTTATACCGGGATAATATACCGGCTGGAGCTGATCCACCATTCAGGTATTATCTCGCTTTTGACGAGGACGGTACTGGTGCTGATGCATGGACCTACCGCCATCAGACAATCTTACTAAAAGAGATCCTGTTCGATCTTTGCAGGGGAAGTTTTGAATTGGAGTGGGATCATTATACCGTGCTTGACAAGCCCGGAGCTTCTGACGATATCATCCCCCCCTTTTTTTCTCACTATCGCATTCTCCTGAATGGATTAGAGTTTGATGAGGTGGCGTTTGATGAAGCATCCGGGACGCAAACCCATTTCCTGGATATTCCCGAACCGGGCACCTACACAATACGCCTGGAAGCTGTGGACGCCCCCGACCCGGATAACCGTACGCGTTTTTCCCTTTCCGGCAGGCAGGAGATAACAGTTGACTGGGCCATCCCCAGTGAAGTGGTGGTTGATTATGTCAGCATTAACGAGGCCGGTGATGCCAAAATGATGATCCGCGGAGATGCGCAACATGATGAATTTGCCTACCGGATCTTCCTGTCAGACAGCCCGTCAGCAAATTTTGAGCAGGTGGGGGAGATCAGACGGCCTGCGAATAATCCCTTTGAATTTGTGGATGAATTGTCGGCCCGGGACGAGGATGCCGGAAGCAACATCTGGTATTACCGTGTGGAAGCTGTGCTGATTCAGGACGATGAATTGTGTGAAGAGGCCGTACTGACCTCAGCGCCGGAGTCAACCATCTTTTTATTCGTGGAGCAGGAACGGCAGGAAGCGCACACCTGGGAGGTGGCCCTTGGGTTTGATCATGAGCCGTTCTCTGCCTCGTACACGTATGATATTGCCCGGCGGATCGGAGAGGAGGGAGATTTTGAAATAGTTGCAAGTGACCAGGCAGGCAGTTATGTTGCAGATCTGTCCGATTTGCTGCCATTTGCAGGTGATGTCTTCTTCCGTGTGGAGGGTGAGGCGTATAACGTGCAAGGTGAGGCGGATAACGGATGGCAGATTTTTTCCAATGTGGTGCGTGTAAATATGGAGTCGGAAGTGAATATTCCCAATGCATTCCGGCCCACTTCCGACCTGGAGGAGAACAGGGAATTCCGGCCCCATTTTGTAGGTTTTGAACCGGAGAACTACCGCCTGGTGGTTCTCGACCGCAACGGGCTGGAGGTGTTTTCTTCTGCTAATTTTGAGGTTGGCTGGGATGGTACCAGGGGCGGTACGGCAATGCCCGAAGGTACTTATGTATATCATTTGCGGTATACAGATGCCGGGGACGAATCTCACGAAAAAAAGGGTGTGGTGTACCTGGTGCGATGAATATTTCCCGGATGCCTAAGTGCTGTTTTTTAGGATTTTTTACAGAATACTCTCCCATATTTTTCCTACTTTTGCTCTCTAAAACAGCGAGCTGCCATGAATGCGTATCCTGAAAAATTTACCAGTGAAGGACTGACCTATGATGACGTCCTTCTGATCCCTGCTTACTCGGAAGTTCTGCCGCGAAACGTAGATACTTCCACCCTTTTTTCCCGTAACATCCGGTTGAATATTCCCATTGTGTCAGCGGCCATGGATACGGTTACCGAGTCGCGTATGGCCATTGCCATTGCCCAGGAAGGTGGAATTGGTGTGCTGCATAAAAATATGTCAATCGCAGAGCAGGCCAAAAAAGTCAGGAAGGTTAAGCGCTCTGAGAACGGGATGATCATTGACCCCATTACCCTGCACGAAGACGCACGTATCGGTGATGCGTTCGATATCATGAAAGAATACAGCATCGGGGGAATTCCGGTGGTCAACGATGGCAACAAGCTCGTGGGGATTATTACCAACAGGGATCTGCGGTTTGAGAAAAACCACAAAAGACCTGTGGCGGAGGTCATGACCAGGGAGAAGCTGATCACCACCACAGAATTCATTGATTTTGAGGTGGCTGAAGAAATCCTGCAGGAGCATAAAATTGAAAAACTTCCGGTGGTGGACAGTCAGTACAGGCTGGTAGGTCTGATCACTTACCGTGACATCATCAAGATCAAGGAGCGCCCCAATGCCTGTAAGGATACACGGGGCCGTTTGCGGGTAGCTGCGGCGGTGGGTGTGACTGCCGACACCATGGAGCGCGTCGGTGCACTCGTAAAAGAAGGCGTTGATGCAGTAGTAGTGGATACAGCCCACGGGCATTCCAGGGGGGTTCTTGACATGGTATCAGCCATTAAAAAGTCGTATCCTGACCTGGACCTCGTGGCCGGGAATATTGCCACCAGGGAAGCCGCGAGGGATCTTATGAAAGTAGGTGTGGACGGGATAAAAGTCGGAATCGGTCCCGGAAGCATTTGTACCACACGCATTATCGCCGGTGTGGGGGTTCCCCAGCTTTCCGCCATCTATGAGGTATCCAGCGAGCTGAAAGGTTCGGGCATCCCGGTAATTGGAGACGGCGGCATCCGGTATACTGGCGATGCGGTGAAGGCCATTGCTGCCGGTGCCTCATCGGTGATGGCCGGATCCTTGTTCGCCGGGGTGGAGGAATCACCCGGTGAGACCATCATCTATGAAGGAAGAAAATACAAAACATACCGTGGCATGGGTTCCATTGAAGCCATGCAGCAAGGGTCAAAAGATCGTTATTTCCAGGATGTGGAGGATGACATCAAAAAACTGGTTCCGGAAGGAATTGTGGGACGGGTACCTTACAAGGGAACCCTGTCAGAGGTTGTTCATCAATTGGTAGGAGGCCTGCGGGCAGGAATGGGTTATTGCGGAGCCCCTGATGTGAATACGCTTCAGCAGGCAAAATTTACCCGCATTACCAATTCCGGTGTCAGAGAAAGCCACGTACACGATGTTACCATTACCAGTGAGGCTCCCAATTACAGTCGATAAATCTCCCTTAATCATTATCTCATAATCCCGGCAACTATCCCAACAATGCATTTGACCTTCCGGATCTTTATTAGCCTGGTATTGCTTCATATAGCATGGCTTGCCCCGGTTTTTGCGGAAGATCCCGTGTTGCTGCGGATCGGTGATGAAGCGATTACACTATCTGAATTCAAGGAGGCTTATTCCCGTAATAATGATCATGCAAACCGGGCTGGTCATGAACATGTGGAGGAGTACCTGGAGTTGTATATTGATTACAGGTTAAAAGTAAAGGAAGCCAAATCACAGGGTTTGGACACACTTCCTGATTTTCGCCGGGAACTGAACGGGTATCGTGATCAGCTTGCCAGGGAGTTCATGGCGGAGCATGAGGTAACTGATCAATTGGTCAGGGAAGCCTGGGAGCGATCCCTTTACGATATCCGGGCTTCTCATATCTTGCTTCGTCTTCCGCCTGACGCCTCTCCTGAGGATACGCTGGAAGTGTATACCCGCATTATGGATATTTACAGGGAAATCAATGATGGGGCGGACTTTTCTGAACTGGCCGGGGAGGTTTCTGAAGGTCCTTCGGCCAGGGATACGGAGGCAGCGGCGAATCAGTCCGCTCGTCGCAGAAATGCGGGAGATCTGGGCTTTTTCACTGTGTTTGATATGATCTACCCCTTTGAATCCGCGGCCTACAATACCCCTCCCGGGGAAGTTTCAAAACCAGTCCGGACAGATTTCGGGTACCACCTGGTAAAGGTCACAGACAGGCTTCCGGCCATGGGTGAGGCGAGGGTAGCACATATTATGCTGATGACACCGCCGGATATGGAGAAAGAAGAGATTGCAGAAAAAGAACAACAGATTTTTGATATTTACGGACAATTGCAGGAGGGTGCCGATTTTGCCCGAATGGCCGAGGATTTCTCTGAAGACCGTCAGTCTGCCGGCAATGGCGGAGAGATGGCCCCCTTTACTTCCTCCCGGATGGTTCCTGAGTTTATTGAGGCCATTCATCATCTGGCTGAATCAGTGGATATTTCTCCTCCGGTCCGGTCTGACTTTGGCTGGCATATTATCAAGCTGATCGATCGTTCACCGCCTCCTTCATTTGAAGCGGCTGAAGACGAAATCAGGGCGAGGGTTGCCCGTAATGACCGTTCGCGGATTTTGCAGAAGCAGCCGGAGGATATGCATGAAGCATTTCCGGAGTTTACCCGGATTATGCAGGAATACCACGATGGGATCCTGCTTTTCGAAGTTACCGAAAAAGAGGTCTGGGATGAAGCCATAACGGATACGCTGGGGTTAAAGGCTTTTTTTGAGGAAAATCGTTCAGAATACCAGGAGAATGAGCTGAATTCAGTTCGGGGTATGGTTATTGCGGATTATCAGCAGTACCTTGAAAAAAAATGGATAAATCGGCTCCGTACAAAATACGATGTCCGGGTGAACCGGGAACTGCTGAAAACCGTTAATTTTGAGTAGTCATGAGGGTGTTGCAATTGGTTCATAAGAAATTATTCAGGCAGGGGAGGCTTGTGGTTGTCCTTCTGTCTGCTGTATTTTTTATGGGCAGTTGTGATTTTTTTGATGTTCGATCGGATGAAACCTTATTGGCCAAAGCCTATGGCAGTCGTCTGTACCTGGAGGATCTGCCAGACCTGGTGCCCCGGGGGGCTTCGGTTGCGGACAGCTCAGACATCGTCCGGCGTTATATAGACAGGTGGGTAAGTCAGCAGATTTTTCTTCACCATGCCTTGGAGTCACTTCCCGCTGAAAAGGCTGATTTTCAGCGACAGGTGCGGGAGTATGAAAATTCGCTATGGGTACATGCTTATGAAAATGATCTGGTAAGCAGGCAAATGGATACCGTGGTGACAGAACAGGAGCTTCTTAATTATTACGAAGGACGTGAGGATCAATTTACCCTGAGAGATCACATTGTGCAGGCAACCTATATAAAATTACCCCTGGGTGCGCCTGATGCCGGGCAAGTGAGGGCGCTGTTCAGGTCTGATGATGAAGAGAGTATTGAGAGGCTGGAGCAATATAGCCTGCAACATGCTGCTGCGTATTCGGTTGACCCCGGCAGGTGGATGCACTTTAATGACATTTTGATGGACATGCCGGTTGAGACAGAGCCGGCTGCTTTGCTGCGCAATAACAGGTCAATGGAAATAACAGACGATTATTATCGTTACTTTCTTTATGTACATGATTACCGGCTCAGGGGGGATGTATCACCCTTTGATTTTGCGAAAAATAATATCCGGATGCTGGTTTTGAACCAAAGAAGAAAAGAGTTTATTCAGCAAAAGAGAAGCGATTTATTCAACAGTGCCATTGAGGCCAATCAGGTGGAAACATATTATTGATGTTATTGCTCCGTTATACGGGGCAAAAGACTGGAAAAAGAAGTACCATATATGAAAAAGATGTTTGATTTTTTTAAAGGGGTTGCTGTAATTCTGGTATTTACGCTGCCGTTCTCCGGGGTTGCCCAGGAAAAAGTAGTGATAGACAGAGTGATTGCTGTCGTGGGAGACAATGCCATTCTGCAATCAGAGCTTTTTGAGCAAAAGCGTCAGCTGGAGGCCCAGGGGGTGAATCTGGGAAGTAATCCGGAATGCTCAGTGCTGGAAGATATGCTTTTCCAGAAACTGCTATATAACCAGGCCATGGTCGACAGTGTTGAAGTGAGCGAGAGCCATGTAGAACAAGAGATTGAACGGCGTCTGCGTTACTTTGTTCAACAGATTGGATCCCGTGAGCGACTGGAAGAATACTATGGCCAGTCAATGGAAGAGCTCCGGGAGGAGTTTCGTGAGCCCATCCGGGAACAGGAGATCAGTCGCAGGATGGAATCTGTTATCACTGAAGGTGTTTCTGTGACGCCCTCTGAGGTCAGGTCGTTTTTTAATAATTTACCGGAAGACAGCATACCCATGGTAGAAAGTGAAATGCGGCTTTCTAAGATTTTGATCGAACCGGAGATTGAGGAGGAGCAGATTAGCGAGATCAGGACCCGCCTTGAAACTTTCCGTCAGCGGATCCTTGACGGAGAAAGTTTTCGTACCCTTGCCATTTTGTATTCTGAGGACCCCGGATCAGCGAGGAGGGGTGGTGAACTGGGGTTTCATGGCAGGGGAGAGTTGCATCCCGAGTTTGAAGCTGAGGCTTTCAGCCTGCAACCCGGAGAGATCTCTGAAATTGTGGAAACCCGGTCAGGTTATCATATTATTGAGTTAATTGAACGCCGGGGAGAACAGGTAAACGTAAGACATCTGCTCCTCAGACCCCAGGTGTCCCCCCAGATTGAACAGCAGACCAGGAATCAACTGGACAGTATACGTGGGCTGATTACCAGCGGCGAGATGACTTTTGCCGAAGCAGCAAGGGAGTTTTCCGATCACCGTAGTGCCCGGAGCGGGGGGGTGATGGTTAATCCGTTTACCGGCACGACCCGGTTTAAAACAGACGAACTGGACCCCAACCTGTTTTACCTGATCGATCGCCTCGATGAAGGAGAAATTTCCCGGCCAGTGGAAACCATGACAGATGATGGACGACCCGCCTACCAGATTATTTCGGTCCGGGAGCGAATTGATCCGCACCCTGCGAACCTTCAGCAGGATTACGACTTTATTCAGCAGCTGGCTCTTGAAAGGAAGAAACAACAGGCCATCCGGGCCTGGGCACAACGGAGGCTGCAAAGTACTTATGTAACCATTAAAGAGGAATACCAGGGCTGTGATTTTCAGGTGAACTGGGTCCGGTAACTGGTCATTGATCTGATATACTGCTATGCAATATAAAACTGATGTTGAGGCCCTGGATGCGCTGGCTTCCAAATACCAGGATTTACGTGGAGAAGTCGGCAGAATAATTGTTGGCCAGGATGAGGTGGTGAAGAATGTGTTCATTTCCATTTTCAGCAAAGGTCATTGTTTGCTGGTGGGGGTACCCGGACTTGCCAAGACATTGCTGGTGAATACCATTTCCAAAGTATTGGGATTACGGTATAGCCGTATTCAGTTTACTCCTGACCTGATGCCTTCGGATATTATCGGTACAGAGATCCTTGATGAGACAAGGCATTTTCGTTTTGTCAAGGGACCCTTATTTGCCAATATCATTCTGGCAGATGAGATCAACAGGACACCTCCGAAAACCCAGTCGGCGCTTCTGGAAGCTATGCAGGAGCGGTCTGTAACGGCCGCCGGTACGACTTACCATCTGAATGAACCTTTTTTTGTATTGGCCACACAAAACCCCATAGAGCAGGAGGGGACTTATCCGTTGCCCGAAGCACAGCTGGATCGTTTTATGTTTAACGTATACCTGGATTATCCCAGTTTTGAAGAGGAGATCCGTGTGGTACAGGGCACCACTTCCGGTACACAGGTGGACCTGGATATGGTTATGGAAGCGGAAGAGATCTTGTACTTTCAGAACCTGATCCGCAAGGTTCCGGTCACGGATAATGTGATGGAATATGCGGTAAAGCTTGCTGCCAGAACCCGTCCCGGCTCAGAGATGGCCCACCCGATGGCCGATGAATATGTACACTGGGGTGCAGGCCCCAGGGCTTCCCAGTATTTAATCATTGGTGCCAAGTGCCATGCCGCGCTTAGCGGTAAATATGCGCCGGACATCGATGATGTGAAGGCGGTGGCCAATGCTGTACTGCGGCATCGTATTGTTCGGAACTTCAAGGCTGAGGCAGAGTCTGTTTCAGTGGAGCAGATCGTGGGACGCTTTCTTAACGAAGAATAGATAAAAAACCTGCAAAATCATTGCCTGAAAAGCAAAAGTAATTATCTTTGCATCCCCTTCGGAGGGAGTCCAAAAAGCTAAGCGGAACGATCTTAATTTTTTACAATTTTTTTATTGTTAAAAAAGAAAAAGTGCTTATCTTTGCCCTCCCCAAACGGGGATCCTGTGAGAGGGATTTTCGAAAAAACCGGGGAAACGATCTTTGAAAAATTGGGAAGCAAAAGACAGAAACA
>SL_3KL_010_SEDDRAFT_10006004_pt1 | contig 10878 bp, 8 predicted proteins | sample SodLakKL_010_SED_2_FD_10381 | JGI IMG/M metagenome (IMG submission 10381)
TGTCCACGGTTGGAGTTTATCAACCCGTGTTTTCTGAGTGCGCGGGTAATTTTTGCGACATAGGAGGCCGACAAACCCTCCATTTCACTGATCTGAGATATACTCAACCCACCCTGTCTGCCCGACTTGGCAATTTTGGCCAAAATTCGAAGTCCGTATTCATCTGAGGCATTGATTTTCATCTTCTCGTGGTTTTTCTTAAAAAAATAAATCCATGAGACCACTCCGAAAACCTCTTTCTATTACAAATGGCTGCAAAACTCAATATCTTCGTCATTAGGAAAAATCTTTCCTCAACGTAGCTATGGCTACGCTTGTGGCTCACCCTCCCGCTTTGCGGTTCACTTACTTGAAGATCCCCCGGATCTTCACCCTTCGGGTTCGTTCGCTCATCTTCTTCCTCGATCTTGAATTTTTCGCTCATTTTCACGACAAAAGGGTTTTTGGAGTGGTCTCATCCATTAAAACATATCCAACGCAAATCTGGCTTCTTCACTCATTTTCTCTTTGGTCCAGGGCGGATCAAAAACGACCTTCAGGTCAACGTCCTTCACACCCTCTACCTCCATTACCTTGCTCTGTACTTCCATCGGCAAACTCTCGGCCACAGGGCAATTGGGCGTGGTGAGTGTCATAATGACTTCCACCGTGCCATCCCCCTTGTCATTGATCTCGTAAATAAGTCCCAGTTCGTAAATATTGACCGGCAACTCCGGATCAAATACCGTTTTTATCTTTTCTATGATTTTCTCTTTCATCTGTTTAAAATTTTACAGTACCTATTGGCTGCAGACGCAAAAATTTGCTTTCCCGCCCTCTTCGAGGTTCACTCACTTGAATGTCCACTGGACTTTCACCTTTCAGGATCACTCGTTCACCTTTGTGTCCGGCAGTAAATCTCACGGTCATGCACGTTTGATCTAATCTAATTTTAATCATTGCAACTACCACCCGTACTGAATCACCCGGATTAATTCTCCTCCTGTTTTCCGCTATAGACCAAAGTCGTGGATCTCTTCATCTGTTGAATCATGCTGGCCAACCCATTGGATCGGGTCGGAGACAAATGCTCCCTCAAACCAATCCGATCGATAAAATACAAATCGGCCTGAGCAATATCCTGCGCTGTATGGCCGGAGAGCACCTTGATCAACAAGGCAATGAGTCCCTTGGTAATGATGGCATCGCTGTCGGCTTTAAAAAACATCCGATCGCCTTTGCGTTCGGCCCTCATCCAAACTCTGCTCTGACATCCCCTGATGAGGAATTCATCTTTTTTGTACTCCTCTTCGATCAAAGGGAGACTCTTACCGAGTTCAATGATGTACTCGTATTTTTGCATCCAGTCATCAAATAAACTGAAGTCCTCTATTATTTCATCCTGAATTTGCTCGATCGTTTCCATCAACTTATCCTTATTGCTCCATTCAAAAGTTCCCACTAATATTCTCCTAATTACATCTTTTCTCTCATCCAAACAACATCGCACCTTTCCGGGCTCTTAAATATCAGGTCAACATCTGTCGCGCTTTGACCAGCCCATCCACCAATCGGTCAATGTCATTTTGATCGTTGTACAATGCCATGGAGGCACGCACCGTTCCGGGAATACCCAGAAAATCCATCAGAGGTTGTGTACAGTGGTGACCGGTACGAACGGCTATCCCCATCTTATCCAGTAAGATACCCAGATCGTAGGGATGTGTGTTTTCGATCAGAAAAGAAATCACCGATGCCTTTTCCGCCGCCTCCCCGTAAATACGGAGGCCGGGGATCTCTTTCAGTTTTTCGGTGGCGTACTTCAGCAATTCCCGCTCGTATTTTACAATTTCCAGCATATCGAACTGTCCAATGTAATCGATGGCTGCTCCCAGTGCTATCGACCCCGCTATATTGGGCGTACCCGCCTCAAATTTAAAGGGCAATTCATTGAAGGTGGTCTTTTCAAAAGATACCGTTTCTATCATTTCCCCACCCCCTTGCCAGGGCGGCATGGCTTCCAGCCATTTCTCTTTTCCCCACAACACTCCGATACCGGTAGGTCCGAACATTTTGTGTCCGGAAAATACATAAAAATCTACCCCTAACTCCTGAACATTGACCTCACCGTGAGAGGTAGCCTGAGCGCCGTCGATTAATACGGGAATGTCGTACCGCCTCGCCAATGCTGAAATTTCTTTTACGGGATTGATGGTCCCAAGGGCATTGGAAATGTGATTGAGGGCTATCATCTGCACCTTTTCTGAAAGCATGTCCTCCAGCGCATCCATCATCAACTCCCCTTTGGAATTGATGGGAACCACCCTGATTTTCATGCCCTTTTCTTCGGCTATCATTTGCCAGGGGACAATATTGGAGTGGTGTTCGAGCTGGCTCAAAATGATTTCGCCTCCGGGTTTAAAAAACTTACCCCCGAAACTCTGTGCAACCAAGTTGATTCCCTCGGTTGCTCCCCGTACAAATACTACTTCGCGGCTGTGACCGGCAGAAATAAATTCCCTCACTTTCTCCCTTGAATCTTCAAAGAGTTGAGTAGCGGTCTGGCTGAGCGAATAAACCCCTCTGTGTACATTGGCGTTCTGCTCGCAGTAGTAAGTACTGATGCAATCGATGACCGTTTGCGGTTTCTGGGAGGACGCAGCACTGTCCAGAAAAACCAAATCCCTTCCGTTGACCGTCGAACTGAGAATGGGAAAATCACTTCTGGCCTGGCGAACAGACCTCTTTTTCAAGCTTTGCAAAGGAGCGCCCATGGATTATTGTATTTGTCTCAATTTTTGCCTTACCCGCTCAGAGAGCGTATTTTTTATCTCGCCTTCATCCATGGAATTAAAGACCTCTGCGAGAAAAGCCACTTTGACGAGCTCACCGGCATCGGCCTCATCGAGACCCCGGGATTTCAGGTAAAAAAGGATTTCATCTTCCATCTGTCCGATGGTAGCACCGTGACTGCACTTTACGTCGTCGGCATAGATCTCCAGTTGGGGTTTTGAGTCCATCCTCGCGTGATCACTGGCCAAAAGGGTGTTGTTTTGCTGAAAGGCATTGGTTTTTTGAGCGTCCTGCCTCACCAGTACCTTCCCGTTAAAAACTCCCCTCGACCTGCCGGATAAAACGCCTTTGTACCATTCGCGACTTTCGCAATGTGGAATGGCGTGATCCAAAAAAGTCTGGTTGTCAATATGCTGCTGACCGTCGCCCATAAAAAGCCCGAACATATCCGTATCCGTATGACTTTCCAGCAGATGTACCTCGAGATTGTTCCTGGCAATCCTGCTTCCCAAATCCGCTGTCAGGGCATAGAAGTGACTGTTTCCCTCCTGACTGGCTATGAGGTTGTGAATGATGAAGTCACTCTTGCCCATCTCCTGAATTTTGACGTGGTCGGTAGAGGCGTTTTTCTCTACAATCCAGCGCTGAAAAACATTGGCAAAGACGAGATTTTCTTCATTTGAGGAGTCGGAGCATTGAGTTTCCACCACAGTGATTTTACTGTTTTCTCTGGCCAACACCATAAACTGTGGGTTCACAATGACTTCCTTTCCATCTGCATCGTAGTGAAAAATCACTTCAACCGGTCTGGCCGTCTGGTGATTTTTTTTCACCACCAAAACAACGGGGTGACTACAAAGTGCGGCATTGAGGTGTAAAAACGGATTGTCTGTTTGGGAGAGCGTCTGATCCAGATGCTTCATCAACTCGCTTTCAAGTGGATGTTCCCCCCCGAGCGCTGAAAAGTCCAAAAGCTCTACTCCCTCCTCATTGACATCGGTCAATTCAGGAACCAACTGCCCGTTGTGAAAGCAGATTCTGTGAGCATCCAGACGGGAATTGAAACGCCCTCTGAGTTTCTCCATCAAGGGGGCATCTACTTTCAGGGGACCGGGCAATTCGTAATCTTTATTGTACACCCGATTCAGAGAAGTGTATTTATAATCCTCATTTCGGGTCGTCGGAAAGCCTTTGTTAAAAAGTCCCTTTTCGCCTTTTATCTGCAAAGACTGAAAGCTCTTATCCCGCTGTCCGTTCAAACGGTCATTGAGCCGATTGAAAAGCGCACGGAAATGCTCAGGTACTTCAACTTGATATTTTGGCAACATATATTTTTTTGTTTGTTCGGTTAAAATTGGCTGCTGTTCGACCACAGCACCACCTTTCTGGAGGTTTTCTCAGGAAACCACTTCACCACTGGTTTTTTTAACCCAGTCGTAGCCCTTCTCTTCCAACTCAAGGGCCAGTGATTTGTCGCCCGATTTGACGATTTCGCCATCGACCAACACGTGTACGTAATCCGGTACAATGTAATTGAGTAAGCGCTGGTAGTGCGTGATGATCAAAAAGCCGCGGTCCGCAGTTCTCATGGCATTTACACCGTCTGAAACCACCTTTAGCGCATCGATATCGAGTCCGGAGTCCGTCTCGTCAAGGATGGCTAACTTGGGCTCCAGTACAGCCATTTGCAGGATTTCATTCCTCTTTTTTTCCCCACCGGAAAAACCGTCGTTCAGAGAGCGCTTCAGCATGGAAACATCCATCCCCAATGTGGCGAGTTTTTCCTTGAGCAACTTAAGCATGGCCACTGAATCGAGAGCCTCCTGTCCTTTGCTCTTCCTCAGGGAATTGATGATCATTTTTAAAAAGTTGGCATTTGAAACACCGGGAATTTCTACCGGATATTGAAATCCGAGAAATACTCCGGCCCTCGCCCGCTCATCGGGGCTGAGTTCCAGGAGATCTTCTCCGAGGTATTCTACCGAACCGGAAGTGACTTCGTAATCGTCTTTTCCCGCCAGGACAAAACCGAGCGTACTTTTTCCGGAACCGTTGGGTCCCATAATGGCGTGAACTTCACCGGGTTTGATTTCGAGGTTCACTCCCTTTAATATTTCAGTGTCTTCTACACTGACTTTGAGATCTTTAATCTTGAGCATATTATGAAATTTAATTTTTTTTTTACAATTTATCCAACACTTCCCTCCAGACTGATTTCCAGTAACTTCTGGGCTTCCACTGCAAACTCCATCGGCAATTCTTTAAAAACCTCTTTGCAGTATCCGTTGACGATCAAGTTGATAGCGTCTTCGTCGTCCAACCCCCTCTGGGTACAATAAAACATCTGATCGGCTCCGATTTTTGATGTAGTCGCCTCGTGTTCCACTTTTCCACTTTGGTTTTCAATTTCAATAAAGGGAAAAGTATGGGCTCCACAGCGGTCTCCCATCAGGAGAGAATCGCATTCAGAAAAATTCCGGGCATTGGCCGCCTTTTTTCCAATTTTCACCAATCCTCTGTAGGTATTTTGACTTTGGCCTGCGGAAATACCCTTGGAAATAATGGTGCTTTTGGTGTTTTTTCCCAGGTGAATCATTTTGGTTCCCGTATCGGCCTGCTGGTGATTGTTGGTCACCGCAATGCTGTAAAACTCACCTATAGACTCATTGCCTTTGAGTATGCAGCTCGGATACTTCCACGTAATGGCAGAACCCGTCTCAACCTGAGTCCAGCTGATTCTGGATCTGAATCCATCGCAAAGGCCTCTTTTGGTAACGAAGTTGTAAACACCACCTACTCCGTCTTTATTTCCGGGATACCAGTTTTGAACGGTAGAGTATTTTACAAAAGCCCTTTCTTTGGCGTAGATTTCTACGACCGCTGCATGGAGTTGATTTTCGTCGCGTATGGGGGCAGTACATCCTTCCAGGTAACTCACATAGCTGTCGTCTTCTGCCACAATCAATGTGCGTTCAAATTGTCCCGTATTGGCTGCGTTGATTCTAAAGTAGGTCGACAATTCCATCGGACAATGCACCCCCTTGGGGATGTAGCAAAACGAACCGTCTGAGAATACTGCTGAATTCAGTGCGGCAAAATAATTGTCGCTTTGGGGAACCACCGAACCCAGGTATTTTTTTACCAATTCAGGATGCTCCTGCACGGCCTCGCTAAAAGAACAGAAAATGATTCCCAGTTCTCCCAGTTTTTTCTTAAAAGTCGTGGAAACAGACACGCTGTCAATAACCGCATCCACCGCTACCCCAGCCAGTACTTTCTGCTCGTTCAGCGGAATTCCCAGTCTTTCAAAAGTTTTAATCAACTCGGGATCGGCTTCGTCCAAACTATCGAGTTTCTTTTGTTTTTTGGGGGCAGCGTAATAAATGATATCCTGATAGTCAATGGGTTTGATGTTCAGCTTTGCCCAATTGGGCTCTTTCATTTTTTTCCACTTTTCAAAAGCCTCAAGTCTCCAGTTCAACAACCATTCCGGCTCGTTTTTCTTAGCGGAGATCAACTTGACCACCTCCTCATCTAAACCCTTGGGAAGGGTATCCATATCTATATCACTGGTCCAGCCGTACTTGTATTCACTCTCGGTGTGCTTTTCCAGCGTTTGCATTGAATCACTCATATAAGTTTGTTTTTAATGGGACGCAAAATTAGCATTTTTTTCAATTTATACAAAAAAGTATACATTATAGTGTACAAAAAAGTACAAAAAGAGTTTACAGAAGTTGAGGAATAATGCAGGTGGGAAAAAACGCTCGGATTTATATGGGAAAAACCGACTGAATTTGACCCCTTGTGAACCATCGTATTAACCCGAATTCTTATAAAAAGAACGCCATGGGTTTTTAAGAAAAATTATCCAACCAATCATCGTGTGCCTGGATTTATTTGAACCTCCGCAGGACAACTAGAGGTAACCGATGCAGGGAACAAAATCAATTATGGCGCGGGTTAATTTTCTGTGAGGGAAAATTAAAACTTGAGGTAGGTTATGTACATAGGCATTGTAAATACTCAATCGATCGAATAAAACAAAAGTGAATTCCGGAGGTCAATCACCAAATGATTGATTGGGAATGGAAGCCATTTCAACCAGCTCTTGATATTCTCTGGGCGACAGTCCATCCATACAGAAGTGAATGGGATTGACGGCATTGCCGCGGTATCTCACTTCGTAATGCAAATGTGGAGCAGTAGAGGTGCCCGTATTTCCTACTTTGGCAATTTCTTGACCTTTGGTTACCTTTTCTCCGACTTTGACAGAATAACTGTGAAGGTGAGCGTACAGCGTTTCATATCCGTACCCGTGATCGACCATTATGTATGTACCATAACCGGTTCTGTCTCTTTGAATCCGGGTCACTGTACCATTGCCGGTAGCGTAAATGGGCGTACCCCTGGGCGCGGTAAAATCAATGCCGGAATGCATTCTCCATACCTTGTGAACCGGGTGAAGCCGCATTCCAAAACCCGAGAGCAAATTCATGCTTCGGTGGAGGTTATCCATCCTGATGGGTTTAATGGACGGTATGGAAGCGAGCATATTTTCTCTGTCTTCAGATAACTCTTCAATTTTTTCGAGTGAACGCGAGTGAATGACCAGTTGTCTTTCAAGGCGATCGAGTTTATTCTGCACTTCCTGCACGACTTGACCGCTGAAGTTGAAATTTTCTGTAGAGGGATTGTGACCACCGATACCCCCTTCCCACAAGTGGCTGTCGAGGGGATCCATGCCAAAAAGCATACGGTAGACGCCATCGTCTCTTTCCCTTAAATTGGCAAGGACTTTGTTGTATGTATCGAGATTATCGGAAAAGGCCATGTACTTCGATGCCATAAGATCCAGTTCTCTTTCCAGTGCCTGTTCGCGAGGGGAAGGAAAATAAAGGCTGCTCACTACAAATATGAGGGCTGCAGTAATTGCAACCGCAGAGGTGATGCCTAAAAACCGGTAAAGTTTGGCTGAGGTTGAGACCTTAAACTCTTCAAACCTGAGCGTTTGATTATTGTAAACGTACTTTTTTTGCTTCATATGTAATCCTCTTCGCAAAATAACTATTTTTGCATCCGGATAATGTCATTGGGATAATGCTGTCGCAAATATAGAGAAGCCCAAGGCTTTTTCCAAATGATTTAACGCTTTGTTAGGAAATAAATATATAAATTCTACGAATGGGTAAAGTATTGATTGGTAAAAAGTTGTGTCTGATTTTTACATATTAAATATTTTTTTAATGCGTATAGAATTGCTTAGCAAAGTTCAACATTAAACACCTTTGTTTAAAGTCAAAAAAAAATAAAACCGTCCCGGCATCGAATTTATAACAAATGATAAAAATGATTTAAATTGAATTTTTTCGTAAACAGGTTGAGGGAACAGTAAAAAATTACAACAAATAAAACGATTCATGACTGTGATTTACACAATGGGAGGCCAAAAGTTATCACCCTAAGCCATTCATTTGCAGCATAGGATCCGGAAAAAATTAAAAAAATGATGTTGAAATCGATTGAAATAAGGAAAAAGTTCATAAACTTCTTTTCTGAGCGTAGTCATAAAATAGTATCATCGGCACCTTTGGTCAACAAAGACGACCCGACACTCCTGTTTACCAATGCCGGAATGAACCAATTCAAAGACTATTTTCTGGGCAACAAGGTGATCACCGATCCGCGCGTGGCCAACACTCAAAAATGCCTCCGAGTATCGGGAAAGCACAATGACCTGGAGGAAGTGGGTGTAGACAGTTATCACCATACGATGTTTGAAATGCTGGGCAACTGGTCATTTGGGGATTACTTTAAAGAGGAGGCCATTCAATGGGCCTGGGAACTGCTGACCGAGGTCTACGGTATAGACCCGGAGCGCCTGTACGCCACGGTTTTTGAGGGAGACAGCAACGACGGTCTGAGCCATGACGAGGAGGCCCGAAACATCTGGAGGGAGTTTCTTCCGGATGAGCGAATTCTCGATTTTGGAAAGAAGGACAATTTCTGGGAAATGGGAGAATCCGGCCCCTGTGGACCCTGTAGTGAAATTCACGTAGACCTCAGGTCGGACGAAGATCGGAAAATGACCGAAGGCGCTTTACTGGTCAATCGAGACCACCCGGAGGTTATAGAAATATGGAATCTCGTATTTATCCAGTTCGACCGAAAAGCAGACAGCAAATTACAACCCCTTCCAGCACAGCATGTAGATACAGGCATGGGGTTCGAGCGTTTGTGCATGGTTTTACAGGGAGTAAAATCCAGTTACGACACGGATATCTTCGCCCCGCTCATCGCCGAAGTAGAACGCATCACCGGGAAAAAGTACGGGGGGAGCTACGACAGAAGTAAAAAATCGGACATTGCTTTCAGGGTTATCGTCGATCACCTCCGAGCCGTTTGCTTTACGATTGCGGATGGGGTATTGCCTTCGAATACCGGAGCGGGTTACGTCAGCCGGAGAATTCTGAGAAGAGCCATACGGTACTACTATTCTTTTCTCTCCCGGGAGGAACCCATGATTTTTATGTTGGTAAATCAACTGGCCGAACAATTCCGGGAGGTTTTCCCCGAATTAATCGCTCAGCGCGAACTGGTGGCAAAAGTCATTGAAGAGGAAGAGCGCTCATTTTTAAGAACATTGTCCGAAGGACTTCGGAGGTTCAGTCAATTGGATCACGACAGTGGAAAACTTTCCGGTGAGGTGGCCTTTGAACTCTACGACACGTATGGATTCCCATTCGACCTGACTGCATTACTGGCCCGGGAAAAAGGATTGGAAGTAGATGAGGAGGGGTTTAAAAAATGTCTGAAGCACCAAAGAGAACGATCCAAAAAAGATGCAAAGAAAACAGTGGGTGATTGGATGGTTCTTCAGGCCGAAAAAAGCAGTGTTTTTTTGGGTTATGACCAATTAGAAGTAGAACGTGCTCAAATTGTAAAGTACCGGATTACACAGCAAAAAAACAAAGAACTCATACACCTGGTCCTCGATCGAACCCCCTTTTACCCCGAAGGAGGTGGCCAGGTAGGCGACCGGGGAAAACTGATTTCCGATAGCGAAGAAATTACCGTACTGGATACCTTCAGAGAAAATGAATTGATCGTTCATCGGGTCGATAAATTACCGAAAAATCCAGAGGGACACTTCCGGGCAGTCATCGACCGAGAAAGACGAGCTGCAACGGAAGCCAATCACTCCGCCACCCATCTGCTGCATGCAGCGCTGCGGGAGGTGCTGGGAAAACACGTACAACAAAAGGGTTCTCTCGTCGCTCCCGATCATCTCAGATTTGATTTTTCCCACTTTCAAAAGTTGTCCCAAAGTGAGATACAGAAAATAGAAAGCCTGGTCAATGAAAAAGTACGGGAAAATATACCGGTTCTCGAGGAGCGATCCATTCCACTGGAACAGGCCAGGGAAAAAGGGGCCATTATGTTGTTTGGAGAAAAGTACGAGGACGAAGTAAGGGTCATTGCCTTTGATCCGGACTACTCCATAGAATTGTGCGGTGGTTGTCATGTCGCCAGCACGGGTCAAATTGGTTTTTTCAAAATAACCAGTGAATCGGCCGTCGCTTCCGGTGTCAGGAGGATCGTCGCTCTGACCGGTATCGCTGCCGAAAACTTCATTCGCGAACAATCCGAGCTCATGGCTCAAATCAAAGATCAGTTAAAAAATCCACAGGATCTCCTGCAGGCGGTGGTTGCTTTACAGGAAGACATCAAAAAGCTCCGATCAGAAATCGAAGATTTAAATGCGAGACAGGCGGGCAACCTCCACTCCGAATTGAAGGAAAGAGCAATCACGGTCGAAAATATTCACTTGATTGCCGAAGTGATCCAACTCGATGATTCAAAGGCTTTGAAAACCCTTGTCTTTAACCTGGAGAAGGAATTGGCTCCGTCGGTGATTATTACCGGTGCTGTTATCGATGAAAAACCGCAGCTGATGATCGCCATATCGAAAGAAATCATCGGAGACCAACTCCATGCCGGTAAACTCATCAGAGATGCCGCTAAACACATCCGGGGCGGGGGTGGAGGCCAACCGTTTTTTGCTACGGCAGGTGGTTCGCATGTCCCCGGACTGGCCAGTGCCAT
>SL_3KL_010_SEDDRAFT_10006005_pt1 | contig 10878 bp, 9 predicted proteins | sample SodLakKL_010_SED_2_FD_10381 | JGI IMG/M metagenome (IMG submission 10381)
GTGGCCTGCTTACTAAAGGCCCTCGCCAGCGAACCGGCCTTGATTTTGACGCAGGCCCCCCAGATGCGGGGGTTGCCCTGCTGCGCAGGGCAGCGGTAAAAAAACGGTCGAAATGTCTGAAATGTCAAAATGTCGAAAGGTCTTTCTGTCTTCTGTTTTCCGTCTTCTGTCTTTTAAACTTTTCAACTCTTCAACTTTTCAACTCATCACTCTTCTGTCTTCTGTCTTCTGTCTTCTATCTTCTACCTTCTATCTTCTACCTTCTACCTTCCACCTTCTACCTTCTGTCTTCCACCTTCCATCCTCCGTTTTCACTCTCAGACATGTCTCTTTTTTAATATCTTTGTGCCGGATTCACAAAATTGGCCTGAAACCCCCTTTAGGCGCTAAAGACTCTAAGAACCCTAAAAACTGCAAACAGATGCCTGCCATTGAAATTGAAGGACGTATTTTTGAAGTGGATGGAGACGGATTTTTATCCGAACCTGGTATCTGGGATGAAGAAGTGGCCCGGCTGATCGCCCGCCACGACGGCATTGAGGAAATGACCGATCAGCACTGGGCTGTTGTGAACATCATCCGCAAAAACTATGAAGAAAAGGGGATGGCCCCGATGATCCGGCTTATCTGCAAGAATACCGGTCTGAAATTAAGGGAAATCTACAGGCTTTTTCCCCTTGGTCCGGCCCGGGGCGCCTGCAGGGTGGCCGGTTTGCCCAAGCCTGACGGTTGTGTCTAAAACATAGCCCATATGAACTGGTACTATTGGTTTGCTCTGGGTGGATTGATTGTGTGCCTGCTCGCTTTTTCCATCCATTTTGTCAGGCTTGTCAGGCTGGGCAGGCCCAAAGACCATTCTGAGCCCTCGGGCAGTACCACCCGCGGTATTGTTTATTCATTCACTTCCGGAATGAATCCGCTTAAAAAGGAATCGGCTTTTCTTCACCTGCCCACTTACACCGCCGGCATCGTCCTTCATCTGGCTATCTTTATGTCTTTGGTTGTGTTCATGCTGCTGATTGCCGGAGTCCGGCCCGGCCCGGTGGCTTCGTTCATTCTGGGAGGGGGTGCTTTTGCTGGTACCCTGGCTGGAATGGCTCTGCTGGTCAAACGGATGGCTTCCAGAAAATTACGCCTTATTTCCAATCCCGACGATTATCTTTCTGCCTTTCTGGTCATCGCTTTTTTGGCGTTTACCGGGCTGGTAGTGTTCGTTCCATTGCTGATGCCAGGGTATATGCTGGCGGCCGGAATCCTTTTTTTGTACATGCCCCTGGGCAAGCTGAAGCATGTCCTTTATTTTTTCGCTGCCAGGTACCACCTGGGCTATTTTTACGGGTGGCGCAACGTCTGGCCTCCGCCGAAGGCATAAACCGACTCCTGGATATGGAAAAGCTCACCAAAGAACAGATCGCTGATGCCCTAAAGGTATTCAGTCCGGCAACAGACAGCAAATTGCTGTCGCATCTCAATAGCTGTGTCCGCTGCGGCCTATGTGCCGACTCCTGCCTGTATTACTTAACAAGCGGAGAAGAACAGCATATTCCGGCCAATAAAGTCGATATGGTTTCTTCGGTTTACCGCCGGTACGCCACCTTCCTGGGCAAACTGACCCCTGCCCTGGTGAACGCCCGAGAACTCGACCACGACAACGTGAAAGAGATGACCGACGTACTTTTTGGGGCCTGTACCATGTGCGGTCGTTGCGTTGCACATTGCTCTGTGGGGGTCGACATCGAATACATTGTGAGAAAGGGCAGGGAAATGCTCGCACGTATGGGTTTTGTTCCGCCCTCTCTGCAGGCCACCGTCGATGCCGCCCTTGAAACGGGAAATAACATGGCCATACCCGAGGAGGAACTGTTGGACACCCTTGAGTGGATGGAAGAAGAACTCCGCGATGAGCTGGACGACCCAGATGCCCGCATTCCGGTGAACCAGCCGGGAGCTGCTGTGCTCTATACCCTTAACCCCAGAGAACCCAAGTTTTTTCCCCTTTCGATTGCCGCCATGGCCAAGATATTTTACGCGGCCGGGGAAAGCTGGACCCTGTCGACCCAAATGTACGACGTAACCAATTACGCATTTTTTTCGGGCAAGCCCGATCAGGCAAAAACCATTGCAGACAGGATGCTCTCCGAAATGGACAACATGAAGGCCGGAAAACTGGTATTGGCCGAATGCGGCCACGGCGCACGGGCCAACCGCTGGGAAGCGCCCAATTACGTTGGCACCGGCTTCCCCGAAACCATCACTTCGGTCGAACTGATCGCCGATTACCTCAAACAGGGAAGGATCCGTACCGACTGCGAATTAAACCCCGAAACCTACACACTGCACGACCCCTGCAACCTGGTCAGGATGGGCGGCATCTGCCGTGAGCAGCGGTATATCCTCGAGAACACGGTAAAGCGCTTTGTCGAGATGACCCCGCATGGCATCGATAATTACTGCTGTGGCGGTGGCGGCGGGCAGCTGGCCATGGGAGAGTACAACGAAAGGAGGCTGAAAATCGCTGAGATCAAAGCCGAACAGATACGCAAAACAGGGGCCGGCGTTGTTGTAGCCCCTTGCCATAATTGTGTCGATCAGCTCACCCAGATCAACATTGCCTACAAACTGAATGTACACATCAAAACCATTGCTGAGGTTGTATCCGACGCCCTGGTTTTGCCATAAGGAGTTGCATGCTATTTTTGTGAGGACGTTGCAGTAAAATCCCCTAATTCCATGAGCCAGATGATTTACCTCGACAACTCGGCAACCGCTTTCCCCAAGCCCGATATGGTGTACGACTTCATGTGCGGTTTTTACCGTGAGCATGGCGTTAGTCCCGGGCGTTCGGGCTTTGATGCTTCGATACAGACCGAAGAAATGGTGTCCGAAACCCGCCGCATGTTAATGGAGATGTTCAATGGCGACGGCGACCCCGATCGCCTGACCTTTTCCTACAATGCCAGCGACTCACTCAACATGATCATACAGGGCCTCGCCGAACAGGGCGATCACATCGTATCGACCATGCTGGAACACAATTCGGTTTTAAGACCCCTGCACCATCTGGAGATCGAAGCAACAGCAGAGACCACTTATGTCCCATTCGATGCGCAGGGTTACCTCGATCCCGACGATATTAAAAAGGCCATCAGGAAAAATACCAAAATGGTTGTTGTGAACCATAGTTCGAACATCATCGGCACGGTGCAGCCCGTAGCTGAAATAGGCAGCATATGCAAGCAGGCGGGCGTGCTTTTTGTAGTGGACGGTTGCCAGAGTGCCGGAATTACCCCGGTCGACATGCAGGCCATGGGGATCGATGTCTTTGTATTCACCGGGCATAAATGCCTGATGGGGCCTACAGGCATCGGAGGTTCCTATGTTATGCAGGACGTGCCGGTACGCTATACCCGTTTCGGAGGCACCGGGGTACGCTCAGCCCAGCTCACCCATCTGGAGGAATTCCCTTACCGGCTTGAGTGCGGCACCCTGAATATTGTAGGTGTTGCCGGACTTCATGCCGGGGTAAAATGGATACAGGAGCAGGGAATGGAAGCCCTGCACAAAAAGGAAATTGCCCTTTGGGATAAGCTCAGAAAAGGCTTGCAAGGGATAGAGAACGTGATCACCTATTGCGCCGAAAGCACCGAAAACCAGAACCCGATACTAAGTTTCAATATCAGGGGGTTGGAAGCCGCAGATGTCGGGATGTTGCTCGACGTGGATTACGATATTGCTTCGCGGACGGGCCTGCAATGTGCGCCAAAGGTGCATGAGCGCCTGGGCACCATCGACATTCACGGCACCGTCAGGCTCAGCATCGGCCCCTTCAACACCGAACAAGACATCGATGCAGCCATTGCTGCAGTAAATGAGATCGCTTCGATGCGGTAGGCTTTGGATAATTCCCTTATTTTTACAGCCAGTAATACTCCAAAACATGAAGAAAGTTTTTCTGTTATTGGCTGCGGCCGCTATACAGGCCGTGGCAGTTTCTGCCCAAAACATCCAGTCTCCGTCAGAATTCCTGGATTATCCCCTGGGGTCACAATTTACTTACCACCACCGTGCATTGGACTATTTAAAATACGTGGCTGCGCATTCCGAACAGATTCTGTACCGGAGTTACGGACAAACATGGGAAGGCCGTGAACTTGGGGTGGTATTTGTTTCTTCACCCGGAAACCTGGAAAGGCTGGAGGACTTTCGCAGGACCAACCTGGCCAAAACGGGGTTGAGCGATTATGAGGGGGAGGGGCAGCAGATCCCTTTTGTCTGGCTGAGCTATAACCTGCACGGCAACGAGTCGGTCGGGATGGAGGCGGCCCTGAAAGTGGTACACGCCCTCGTGTCTGACAGTGTGGAGGACGCTCCTGACTGGTTGCAGAGTTGCATCATCGTGATCGACCCCTGCCTGAACCCCGACGGCCGCGAGCGGTATGCTGTCAATTACCGGATGCTGCAGCCGGCTTTGCTCAATGCCGATCCCAACTCCTGGGAGCGTTATCAGCCCTGGCCAGGGGCCAGGTCCAATCATTATTTTTTCGACCTGAACCGCGACTGGACATGGCAAACCCAGATCGAGACCCGGCAACGCCTGGCACTCTACCACGAATTCATGCCCCATGTGCACGCCGACTTTCACGAGATGGGAGTGGAAACCAATTACTTCTTCCCTCCCGGTGCCGAGCCGGTACACGAGGCGGTCACCGGCTGGCAGCGGGAGTTTCACCAATTGACCGGAAAGGCCAATGCACGGCTTTTTGATGAAGCCTACCGGCTCTATTATTCGGGCGAAACCTTCGACCTGTTTAGCCCGAGTTATGGGGATACATGGCCCTTGTTCAACGGAGCCATGGGGTTTACCTACGAGCAGGCCGGAAGCGGGAGGGCCGGGCTGGCGGTTCGAAGAGAACTGGGCGATACCCTGACGCTGGCACACAGGATCGAAGGCCATTATCTGTCGTCGCTCGCCACAATCCGGGTGGCTCATGAAAACCGGGAGCGCCTGATCAGCGGATTCAATCAATATTTTGAAACAGCCCGTACCCATCCTCCTTTCGAATACCATGCCGTTATCATTAAAGGCGACAACAAACCTTCTGCCATCAAGGCCATGCTTGAACTGCTCGATAACAATAAGATTGAATACAGCCTGGCAAAGCCCGACAAGAAAAGTTACCAGGGTTTTGACTACCTCTCGGGCCGTGAGGGAAGGTTCAGCATCGAGGCCGGCGACATTCTGGTGCCTGCACATCAACCCCAGGGACATTTTGTACGGGTGCTGTTCGAACCCGAATCCCTGGCCAGCGACTCCGTCAGTTATGATCTGACAGCTTGGGGTTTGCCTTATGTGTTCAACCTCAGGTCCTATGCGCTTAAAGAGCGGATCGAAGCCCTGAACAGGCCGGTATTTGAAAAGGTGCACAATCCCATACCAGCAAGCAAACCCTATGCCTATCTGGCTGATTGGGATGGCTTTGATGCCGCCAGGTTTCTGGCAGCCCTCTACAGGAATGGATTGCGAGTTCGCAGCATCACCCGGTCGATGACTGTGGACGGAAGGGAATACAGCTTGGGTTCACTCATTGTCGCCCGGGGCGATAATACCCAACTGGCCCTGGGCTTCGACAGTCTCGTGGTGCATACTGCCAACACTTGCGGAGTCCGGTTACACCCTGCAACAAGTGGCTTGGCAGAAGTTGGCATCGACTTTGGTTCGCGCTATGCCATGCCCATGACGCCTCCCGCAATTGCCACACTGGGCGGAGAGGGGATTGCTGCCGGGGTCCTGGGCGAGTTGCGTTATTTTTTTGAACAGGAGCTTGAATACCCAATGACCGTTATCCATACGGCCGTGTTTGGTGCTGCCGACCTCTCAGCCTACCAGGTGCTGATACTGCCTCCAGGTAATTACCAGCAGTTCGGTGAAAAGATCCTGGATTTTGTCCGCAGCGGTGGCAAGGTGCTGGCCATTGGCAATGCCTCTTCAATATTTGCCGAAATGGAAAATACTGCCCTGGGCAGGGCCACAAAACGCCGGACCGAAATGCAAAAGGCTGGCAACGACCGGACAAATGCCGGCGATGAGGGCCTGCTGGTTCGCTATGAGGATGTGCGCCGCCATGCCGTTTCGGATCGCTCTGCCGCCGCCATATACCGGGTAGACCTCGACGACAGCCATCCCTATACCTATGGGATGGGGAATCCCTGGTTTATTATGAAGCAATCAACAGGACTGCCTTACCTGGAAACGGGAAACAACATCGGATACATTACCCGGGCGGCTCCTGTTGCGGGTTTTGCCGGTTACCGTTTCCAGGAAACTGTGAAAAATACCCTGGTGATCGGGTCAGAACGCCTCGGCCGGGGCGAAGTGGTCTACCTGTCCGATAATCCCTATTTCAGGGCCTACTGGAAAAGCGGCCGCATGCTGCTGGGCAATATCCTGTTAAAGTAGGAAGTGGTATGTAACCAATCAGCCGGAGCTTTATGAACATGGTCGAATTTCAGGATGTATCGCTTAAGTTTGGTGGAAATCGGTTGTTCGACAGCTTGTCCTTTAACCTGCCCAGGGGCGGAAGACTCATCATACAGGGAGCTTCCGGAACAGGTAAAACCACCTTGCTGAGGATGATGCTGGGTTTTGTGCTGCCCGACAAGGGAAGGATACTGATAGTGGGGCAGGAGTTGAATTTGGATAATGTATGGGAGATACGGCAGAAAATGGCCTACGTGAGCCAGGAGATGCAAATAGGCAGGGGGCGGGTGGAAACATTTGTCAGGGAAATATTCAATTACAAAAAAAACCGCGGCATCTCATACCGGCGCGAGAGGTTACTCGAATTGCTCGAAGACTTCCAATTGAGTGAGGATACCATCCACAAAAAGCTGGAAGACTTGTCGGGAGGCGAATTGCAAAGGGTGGCCATTATCGTGACACTTCTGCTCGACAGGGAGATTTACCTGCTCGACGAGGTGACCTCGGCCCTTGATCAGCCGCTGAAGGAGTTGATCGTTTCCTATTTTACCGGATTGAGAGAAAAGACATTGATCATATCATCGCACGACAAAATCTGGCATCAGCAGGATTTCTCCACCTTAAACCTCGACAAGCATGGAAGCAGCACCTGAGATCGGACTGTGGCGGCTCATGGCTGCCTTCGGACTGTTGTTGATCCCCCTGGGCCTTTCCCTGGCGGTGAGGTTAGGGATCTTTCGTCAATTGCTTGTTTCGGCCGGCCGGATGACCGGACAACTATTTTTGATGTCCATAGTGCTGCTTTACCTGTTTCGCTGGGATAATCCCTGGCTCAATGTTTCCTGGGTCATCCTGATGATCTTCTTTGCCTGTTTTTCGGCCATGGTCAACAGCCAGCTTTCGTTCGGACGTTTCTTTTTCCCCGTCTTTATGGCCTATTTTATCGGGGCCGGGATGATATTGCTGTTTTTCAACGGCATCATTGTCAATTACGACAATATGTTCACCGCCCGTCTCATGGTAGTGGTGGGGGGGATGTTGCTCGGGAATTCGCTCAACAGCACCATCATCGGAATTTCTCATTTTTACGAATCGATCAAAAAGGACAATAAGCGGTATCTCTACCTGCTCTCACTGGGCGCCAGCCAAAACGAAGCCCTCCTTCCCTTTTTCCGCGATTCCATGCTGGCTGCCTTAAAGCCCTTCATGGCCAATATGGCCACTATGGGCCTGGTGTCCCTTCCCGGGATGATGACGGGGCAGATACTGGGGGGTGCCGATCCCCAGACTGCCATCAGATATCAGATTGTCATTGTGCTGGCCATATTTACGGCCGTGACAGTCAGCGTGGCGCTTTCGGTGTATTTTACCTCAAGGCGTGCGTTTAATGAATACGGAATACTGAAGCAGGACTTGTTCAGGAACTAAGCGGGACACAGACTGCCTCACAGGCACTCCCTCGCTTTTTACCGGCTTTGCCCCGGACACAGTCCGGCTTCTTGTCGCCTTTGAATTAGCTTATGTTTCATCCGTAAATACATACCAATGCTGCAATTGCCGGAACTTTCCGACATCATCAGAGCCCAGGGCCGGCTCAAGGGAGTGGTCAAACAGACCCCGCTCGAACATACAAAGTCATTTTCTTCCATGTCGGGGGCCAATGTATATATGAAACTGGAGAATCTTCAGTCAACAGGTTCGTTCAAAGTGCGGGGGGCCTGCAATAAACTTGCCTGTCTTTCTTCCGAAGAATCCGGGCGGGGAGTGGTATGCGCCTCTGCAGGCAATCATGCCCAGGGAGTCGCCTATGCCGCCCGCCGGCTCGGAATAGCTGCCAGGGTATTCATGCCCATTTTTACCCCACCGCTCAAGGTCATTGCCACCCGCAGCTATGGGGCCCAGGTAGTACTTGAGGGAGAAAGCTTTGATGATGCCTTTGCCCTGGCTACCGAATATGCCGAAAAATCAGGGACAGTTTTTGTACATCCCTTCGACGACCCCCTGATCATTAGCGGACAGGGGACCCTGGGCCTCGAATTGTTCTCACAATTCGAGTCGTTGCAGGATGTGGTGGTCCCGATCGGCGGCGGGGGGCTGATCTCAGGCATTGCGATTGCCCTGAAGGGATTGAATCCCGATATTCGCATTATCGGAGTGGAAGCATCCGGGGCCAGTTCTATGAAAAATTCGCTGGAAAAGGGTGAGCCCCGGCCCCTGAAACAGATGCAGACCATCGCTGATGGCATCGCTGTGAAAACCCCGGGCAGGCTCACATTTGAGGCCACACAAAAACTGGCGGACGAAGTGGTGGTGGTGGATGACGCAGAAATTGCCCACACAGCCTATTTGCTGTTGCAGCGAGCCAAGATACTGGCAGAGCCCTCGGGGGTCGCCTCCATGGCCGCCATATTGCACCAAAAGACCGGATTCTCCGGCCGCAATGTGGTGGCTGTCATCAGCGGGGGCAACATCAATATGGGTATATTGGAGCAGATCCTGGAAAAGGGAATGATGGAAGAAGGGTTGCGCGCAAGGATCGCCGTACTCATTCCGGATGTGGCCGGTGAGTTGAAATCCATCATTAGCATACTGGAGCGTTTGCGCGCCAACATCAATGAGATATCCCACGAAAGGTCTACCACCAAGGTGCCGGTGGGCTATGTATTGGTGACCATTACCTTTAACCTGCAAGATACCTCACAGCTCGACACCATTTGCAAGGCCCTGGATGCGAAGGGGAAGAAATTCGAAGTATTGAAATAAAATGGGTCACAGTGTGGGATCGACCACCCGGCCCATGAACAGGATGCCATCGTGGGCATTGTCTTTGACGAAGAAGAGGAAGGGCCTGTTGGCGTTGAACACGATCCGCTCTTCGGGTTCCAGGGCCGTTTTGCGGATGACCACCACGGCTGTGGCGGCAGCGGCCTCGGTACCTTCTTCGGCCACTTCGATCATGGCCTGGTGGATCACCTTATCGATCTTGAGGTCTTTACGACCCGTCATCCCCGACAGATCGGCATCACGGGTAAAGGGAAGGTGCATGCCCATGCCCATGAATGTTTCCTCGAGGTCAATGCCTGTTCTTGCCTTAAATCGCGGAATATAGGCCTCGACCCTGGCAGGGGACATGTTTTCCAGCTTGTCCGATAAGCCCGGGGCATCCAACGCCCTTTCCAGTTCTGCAAGGCTCTTACCTGGTGCAGGCAGCATGAGGACCATGGAAAAGTCCTTTCCGGCATAGGGCAACTCCAGTATTTGCAGATCAGGATCGCCATAATAGTTGAGTGTGTCGCGGCGGTACATGAAATCAGCGGTTACGGCCGGGCCTTCGGCGGTATTAAAGCGTCCTTCGCTGGTGACCGACTCGTCGAATTCGGTGAGCCAGGGGCCGAAAAAGTGAATGGCGTTTACAAGCACCAGCCGGGTATCTTCCGACAGCACACCCGGGGCGATCAGGTCTTCGATGTTTTCGCGGGTTTCCACATACACCCAATGATTGATTTCCTGACGGATCTCTTCCCTGTCGGCTGTGAAGTCGGCCTCGAACACCTCCGAGGCGTAATAGTTTTCCAGCAATTCGAAATAGGAGTCCAGGAAGTGATAGCCCGATTGTGCCCACAGGCTGTTGGCGATGTTCAGGGCCACTTTGTCAGAGGCCAGGGTCTCCAGGGTTTCCCTGTACTGCCTGTAGGCCTCGTGAAACCGTTGCTGCTCGGTGTCGAAATGCATGATTGAGGCCATTTGCTCAAGGGTGGCCTCCCTGGCCCCGGCATAGGTCATGGCCATGGCTGTCGATATGCTGTAGGGCGAGAATACGAAATTCCCCCGTTCATCGATCAGGGCTCTGTTCAGATCAAAGGCGAACTGGTTGTTTCTGTGGGCCAGGCCCGGCAGTTGCGCCCCCTCCGACACTTCAGCGGGAGCCGGTCCTGTGGTGGCGGCCCGGCGGCTGCATCCGGCTACGACCACAAGCCCAGCCGTCAGGATCAGGATGCTGATCAGGTATTTTTTGCGTATATTCATAATGATATATTTGGTAAACGAAAGCTAAAGGATTTGAAATGTTTCATGTTGTTTCTCCACTGCCGCAGGCAAGGCGTCAGTTAAAACCCGGGAAACCCCCAACAGGTTTAAAAGTTTAAAAGTTTAAAAGTTTAAAAGTTTAAATATTTGATATTCAACTCTTCAACTCTTAAACTCTTCAACTTTTTCGTTCATTCGTTCCATCGTTCTGTCGTTCCATCGTTCTGTCGTTCCATCGTTCTGTCGTTCCATCGTCCCTCCGTCCTCAATCTTCTACCTTCCACCTTCCACCTTCCACCTTCCACCTTCCACCTTCTACCTTCTACCTTCTACCTTCTACCTTCCACCTTCTACCTTCCACCTTCCACCTTCTA
>SL_3KL_010_SEDDRAFT_10006006_pt1 | contig 10877 bp, 9 predicted proteins | sample SodLakKL_010_SED_2_FD_10381 | JGI IMG/M metagenome (IMG submission 10381)
AGGGAGGCGCGCGGCGCCCCCCTGGACCCCCCGCGACTTTCAAGGAGGCACGGATGCTGCAACAGGCGCTGGATATCCCGACTTACGACGACGTCGTCGCGGCGCATGCGCGAATCGCGCCGCATGTGCGGCGGACGCCGGTGCTGGTCTCGGAGGCACTGAACCGGCTTACCGGGGCGGAGCTCTTCTTCAAGTGCGAGAATTTCCAGGAACCCGGCGCCTTCAAGGTGCGCGGGGCCTGCAACGCGGTCTTCTCGCTGAGCGACGAGGCGGCGAGGCGCGGGGTGGCCACGCATTCCTCGGGCAACCATGCGCTTTCGCTCGCCTATGCGGCGCAGCGCCGGGGCATCCCCTGCACCGTGGTCATGCCGCGTACCGCGCCGCAGGCGAAGAAGGACGCGGTTCTGGGCTATGGCGGACGGATCGTGGAATGCGCGCCCTCGACCTCGTCGCGCGAGGCGACCTTCGCCGAGGTGCAGGCCGAGACCGGGGCCGAATTCGTCCATCCCTACAACGATCCGCGGGTGATCGCCGGGCAGGGCACCTGTTCGCGCGAACTCGTCGAGCAGGTCGAGGGGCTGGATGCGGTGATCGCGCCCATTGGCGGCGGCGGCATGATCTCGGGCTGCTGCCTGACGCTCTCGACCATCGCGCCAGGCGTGAAGATCTATGCCGCCGAGCCCGAGCAGGCCGACGATGCCGCGCGCAGCCTGAAGGCGGGCCGGATCATCGCCGACGACGCGCCCGAGACCATCGCCGACGGGCTGAAGGTGCCGCTGAAGGAGCGGACCTGGCACTTCGTCAGCCGCTACGTCACCGATATCCTGACCTGCAGCGAGCAGGAGATCGTCGATGCGATGAAGCTGAGCTGGAAGCGGCTGCGGATCGTGATGGAGCCTTCCTGCGCGCCGCCGCTCGCGACCATCCTGAAGAACCCCGATGTCTTCCGCGGCAGGCGCGTGGGCGTCATCATCACCGGCGGCAATGTCGATCTCGACCGGCTGCCCTGGATCAAGACCTGACGGAGACGAAGATGAACGCACCGACGAAACTCGACGGGCTCGAAGTGGGCTACGACATACCGGCGCTGCCGGGGATGGACGCGGCGGATGTCCAGACGCCCTGCCTGGTGCTGGATCTCGACGCGCTGGAGCGCAACATCCGCAAGATGGGCGACTACGCCAAGGCGCACGGGATGCGCCACCGGGTGCATGGCAAGATGCACAAGTCGGTCGATGTGGCGAAGCTGCAGATGGAACTGGGCGGCGCCTGCGGCGTCTGCTGCCAGAAGGTGAGCGAGGCCGAGGTCTTCGCCCGCGGCGGGATCACCGACGTGATGGTCTCGAACCAGGTGCGCGATCCGGCCAAGATCGACCGGCTGGCGCGGTTGCCGAAGCTGGGGGCGCGGGCGCTCGTTTGCGTCGACGACATGGCCAATGTCGCCGACCTCTCGGCGGCGGCGGTGACGCATGGCACCGAGATCGAATGCCTGGTCGAGATCGACTGCGGCGCCGGGCGTTGCGGCGTGACGACGACTCCCGAGGTGGTGGCGATCGCCAGGGCCATCGATGCGGCGCCAGGGCTGAAATTCGCCGGCATCCAGGCCTACCAGGGCGCCATGCAGCACCTGGACAGCTACGCCGACCGCAGGGCCAAGATCGACATCGCGGTGGCGATGGTGAGGGACGCCGTGGAGGCGCTGAGGGCCGAAGGGCTGGAATGCGACATCGTCGGCGGCGGCGGCACGGGAAGCTACTATTTCGAATCGACCTCGGGCGTCTACAACGAGCTGCAATGCGGCTCCTACGCCTTCATGGATGCCGACTATGGCCGGATCCTGGACAAGGAAGGCAGGCGCATCGACCAGGGCGAGTGGGAGAACGCGCTCTTCATCCTCACCTCGGTGATGAGCCACGCCAAGCCCGGCAAGGCGATCTGCGATGCCGGGCTGAAGGCGCAGTCGGTGGATAGCGGGCTGCCCTTCGTCCACGGGCGGACGGATGTGAGATACGTCAAGTGCTCGGACGAGCACGGGGTGATCGAGGACCCGGACAACGTGCTGAAGGTCAACGAGAAGCTGCGGCTGGTGCCGGGCCATTGCGACCCGACCTGCAACGTCCACGACTGGTATGTGGGCCTGCGCGGCGGCGTGGTCGAGGCGGTCTGGCCGGTCAGCGCGCGCGGCAAGGCGTATTGAGAGCAAGGGGTGGGGCTGTCGGTCCCCGCACCATCGAGTTTGTTTCCCGGAAAGACGAAGGAGCGGGCGATGTGGGTCGTGCCCGAACGGTCGATCGCGGAACTGGTGAGCCCCGATGACGCCTTCGCGGCGGTCGAGGCGGTATTCGCCGCCATGGCGCGCGGGGAGGCCGAGAACTTCCCCGTGGTGCGCGAGGCGCTCGGCGCGGGGCGGCAATACGGGTTCAAGTCGGGGATCGACCGGGCCGGCGGCGCGATGGGGGTGAAGTCGGGCGGCTACTTTCCCGGCAATGCCGAACGCGGCATCCCCAACCACCAGTCGACGGTCTTCCTGTTCGATCCCGAGAGCGGGCGGCCGGTGGCGGCGGTCGGCGGCAACCTGCTGACGGCGCTGCGCACGGCGGCGGCCGCGGCGATCTCGATCGACCGGCTGGCGCGGCGCGAGGCCAGGGTGCTGGGGATGGTCGGCGCCGGGCACCAGTCGGCCTTCCAGTTGCGGGCGGCGGCGCGGGTGCGGGATTTCGAGCGGATCCTCGGCTGGAACCTGCATCCCGAGATGCTGCCGCGGCTGGCGGCGACGGCCGAGGAACTGGGCCTGCCCTTCGAGGCGGTGGAACCGGACGAACTCGGCGCGCGGTCGGACGTGATCGTCACCGTCACCTCGGCGCCGAAGGCGAGTCTCCTCGACGCGCATGTGCGGCCGGGCACGCATCTGGCCTGCATGGGGACCGACACCAGGGGCAAGCAGGAGGTGGAGGCCGCGCTGCTCGCCCGCGCAAGGGTCTTCACCGACGAGGTCGCGCAGTCGGTCGCGATCGGCGAGGCGCAGCATGCGGTCGCGGCGGGTCTCTTGCGGGCCGAGGAGATCACGCCGATCGGCGCGGTGATCATCGGCGCGCATCCCGGTCGGCAGGACGACGAGGAGATCACGCTGTTCGACGGCACCGGCGTCGGGCTGCAGGATCTCGCCGTTGCCGCGCGTGCGGTCGAGCGTGCGGTGGCGCGGGGCGTCGCCGTCGCGGTCGAGATCTGAGGCGCGAAATCAGCGCGTGGTCGCGGGCGCGAAATCGGCGCAGAGCGCGCGCATCTCGGATTCGACCAGCAGCGTCTGCGTGCAGCGGCAATAGGCGGGGCCGGCGAGCGAGGTGTCGCAATGACCGCAATCGACGCAATTGCCGAAGACGGGCGAGGCGCGCAGCCGCGCCATGGCGCCGGTGAGCCGTGCAAGCGTCGCCGAGAAGGCCTGCCGGTCGCCCTCGGGCAGGGTATCGATCAGCGCGCCCAGCGCGCCGAGCGGATCCTCCTGCAGCCGCGCCTGGCCCGCCGGCGTCACCTCGATCAGCGCCGACCGGCCGTCCTGCTCGTTCGGGCGCCGCTCCAGAAGCCCCATCGCGACCAGCGACTTCACCGTCTGCGAGGCGGTGCCGCGGGTGGTCGCGTGGAAATCGGAGAACGCCGAGGGCGTGCGCGAGAAGCGGTTGGCGCGGGCGAAATAGCGCAGCGCGGTCCACTGCGCCGGGGTGAGCCCGTCATCGCGCCCGCCGCCATGCACGAGGCGCGCCAGATGCACCACCTGTTCGGCAACCTCGATTGCCGCGGGCGCAGCGGCATCGCCGCTGACGCCGCCGTTCCGGCGCGTCGGGATGGGACGGACGGATGGGGTCGGATCGCTCATGCAGCGGAAGTAGTCGCGGCGCCGATGCTTGACAAGGCTGGGCGCAGATAGTAGCGATTCGATATCAAGTGCGTTGGCCTCGATACGATCGACGCCGACCGCACCGGAGGATCAGGGGAAGGGGAGCCGATGGGGTTTCACGATCCGCACACCCGCCGCTTCGTGCGCGCCTCGATGGCCGAGGAACTGCTCGACGCCGAGACCGAGGCCGGGTTGGCCCGGGCCTGGCGCGAACGCGGCGACGAGGCCGCGCTGCATCGCCTGATCAGCGCCTATTCGCGGCTCGCGATCTCCTTCGCCGGGCGCTTTCGCCGCTACGACGTGCCCTATGACGACCTGATCCAGCAGGGCAATCTGGGCCTGATGCGCGCCGCCGAGAAGTTCGATCCCGGCAACGGTGCGCGCTTTTCCACCTATGCCTCATGGTGGATCCGCGCCTCGATGCAGGATTACGTCATGCGCAACTGGTCGCTGGTCCGCACGGCGACGAACGCGACGCAGAAGAAGCTATTCTTCCACCTGCGCCGGACGCTGCAGCGCGAGGCGGCGCAGGGACCCTCGGACGAGCCGCTGGCGCGGCGCATCGCGCGCGAGCTGCAGGTGACCGAGGAGCAGGTCGTGGCGATGATGGGACGCATGGCCGGGCCGGACCTGTCGCTCGACGCGCCGCAGTCGAGCGACGAGGAAGGCCGCGCCTGGGTCGAGACGATCGAGGACGAGACCTCCGAGACCGAGGACACGGTGCTCGGACGGATCGAGACGACGCGGCGGCGCCGGGCGCTCTACAAGGCGGTCGCCGCGCTGCCACCGCGCGAGCGCCGGATCGTGGCCGCGCGACACCTGGCCGAGGAGCCGGCGACGCTGGCCGAGCTGGGCGCGGCGATGGGCATCTCGAAGGAGCGCGTGCGCCAGCTCGAGGAACGCGCGCTCGGCCGGCTCTCGGCGACGCTGCGGGCGCCCGAGGCGGCGTGAGGCGCAGGCTGGCTTCCACCGCGTCGCTGCGGTAGGAAGGCGCATGTTCGATTCATCGCATCAAAAGGCGGCGAATACGCCCAAGCCGGATTGGTACAGGTCGCTGAAGGCGCGCCTGCCGCAGCTGGGCCTGGCCGCCGGGGCGGTACTGGCCGTTGTCCTCACCTATCTCTTCCTTGCGCCGGTCAGGCCGCCCTCCTCCATGAAGGGGATGGGGCTCGACAAGGTCTTTCACTTTCTCGCCTTCGCCGCGCTGGTCTTTCCGATGATCGCGACCGGGCCGCGGCGCTGGGTCTGGGTCGTCCCGGCCGCGATCGCCTATGGCGGCGCGATCGAGCTGATCCAGCCCCATTTCGGGCGCGACGCCGACTGGTACGACTTCGTTGCCGACATCCTGGGCGTCGCGACCGGCACGCTGCTTGGCCTGGCGGCGGCGCGTTGGCTGAAGGCGCGCAAGCTCGCGGCGCTGCGGTGATCTCGTGCGGTCGGGAGCGGATGCGATGCTCCTCGTCGCCGGCGAGAACCTCGTCGATCTGATCCGGACCGGACAAGCGGCCGACGGCGCGCCGCTGTTCACCGCCACCGCCGGCGGTTCGCCCTACAACTGCGCGCGGGCGCTGGCGCGGCTGGCTGTGCCGGTGGGTTACCTGACGCCGGTGGCGAGCGATGCGATGGGCGATCTGCTGGCCGCGGGGCTGCGGGACGATGGCGTTCGCCTGCTGGCTGGCCGAAGCCGGCGCCCGGCGGCGCTGGCCCTGGTAACCCTCGATGGCGGCGAGGCGCGCTACCGCTTCTGCCGCGAGGGAACCGCCGACCGCGACGTGACCGCCGAGGGCCTGCGCGCGGCCATGCCCGAGGCGGCCGAGGCGCTGCATCTCGGCTCGATGGCGCTGATCGACGGGCCGGATGCCGAGGCCGTCGCGGCACTCGTGGCGCATGCCGCCGGGCGCGGGCTGCTGATCTCGGTCGATCCGAACATTCGCGCGGAAGCCCTGCCCGCCGCGGCGCGGGGCGCCTATCGGGCGCGGCTCGCGCGCATCTTCGCGGCTGCCGACATCGTCAAGCTCAGCGACGCGGACCTGGACTGGCTCTTCCCCGGCGCGCCGCTCGAGGCCGCGGCCGAGGCGCTCTGGGCCGAGGCGGCGCCGGGCCTTCTCGTCGTCACCCGCGGGGCGGACGGGGCGCTGGCCCGGTTCGGGGCCGGATGGCTGCAGGTGCCGGCGGCGCCGGTGACGGTGCTGGCCGACACGGTCGGGGCGGGCGACAGCTTCATGGCCGCGATGCTGGCCGGGCTGCGGGACGCGGGCGCGCTGCGCCCGGCGGCGCTGCGCGCCCTCGAGCGTCCGGCGCTCGCCTCGGTGCTGGCCCTCGCCGCCCGCGCCGCGGCGATCACCTGCACCCGGCGGGGCTGCAAGCCGCCGACGCGGGCGGAACTGGACGCGGCGCGGGGGTGAACGGGCCGGATCGGGGCAGCCGCGGCGCGAAACCGCCGGCATTCGGTTGCGCAAATTTGCGCAACGACGCAACATTTTGATTTATATCGGAAAAGTTTTTTCCGTTAACCTCATCGAAGGAACTTTCGCACCGCCTGCCGTCAGCCGCCGCAGCCCTCGGCAAAGCTTTCGTTGTGGTTAACGACGCGCATTCCCGACGCGATATCAAGAACTTGCGGAACCGCTCGCATGCGAGCATCCGCCGCGAGGGGTCGCCGGACCCCGACGCGGCGGCCGGGCGGCAGGCGCTGTCAGATCAGCCGGCCGTGGCAGTGCTTGAACTTCTTGCCCGAGCCGCACGGGCAGGGATCGTTGCGCCCCGGATTGCCCCAGGTGGCGGGATCGGTCTCGTCGAAACCCTCGACCAGCGCCGGGCCCGTGGGCGTGATCCGCGGCAGGTCCACCGGCGTCGCCAGCTTGCCCTCGGCGGCCGCCGCCGCCTGCATCTGCGCCATCATCGCCTGCTGTTCCTCCTCGCTCAGCGGGCGGATGCGGGCGAGCTTCTGCGTCACGTCCTCGCGCAGGGCGGTCAGCATCTGGTCGAAGAGGATGAAGGCCTCGGTCTTGTATTCGTTCAGCGGGTCGCGGGCGGCATAGCCGCGGAAGTTCACCGCCGTGCGCAGGTGTTCGAGCGTCACGATATGCTCGCGCCACTTGCTGTCGATCGACTGCAGCAGAAGCTGTTTCTCGATCGTGCGCATCGCCTCCGCGCCGAAGGCCTCTTCCTTCTCCGCCATCAGCGCGTCGCCGGCCTCGATGAGCCGGTTGCGCACGACTTCCTGATCGACGCCGTCCTCCTCGGCCCAGTCGACCACCGGCAGGTCGAGGTTGAGGTATTCCTTGATCGCCGCCTGCAGCCCCTCGGAATCCCACTGGTCGGCATAGGAGCCGGCCGGCAGATGCTTGTTGACCATGTCCTCGATCATCGAGTGGCGCATGTCGGCGATGGTCTCCGACAGGTCGTCGGCCTTGAGGATGTCGAGACGTTGCTCGAAGATCACCCGGCGCTGGTCGTTCATCACGTTGTCGAACTTCAGGAGCGTCTTGCGGATGTCGAAGTTGCGCGCCTCGACCTTGCCCTGCGCCTTTTCCAGCGACTTGTTGACCCAGGGATGGACGATCGCCTCGCCCTCCTTCATGCCCAGCGTCGAGAGCACCTTCTCCAGCCGTTCCGAGCCGAAGATGCGCATCAGGTCGTCCTCGAGGCTGAGGAAGAAGGCCGAGCGCCCGGGATCGCCCTGCCGGCCCGAGCGGCCGCGCAGCTGGTTGTCGATCCGCCGGCTCTCGTGGCGTTCGGTCGCCAGCACGAAGAGCCCGCCGGCCTCCAGCACCTTCGCCCGCTCCTCGGCATGCTCGGCCTCGATCCTGGCACGGATCTCGGCGGGATCGGCCTCGGGGTTCTCGGCCAGCGCCTGCAGCACCTGCATCTCGACATTGCCGCCGAGCTGGATGTCGGTACCGCGCCCGGCCATGTTGGTGGCGATGGTCACCGCGCCCAAGCGCCCGGCATCGGCGACGATCTGCGCCTCCTTCTCGTGCTGGCGGGCGTTGAGGACGTTGTGCGGGATGCCGGCCCTGGTCAGCATCGCCGAAAGCTCCTCGGACTTCTCGATCGAGGTGGTGCCGACGAGGATCGGCTGGCCGCGGCCATGCGCCTCGCGGATCGCCTCCATGATGCCGTCGAACTTCTCGCGCGCGGTGCGGAACACCTGGTCGTGCTCGTCGACCCGGGCGATCGGCATGTTGGTCGGGATCTCGATCACGCCGAGGTCGTAGATCTCCTTGAACTCGTCGGCCTCGGTCGCNGCGGTGCCGGTCATGCCGGCGAGCTTCTCGTAGAGGCGGAAGTAGTTCTGGAAGGTGACCGAGGCCATGGTGACGTTCTCGGGCTGGATCTGCACGCCCTCCTTCGCCTCGACCGCCTGGTGCAGCCCGTCCGAAAGGCGCCGGCCGATCATCATCCGGCCGGTGAACTCGTCGATCAGCACGATCTGGTCGTCGCGCACGATGTAGTGCTGGTCCTTGAACAGCATCTTGTGCGCGCGCAGCGCCTGGTTGACGTGATGCACGAGCGTCGTCGATTCAGGGTCGTAGAGCGAGCGGCCCGGCGGCAGCAGCCCCGCCTCCTGCAGCGCGTCCTCGATGAACTCGTTGCCTTCCTCGGTGTAGTTGCAGATGCGCTGCTTCTCGTCGAGCGTGTAGTGCTCGGGCTGGAGCAGCGGCATAAGCTTGTCGACCTTGATGTAGAGGTCCGAGCGGTCCTGCGACATGCCCGAGATGATCAGCGGCGTGCGCGCCTCGTCGATCAGGATCGAGTCGACCTCGTCGACGATGGCGTAGTAATGCCCGCGCTGGTACATCTGCGCGAGGTCGGTCTTCATGTTGTCGCGCAGGTAGTCGAAGCCGAGCTCGTTGTTGGTGGCATAGGTGATGTCGGCGGCGTAGGCGGCCTTCTTCTCGTCGTCGGGCTGATGCGGGATGACGACGCCCACCGACATGCCGAGCTTGGCATAGACCTTGCCCATCCAGCCCGCGTCGCGCTTGGCGAGGTAGTCGTTGACCGTGACGATGTGCACGCCGCGGCCGGTCAGCGCGTTGAGATAGGCCGGGAAGGTGGCGACCAGCGTCTTGCCCTCGCCGGTCTTCATCTCGGCGATGTTGCCCTGGTGCAGGAAGATCCCGCCGATCAGCTGCACGTCGAAGGCGCGCAGCCCCAGCGCCCGGCGCGCCGCCTCGCGGCAGTTGGCGAAGGCCTCGGGCAGGAGCGCCTCGAGGCTCTCGCCCTCGGCATGGCGTTTCCTCAGCTCCTCGGTCCTCGCGACCAGCCCGGCATCGTCCAGCGCCTGGAATTCGGGCTCGAGCGCGTTGATCTTCTCGACCAGGGGGCGCACCACCTTGACCTTCCGGTCGTTCGGGGTGCCGAAGATCTTCCGGCTCAGGGTGCCAAGGCCCAACATCGCTTCTCCGCTCGCAATCGCATGAACGTCTCAACCACGTTCCGGGGGTTGTGGGCTGGCGGGCGGGCGCCTACAAGCGGGGCGAACCGGGTCGACCGCCAGCCGAAAGTCAGCCAGCGATGTAAGGGCGGGCCCCCTGGGAGTCAATTGCACGCGCCCGGGAAGGGCGCGCAGAGGAGGGATAGGATGCGCAGACAGTCGCGTTTCATCACCGCCGCGCTGCTGGGTCTCGCGCTGGCCCTGCCGGCCAAGGCGCAGGAACCCGCGGCCGACACCGTGCTCGCCCGCGTCGGCACGGCCGAGATCACGCTCGCCCATGCGCTGGCGCTGCGCGAGCAGCTGCCGCCGCAGTTCCGCCAGGTGCCCGACGAGTCGCTGTTTCCGGCCATCGTCGAGCAGCTGATCGAGCAGGAGCTCCTCTACCAGCACAAGGCGGGCGAGCTGAACCTGCGCCAGCGCAGCATGCTGGAGAACGAGGTGCGCAACTTCACCGCCAATGCCGCGCTGACCGAGGCCGCCGAGGCGGCGCTGAGCGACACGGCGATCGCCGCCGCCTACGAGGCCTTCGCAGCCGAATTCGCCGAGGGCGAGCCGGAGACCGAGTACAATGCCGCCCATATCCTAGTGCGCAGCGAGGCCGAGATCGAGGAGGTGATCGCCGAGCTCGAGGCCGGGCGCGACTTCGCCGATGTGGCGCGCGACCACTCCGTTGACGGCTCGGCCCAGGCCGGCGGCGATCTGGGCTGGTTCGGCGAGGGCGTGATGATCGAGCCCTTCGAGGCGGCGGTGATGGCGCTGGAGCCCGGCGAGGTCTCGGGGCCGGTCGAGACGCAGTTCGGCTGGCACGTGGTGAAGCTGCTCGACCGGCGCGACGCGCAGGTGCCGCCGCTCGAGGAGGTGCGCGACGATCTCGCCGACCATATCCAGCGCGAGGCCGCCCGCGGCCTCGTCGAGGAGCTGCGCGCCGCCGCCGCGATCGAGAACCTCGCCGGCGACATGGACCCCGCGATCCTCGGCCGCAGCGACCTTCTGGACGACTGACCGCGCCGCGCGTAAACAGGCAGGGCCCGCTCCCGTCCGGGGGCGGGCCTTTCGATGCGTGGGGGCAACGATGGCGAACAAGCACAAGGCCAAGGCGAAGAAATGGAAGGCCGAGGCGAAGACGCTGCGCAGCCGGCTCGAGGCTGCGACCTCGCGCGCCGAGGCGCCGCGCGTCTCGCCGCTGGCGCCCGCCGCCTTCCCCGACCTGCCGGTGATCGCCGGGGCCGAGTTCGCCGCGGTCGCCGCCGGGGTGCGCTATCCCGACCGGCTCGACGTGATGCTGGCGCGGCTGGCGCCGGGCACGACGGTCGCCGGCACCTTCACCCGCTCGCAGACCCGCTCGGCGGCGGTGCGCGACTGCGAGGCGAAGATCGCCGCCGCGGGGGCCGATACCGGCGCCGCGATCCTGGTCAATTCGGGCAATTCCAACGCCTTCACCGGCGCCCGTGGCGCCGACGCGGTCGCGGCGCTCTGCGAGGGGCTCGCCGCGAAGCTCGGCCTGCCGCCGGCGCGCGTCTTCACCGCCTCGACCGGGGTGATCGG
>SL_3KL_010_SEDDRAFT_10006008_pt1 | contig 10876 bp, 5 predicted proteins | sample SodLakKL_010_SED_2_FD_10381 | JGI IMG/M metagenome (IMG submission 10381)
GCCGCTCGATCAGGCGCCGGAGTTGGGCCTCCCAGTGATCCACCGTCACCGGGCAGGTGACCAGCGAATCGAGGTTGATCAGCTTCGCCGCGGCCCCCTCGGGGTCGTAGAGATAGGCCATGCCGCCGCTCATCCCGGCGCCGAAATTGGCCCCGATCGCGCCCAGGATCACCGCCACGCCCCCGGTCATGTATTCGCAGCCGTTCGAGCCGCAGCCCTCGACCACCACCTCGGCGCCCGAGTTGCGCACCGCGAAGCGCTCGCCCGCCCGCCCGGCGGCGAAAAGCTGCCCCCCCGTCGCGCCGTAGAGCACCGTGTTGCCGATGATCGTGTTCTCGTGCGCGACGAGCGGCGAGGTCATCCGCGGCCGCACCACGATCAGCCCGCCGGAAAGCCCCTTGCCGACATAGTCGTTGGCATCGCCGAAGACCTCGAGCTTCAGCCCGCGCACGGCGAAGGCGCCCAGCGACTGCCCGGCATTGCCGGCGAGCTTCACCGTCAGGTGGTCGCGCTGCAGCTCGTTCTTCATGCCGAACCGGCGCACGATATGGCTGGATGCCCGCGTACCCACCGTCCGGTGCGTGTTGCGCACCGCGTAGGAAAGCTGCATCTTCTCGCCCTCCTCGAAGAACCGTGCGGCATCGCGGATGATCTCGGCATCGAGCGTGTCGGGCACAGCGTTGCGCGGCTTGTCGCGGTCATAGCGGATCCGGTCGGCGCCATCGACGGTGATCAGGAGCGGATTGAGATCCAGATCATCCAGATGCGCCGAGCCGCGGCTGACCTGCGTCAGCAGGTCCGCCCGCCCGATCACCTGGTCGAGCGACCGCGCGCCGAGGCTCGCCAGGATCTCGCGCACCTCCTGCGCGTAGAAGGTGATCAGGTTCACCACCTTGTCGGCACTGCCGGTGAACTTCGCCCGCAGCGCCTCGTCCTGGGTGCAGACGCCGACCGGGCAGGTGTTCGACTGGCACTGGCGGACCATGATGCAGCCCATCGCGATCAAGGCGGCGGTGCCGATCCCGTATTCCTCGGCCCCCATCATCGCCGCCATGACGATGTCGCGGCCGGTGCGCAGCCCGCCATCGGTGCGCAGGGTCACCCGCTCGCGCAGGTTGTTCATCGCCAGAACCTGGTGCGCCTCGGTCAGGCCCATCTCCCAGGGCAGGCCGGCATACTTGATCGAGGTGGCGGGCGACGCGCCGGTGCCGCCGTTGTGCCCCGAGATCAGGATCACGTCGGCCTTGGCCTTGGCCACCCCCGCCGCGATCGTGCCCACGCCCGATGACGCCACCAGCTTCACCGTCACCTTGGCGCGCGGGTTGATCTGCTTGAGGTCGTAGATCAACTGCGCCAGGTCCTCGATCGAGTAGATGTCGTGATGCGGCGGCGGCGAGATCAGGCTCACGCCCGGCGTCGAATGCCGCAGCCGCGCGATCAGCTTCGTCACCTTCATCCCCGGCAACTGGCCGCCCTCGCCGGGCTTGGCGCCCTGCGCGATCTTGATCTCCAGCTCCTCGCAGGCGTTCAGATACTCCGCCGTCACGCCGAACCGGCCCGAGGCCACCTGCTTGATCTTGGCGGACGGGTTGTCGCCGTTGGGCAGCGGGTGGTGATGCGCCGGATCCTCGCCGCCCTCGCCGGAATCGGACTTCGCGCCGATCCGGTTCATGGCGATGTTGAGCGTCATGTGCGCCTCGGGCGAGAGCGCGCCCAGCGACATGCCGGGCGTGACGAAGCGCTTGCGGATCGCGGTGATCGATTCCACCTCCTCGATCGGGATCGGCCGGCCGAGCGGCTTGAAGTCCAGCAGGTCGCGGATATGGATCGGCGGGTTGGCCTGCAGCGCGGTCGAGTACTTCTTCCACAAATCATAGCTCGCCCGGTCGCAGGCCGATTGCAGCAGGTGCATCGTCTGCGCCTCCCAGGCGTGCTTCTCGCCCGACCGGCGCGCCTTGTAGAACCCCCCCACCGGCAGGATGCCGACATCGCCGCGCCAGCCCCTGGCATGGATCTCCTCGGCCTTGCGCTGCAGGCCGGAAAGCCCGATGCCCGAGATGCGGCTCTGCATGCCCGGGAAGTACTCGGCGACCATCGCCCGGCTGAGGCCGACGGCCTCGAAATTGAGCCCGCCGCGATAGGAGGATATGACCGAGATACCCATCTTCGACATGATCTTGAGAAGCCCGGCATCGATCGCGTCGCGGTAGCGCCGCATCGCGTCGGTGAGGTTGCCGTCGATCAGCCCGCGCCGCACCCGGTCGGCGATCGTGTCCTGCGCCAGATAGGCGTTGACGGTCGTCGCGCCGCAGCCGATCAGCACGGCGAAGTAATGCGGGTCGATGCATTCGGCCGAGCGGACATTGAGCGAGCAGAAGGTCCTGAGCCCGCGCCGCGTCAGCCAGGAATGCACGGCGCTGGTGGCGAGGATCATCGGCATCGCCACGCGATCCTTCCCCTGCCGCGCGTCGGTCAGGACGATATGGCCCGCGCCCGAGCGCACCGCGTCCTCGGCCTCGGCGCGGATCCGCTCCAGCCCGGCGCGCAGCGCGTCCTCGCCGGTGCCGCGCGGGAAGGTGCAGTCGATCGACACCAGCGCGTCGCCGAACTCCTCGGCCATCACCCGGAATTCCTCGTTGGCGATGAGCGGGCTTTCCAGCACCAGGATCTCGGTCTGGGTCGAACTTTCGTCGAGCACGTTCTTCAGGTTCCCGAACCGCGTCTTCAGGCTCATCACCCGCGCCTCGCGCAGGCTGTCGATCGGCGGGTTGGTCACCTGGCTGAAATTCTGCCGGAAATAGTGGCTCAGCGGCCGGTAGACCTTGCTCAGCACCGCCGCCGGCGTGTCGTCGCCCATGGACGCCACCATCTCCTTGCCGTCCTCGGCCATCGGCACCAGAACCTGCTCGATCTCCTCGAGCGTGTAGCCGGCGGCGATCTGGCGGCGGCGCAACTCCTCGCCCTCGTGGATCGCGGCTTCGGGCACGTCGCGCAGCAGGGAGTTGAGATCGACGATCTTCTCGATCCACTCGCCGAAGGGCTGGCTCGCGGCCAGCTTGTCCTTGATCTCGGCGTCGTGGTAGAGGCGCCCCTCCTTCATGTCGACGGCGATCATCTGGCCCGGCCCAAGCGCGCCCTTCTCGCGCACCGTGGTCTCGTCCACCGGCACCATTCCCGCCTCGGATCCGGCGATCAGCAGCCCGTCGCCGGTGACGACATAGCGCATCGGGCGCAGCCCGTTCCGGTCGAGTCCGCCGCAGACCCAGCGCCCGTCGGTCATGGCCAGTGCCGCCGGTCCGTCCCAGGGCTCCATCACCGCGTTGCAATAGGCGTACATGTCGATCCAAGGCTGCGGCAGTTCCACCGCCTGCTTCGACCAGGCTTCGGGGATCAGCATGGTCTTGGCCATCGGCGCGTTGCGCCCCGCCCGCACCAGCATCTCGAAGACCGCGTCCAGCGCGCCCGAATCCGAGGCGCCCTCGGGCACGATCGGCTTGATGTCCTCCGCCATCTCGCCGAAGGTGTTCGAGGCCATGCGGATCTCGTGGCTCTTCATCCAGTTCAGGTTGCCCTTCAGCGTGTTGATCTCGCCGTTATGGGCGAGCATGCGGAAGGGCTGGGCCAGCCACCATTGCGGGAAGGTGTTGGTCGAGTAGCGCTGGTGATAGATCGCGAAGGCGCTCTCGAAGCGCTCGTCCTTCAGGTCCGGGTAGAACTCGGCCACCTGCTCGGCCAGCATCATCCCCTTGTAGATGACCGACCGGCAGCTCAGCGAACACAGGTAGAGCCCCTGGATATGAGCCTCGGCCACGGATTTCTCGATCCGCCGGCGGATGACGTAGAGTTCGCGCTCGAAGGCTTCCTCGTCCATCCCCTTGCCGTCGCGGATGATGATCTGCTCGATCTCGGGCCGCGTCGCGTTCGCCTTCTCGCCCAGCACGGAGGTATCGACCGGCACGTGCCGCCAGCCATAGATCCCGTGGCCCATGCGCAGGACCTCGGATTCGACGATCGTCCGGCAGCGCTCCTGGGCGCCGAAATCGGTGCGAGGCAGGAAGACCATGCCCACCGCGACATGCGCGGCGGCGTCGGGCTCGTGGCCGGTGCGGCGGATCTGGTCGTGGAAGAAGCCGACCGGGATCTGCACATGGATGCCCGCGCCGTCGCCGGTCTTGCCGTCGGCATCGACCGCGCCGCGGTGCCAGACCGCCTTCAGCGCGTCGATCCCCTTGACCACCACCTCGCGCGTGGGCTCGCCATTGAGCGCCACCACCAACCCGACGCCGCAGGACGAATGCTCGTCCTCGGCGCGATAGAGCCCCTCGGCGGCCACGCGCGCGCGCCGGGCCTCCTCGGCCGTCGCCCAGCCTGCATCGATCCTCGACATGCTCATGCTCCCGCGCTGGAATATTTCGCCATCGTCTCTTCACCCGTCAGGCGTTCGTGGTCTCCGGCCAGCAGGTAGGCGCCCTGGGCGCCGTCGGCAAAGACCTCTTCCTCCACATGCAGCCCCTCGAGGCTGTCGAGCGTCCCGGCCGCGAGCGCCGTGTGCCCGGCTATCTTCCCCGCCGTGACCCGGTAGAAGAGCGTCGAGCCGCAATCGCGGCAGAAGCCCCGCTCGGCCCAGGACGAGGAAGTGTAGACCGCCGGTTCCCCCGCGGTGAAGCGCACCGCCTCGGCCGGCGCGTCGAGCGACACGAGCAGGCTCCCGGTGTGCCGGCGGCACTGTTCGCAGGAGCAGCCGCAAAGGCCGGTCTTGTCGGTGGTCACGGTGTAGCGCACCGCGCCGCAAAGACACCGGCCCGAACGTTCCGTCATCATTCGCCCTCCCGTTCCGCGTCAGCCTGAAAGATCAGCCATGTTGACCCATGTGTTGCGTCGGGTGCCGCCGCACCGCGCGCTTCTGCCACCCGCCTGCCACCCGCCAGCCATACGGATTCTGGCAGCCACGGACCGGGCCTCGGCTGTGCAGGTCGTCGCGGAAACGCGGCAAGGGGATTGACCCATCGCCGCCCCTCACTCCGCCGCCACCGCCGGCGCATCGGCCAGCTCGGCGAGGATCGCGTCCGCCGCCTCGCGCCCGTCGCGGATCGCCCAGACGACCAGGCTCGCGCCGCGCACGATGTCGCCCACCGCATAGACGCCGGGCATCGCCGTCGCATGGGTGGAATAGTCGGTCCGGATCGTCCCCCAGCGGGTAACCGGCAACTGCTTCTCGCCCCAGAGGGTCGGCAGATCCTCGGGCTCGAAACCCAGGGCCTTGATGACCAGTTCCGCCGGCTCGGTCACGACGGCGCCCTCGATCGGCTCGGGCGCGCGCCGCCCGGTCAGGTCGGGCGCGCCGAGGCGCATCTTCTGCACCCGCACGCCGGTCACCGCGCCCTCGCCCTCGAACCCGTCCGGCGTCGACAGCCAGACGAACTCGACGCCTTCCTCCTCGGCATTGGCGACCTCGCGCTGGCTGCCGGGCATGTTCTCCCGGTCGCGCCGGTAGAGGCACTTGACCGAGGTCGCGCCCTGCCGGATGGCGGTGCGCACGCAGTCCATCGCCGTGTCACCGCCGCCGATGACGACGACGCGCTTGCCCTCGGCGTTGAGTTCCCCCGAGTCGTAGTCCGGCACCTCGTCGCCGAATCCCTTGCGGTTCGAGGCCGTGAGGTAGTCGATCGCCCGCACGATGCCGGGCAGGTCAGAACCGGGCCCGCCCAGTTCGCGGCTCTTGTAGACGCCGGTGGCGATGATCACCGCGTCGTGCTGGCCGCGGATCGCGGCGAAGCTGACATCCTCGCCGACATTGCAGTTGAGCACGAGATTGACGCCGCCCGCCTCCAGCTGCTCGATCCGCTGCATCACCACCGGCTTTTCCAGCTTGAAGCCGGGGATGCCGTAGGTCATCAGCCCGCCGGCGCGGTCGTAGCGGTCGTAGACCGTGACCTGCACGCCGGCGCGGCGCAGCCGCTCGGCCGCGGCGAGGCCGCCGGGCCCGGCGCCGATGATGCCGACGGACTGCTCCAGCTCCTCGGCCGGGCGGATCGGCCGGACCCAGCCCTCCTCCCAGGCGGTGTCGGTGAGGTACTTCTCGATTGCGCCGATCGTCACCGTGCCGTGGCCGGCCTGCTCGATCACGCAGTTGCCTTCGCAGAGCCGGTCCTGCGGGCAGATCCGGCCGCAGATCTCGGGGAAGGTGTTGGTTTCCTGGCTCAGCTCGTAGGCCTCGCGCAGCCGCCCCTCGGCGGTCAGCATCAGCCAGTCGGGGATGTTGTTGTGCAAGGGGCAATGGGTCTGGCAATAGGGCACGCCGCACTGGCTGCACCGCCCGGCCTGTTCAGCCGCCTTTTCCTTCGCATACTCACGATAGATCTCGCCGAAGTCATGCGCCCGCTCGGCGGCCTGCCGCTTTTCGGGCATTTCCTTGCCCACGGTCACGAACTTCAGCATCCGCTGCCCCGCCATATCCAGCCCGTCCACGATGATTTCCCCGGAACGATGGATTTACCACTCGGCAAGGACTAATAAAAGTCAGCATGCAATACCTATCTGCAATAAATCCGCTCCCACCCGCCACGATTCTCCGGAAACTGCTCCAATATAGGTCAGTTAGATATACCTACATCCGGGGTTTCGCTTGCCGATCAGGCCGCTATGGTGCCCGCGAGTCACATACAGGCAGGCCGAATGACCCTCTTCAACCTGATGATTCTGGCCATCGTCCAGGGAATCACCGAGTTTCTCCCCATCTCCTCCTCGGCGCATCTGGTGCTCCTGCACGAGATCGGCGGTCCCACCGCCGAGGCGCTGGCGCTCGACGTCGCCGTCCATCTCGGCTCGATCGTCGCCGTCGTCCTCTACTTCCGCCACGACGTCGCCCGCGCGCTTGCCGGCCTCGGGCAGGTCATCCGCGGCTCGCTCGAAAGCTCCGAGGCGAAACTGGCTGCCGGCCTCGCGATCGCCACGATCCCGGCGGTGCTCGTTGGCGCGATCCTGGCGCTCTCGGGTTGGATCCACCTTTTGCGCAACGCCACCGTCATCGGCTGGATGATGATCCTCTTCGGCGTCTTTCTCTACGCCGCCCACCGCTTCGCGCCCGAGACCCGCCGGGCCGAGGAATGGGGTCTGCGCGACGCGCTGGTCATGGGGCTCTGGCAGGCGGTGGCGCTGGTCCCCGGCGTCTCGCGCTCGGGGATAACGCTGACGTCGGCGAGGCTGCTGGGCTTCGACCGCCATTCTGCTGCGCGCGTCGCGATGCTGATGTCCATCCCGATCACGCTTGCGACCGGTGCCCTTCTGGGCCGCGAGGTGATGCAGAGCCCCGTCGGCGCCGACCTCGTGCGCGATGCCACGATCGCCGCGGTTCTCGCCTTCGCCGCCGCCTATCTGGCACTGGCCACGATGATGAAGCTTCTGCGCTATGTCAGCTTCACGCCCTACGTGATCTATCGCGTGATCCTGGGCGTGGTGCTGCTCGCGCTCGCCTATTCCTGACTGCGCAGGTTCTGCGCCGAGTCGCGGATGTCCTCGTACTGCCCGATCGGCCGGAACCGCCAGAGATACCCCGGAAGCACCAGTTCCATCGGTACCGGCGTGATGCCCAGTTCGGCAAATCCCTTGGCGCCCTCGCCCACAACATTGTCGCGGCGCAGTTGCCTGACCTGGTCGCGGGTCAGCTGGTTGTTGGTGAAGAGCCCCAGCGTGATCGTCTGCAGCAGGTCGAAGCCCCAGGCCGCGAAATGGGCGAGAAACCACGGCAGGGTGACGATCACCCGCTTGCGCCGGATCTGCGCCAGCATGCCCTCCATCAACTCGCGGAAGCTGCGTACATCCGGCCCGCCAAGCTCGTAGATGCCAGGCGTGACCTCGCCCATCGCGGCCTTCGCCGCGGCCTGCGCGACGTCGTCGACATAGACCGGCTGGAAGCGGGTCTTTGCCCCGGCGATCGGAAGGAAGGGAGAGAAGCGCGTCATCCCGGCGAAGCGGTTGAAGAACTGGTCCTCCGGTCCGAAGATGATCGACGGGCGCAGGATCACCGCGCCCGGAAAGGCCTCGCGCACCGCGGCCTCGCCCGAGGCCTTGGAGCGCGCATATGCGCTGTCGGATTCCGGATCGGCGCCGATGGCCGAGATCTGGACGAACTGCTGAACGCCTGCCTCAGCTGCCAGCCGCGCGACGCGACCCGCGCCCTCGGCCTGGACGGCCTTGAAACGGTTCTTGCCGGTCTCGTTCAGAATTCCGACACAGTTGATCACCGCCTCCGCCCCCTCAACCGCAGCGCGGACAGAGGTCTCGTCGCGGATGTTGCACAGCACCGGCTCGACCTGGCCGACGACGCCGTAAGTGCGCACGAACATCGCCTCGTTCGGCCGCCGGGTCGCCACCCGCACCCGCCAGCCGGCCTGCGCCATCCGCCGCGCGACATACCGCCCCACGAAGCCCGAACCGCCCAGAATCGTGATCAGCCTGGTCATGCCATCCTCCGTGCTCAGCACTTCCCATACCTGCCGCCCCCCTGCCAGACAAGCCCATTCACCCGTCAGACGTCCGCCACGCATCGTGATCTGGGGCCGCAACCGCCGGGCCTGTTCCCGGTTTCCCGCGGTTCGATCTTTCCCCGTTGACAGCCCACCATGCCCCGGCTAATCACGCCATCATGCAACCTGCCCAGGTGGCGGAACTGGTAGACGCGCTAGCTTCAGGTGCTAGTGCCCGTATGGGCGTGGAGGTTCGAGTCCTCTCCTGGGCACCATCGACCTTGACAAAAGGTCAATTATCTCAGCTAGATCAGCGGCATAGGGTCTCTTCCCGGTACACACGGCGGTACACGGGAGGTACACATGAGGCTTGTCTTGAAGTAGCGCCAGCCTAAACCATAGCGTAAATTCCGTGGCGGCCGGACTGATACGCGTCGAAGACGTGTCGGTAGAGGGTATTGCATTTACGGTAGAACAGCGTCTCGTCATAGGCATCGGGCAGGCCCTGGTCGAGGGTCACCTCGATCGCCTGTCGCACAGCACCGCGACCAGCCGCAGGGGGTCCTCGGGGGCCTTGAAGCGCTCGTCGAGATCCTCCTCGAGCACCCGCTTGCGGTGAGGGCGGATGTCCAGCCCCTTGGTCTCGAGTTCCCGGATCTCGTTCTGACCCTGCGAGACGACGACCGCCATGTCGGTGGTCTTCATCACCTCGATCTGCGCCTCGATCATCGGGCGCTCCTCGGGCGTGGCGCTGGCCAGCGATGCCTCCAGCTCGGCCTGGTAGCTCTCCCAATGCGCCCGCACCTTGTCGTGCATGCCATCAGTGACATCGCGACGCAGGCCGTCCTTGCTGCCATCAAGTCATGCGACCTGCCGCCGGCGTGCTCGGCCTGATCCATGGCGGCAGCTGTCAACGGAGGAGCGCGGTCCTTACACCGGGCGGCGCGGGCCGTCTCGGGTCGGGCGCCGCGGACACCGCCTTGACCGAGACCGCCATGGCTGCGACACTGGTCGGGCGACCGAAACCGCATCAAAGCGATCGGAGCCGCACAATGCGTTCCATTCTGCCGATCTTCGTGGCTGTGCTGCTCGCGCCTGTTCAGGCAGCCGCCGAGGGGCGCGTCGCCCTGCTGATCGGGAACGCGGAGTACAGCGACCCTGCGCTCGCCTTGCTGAACCCCGGCAACGATGTCCGCGCATTGGGCGAAGCCCTGACTCGCCTGGACTTCACTGTGCGCGGCGAAATCGATCAGAGCCGGGAGCAGATTCTGGACGCATTGGCTTGGCTGCGTGACGAGGCTGAGGGGGCCGACATCGCGATGGTCTTCTTTGCCGGGCACGCAGTGCAGATGGGGCGGGAAAGCTATTTGATCGGCATCGATCTGGAGGTGCCATCGGCCTCCGCGCTCGCCGATTCGAGTGTGACGCTCACCGAGGTTCTCGCGGCGGTTGACGACCTGGGGGCCGACCTGTCGCTGGTCGTGCTGGATGCGTGCCGCGACAATCCCTTTGCCGGCGACGTTGCCGAGCCGGGGCTCGCACCCGTGTCGGGCGGCGTCGGCACGCTCGTGGCCTATGCGACCGATCCCGGTAACGTGGCCGCCGACGGGCTGGGCGACAACAGCACCTTCACGGAGGCGCTTCTCGACCATGTCGAAACGCCGGGGATCGACGTGCGCATAATGTTCGGCCGCGTGCGACAGGATGTCGTCCGCGCAACACGCGGGCTGCAGGTGCCATGGGTCGAGGAGGCCGTGCTCGGCGAGCACTACCTCGCCGCGCCACCGGGACCGCTGGACCCGGACGATGAACTGCGGGTCTGGCGTGAGGCGGTCGCCGGACACACGGCAGAGGACTATCGCGGCTATCTCGACCGGTTTCCAAGCGGCCTCTATGCGATCGTCGCCGAACTCCGAATCGATGCGCTCCAGGGCAACGCGCCGGAGGCCGAGGGGCTGGACGATGCGGATCTGCCGGGCATCGAGGCAGCGCTGCAACTGCTGGGCTACATGGTGCCGGGCGCCGTACAGGCCAGCGCCGGCGAGGTCCGGCGGTCCTTCGCACGGTGGCAGACGACGCAGCCCGCGGGCGCGCGCGACGTCGACGCCCTGATGGAGGCGGCGGCGGGCAAGGCGGTCTTCATCGGCACCTACACCGCGGGCATTCTGAAGAACGATCTCCGGCGCTTCGCCGCTGTGGAGGAATCGCTCCGGTCCGCATCGGAAAGCCTGCGGGCCGCCGAGACCCGGTTCTCCGACGATCCCGAAGCCCAGCCCGCGCTCGACAGGATGCGCGCCGAGGTCGCACAGATCGAGCAGATCCGCGAGGGCGTCGCTGCCGACCTCGACGCGAGCCGGACCTATTACGGCGACCTGATCGTCCTGACCGGCCGTCACCTGTCGGACTGGATC
>SL_3KL_010_SEDDRAFT_10006009_pt1 | contig 10876 bp, 8 predicted proteins | sample SodLakKL_010_SED_2_FD_10381 | JGI IMG/M metagenome (IMG submission 10381)
CGGCGTTTTCCTTGGCCCTGATGCCGTGGCCGAACGCCTTGGCCCATTGGCGGGTGAACTCGGCCCCGAACAGCAGTATCATGGCCACGTACGAACTCCAGATCATGATCAGGATCACCGAACCGGCCGCTCCGTAAACCGAACCGGGGTCGGAACGGCCGAAGTAGATGCTCAACCCATACTGCCCCAGGGCAAACAACAGGGCGGTGATCAGGGCGCCCACCCATACCGAGCGCCAGCGGATGACGGCATCGGGAAGCAGTTTGAACATCAGGGCGAACAATACGGTGGTCAGCAGCAGGGATATCAGGTAGTTGGCCACGGCGAACACTTCGGGTATGTATACCGGCCATTGCTCTTTGATCCAGTCGCTGAGGATGGCCATCAGCGAGGTGACCAGCAGCGACAGCAGCAAAAGGAAGCCGATGGCCAGCACCAGCCCGAACGACAATACCCGGTCTTTGACGTATTTGAGGAAGGCCCGTTTGGGCCTGGGCACCACACCCCATATTCTGTTGACCGAAAGCTGGAGGTGGTAAAACACCGAGGTGGCCCCGAACAGCAGCAGCCCGATTCCCACGAGCATGGCCAGGGTGGAGGATCCGGTTTCGGCCGCATTGGCCACCATGTTCTCTACCGTTCGTGCAGCATCCTTGCCGATGCTGTCCTCTATCTGGACCGACAGTTCTCTCGACACGGCTTCTTCGCCAAAGAGGGTGCCTGCGATCACGATGACGATGAGCATGAGGGCCGGCAGCGACAGTATGGCGTAATAGGCCAGGATGGCGCTCTGACGCCAGGGCCCGGAGGCGTTCCACCGCAGATAGGTATCGCGGAACACCCCCCAGAGGGTCAGGGCTGTGCGTTTGGCTTTGGTGTACATGGGTCCGGGGTTTTTGGCGGCTCAGACGGGGACGCTCAGGGGAGGGGGCCCATGTCCTCGTCGCGGGTAAATACATACTGCAGTATGTTGGCGCCCATCTGCAGGGCCTTGAGCCTGATCTCTTCGGGGTTGCCGTGCACGGCCTGGTCTTCCCATCCGTTGCCCAGGTCGGTTTCGTAGGTGTAGTACAGCACCAGCCGGCCTTCGTATACGATGCCGAAGCCCTGGGCGGGCTTGCCGTCGTGTTCGTGGATCTTGGGCGGGCCGTTCGGGAAGCTGAAGGCCTGGTGGTAGATGGGGTGTTCGTGGGGCAGCTCGATGAGTTCGTGGTCGGGGAATACCTTGCTGAGCTCGCGGCGGAAGTAGGGGTCGAGGCCGTAGTTGTCGTCGACATGCAGAAAGCCCCCGGCGGCCAGGTAGTTGCGGAGGTTTTCGGCTTCCTGCGCCGAGAAGGACACGTTGCCGTGCCCGGTCATGTATACAAAGGGGTAGTTGAAGAGCTGGGCGCTGCCCACTTCTACGGTGCCGATCTGCTGGCTGATCGTGGTGCCGGTATGTCCATTGGCGAAGCGCACCAGGTTGGGCAGGGCCGTGGGGTTGGCGTACCAGTCGCCCCCCCCGCGGTATTTCAGCGTGGCGATCTGGTGGTGCTGCCCGTGAACCGCCAACCCGGCCAGCAGCAGCATGGATGCAAGAAACAGTTTTTTCAGATAATAGGTCATGTTCTTTAAATTTAAGCAAAATATCGTTTATCCACTGCCCCCAGGCAGTGCGGCAGTTAAATCCCGGGAAACCCCAATTGGCTATTGGCTGTTGGCTGTTGGGTTTTGGCTATTGGCTTTTGGGTTTTGGCTTTTGGTTTTTGGCTGTTGGCTTTTGGCTTTTGGTTTTTGGCTTTTGGTTTTTGGTTTTTGGCTGTTAGCTTTTGGCGTTTTAAACTTTTCAACTTTTCAACTTTTCAACTCTTCAACATTTCAACTCTTCAACATTTCAACTCTTCAACTTTTCAACTCTTAAACTCTTCAACTCATCACTATTCCGTCTTCCGTCTTCTGTCCTCTGTCCTCTGTCTTCTGTCTTCCGTCTTCTGTCTTCCGTCTTCTAAACTTTTCAACTTTTCAACTCTTCAACTTTTCTATCTTCTATCTTCTACTTTCTATCTTCTACTTTCCACCTTCTACCTTCCACCTTCTTCCTTCTTCCTTCTTCCTACCTACTACCTACTACCTACTACCTACTACCTACTACCTACTACCTACAGTTCCCCATTCACCGTATTCGCCTGGACGCAGAGGGCGAGGGCGGCGGTTTCGGTGCGCAGCCGGTGGGGGCCAAGGCTCAGTGGGCGGTAGCCGGTTTCCAGTGCCTGTCCGACCTCCTCCTGGCTGAAGTCGCCTTCGGGGCCTACCAGGATCAGCAGGTCGCTGCCAGCCCTGCAGCCCGCTGACAGTGCCTGCTTGTGGCCGTTGTGGCAGTGGGCGATGTGTTTTTCCCCCGGCTGCGTACCCTGCATAAAGCGGGAGAAGCCAGTCAGGGGGTGGAGCACCGGCAGGTAAGCCCTGAGCGACTGCTTCATGGCCGAGACCAGGATCTTTTCCAGCCGCTGAGGCTTGATGATGCGACGTTCGCTGTTTTCGCAGATCAGGGGGGTGATCTCGTCGATGCCGCATTCGGTGGCCTTTTCGAGGAACCATTCGAAGCGGTCGATGTTGCGGGTGGGCGCTACGGCCATGTGTAGCCCGAAGGGGCGCTTTCCAGGCCCCTGTTCACGTTGCCTGATCCTGAACATCGCGGCCCGGGGGTCGGCCTCTTCGAGTGTGGCCCGGCACCAGCTTCCCCGTCCGTCGGTCAGCACCGCTTCCTGTCCTGGGGCGAGGCGCAGAACCCTTACACAATGCCGCGACTCTTCGGCATCGAGCACGATGTGTTCCGCCTCGGTGTTGTGTACATGGAATACCTGCATGGGAAAAAATCCGTTTGCCGGCCACCCGGTCAAACAAAGATAATTGAAATCCGTTGAATACAGTTAAGCCGGCGCTACAGGCATTTTTGTAACTTCGGCTCGTTTTACCCAAGGCACCCAGTCCATCATGCAAAGGATCCTTTCCCTGCTCAATCACCGCGACTTCGTGCTGGTGCTCGCCCTGATTACCGGGCTGGTGCTGGGCGAGAATACCCGCCCCCTGGCCGGGGTGTCGATGTGGACACTTGGGTTGGTGATGGTGTTCGCCACCACCGGTTTCTCCTTCAAAAGCTGGGTGCCTCCCGGCAATGCCCTGAGGCCCCTGGCCCTTTCGGCCCTGCTGAACTACGGAGTGTTCGGCAGCGTGGTCATCGGTTTGGCCTGGCTGTTGTTCCGCGAGGCTCATTTCCCTTTCTATGTAGGGTTGGTGCTGGTGGTGGCTTCCCCGCCCGGGCCTTCGGTGATCCCTTTTTCGGCCCTGCTTGGGGGCGACAGTAATATTTCGGTAACCGGGGTGTTCGGCCTCCACCTGCTGGCCTTGTTGCTGACCCCGGCTATTTTGCTGATCTTCCTGGGGCAGGCCCTGATCGAGCCCGGGGTCATCCTGAAGATGGTATCCCAACTCATCCTGCTGCCGCTGATCATCAGCCGGGTTTTGCGGCATCCGGCCATTTTGCCCCGCATCGAAGGGGTGCGGAAGCTGGTGATCAAATGGGGTTTCTTTTTTGTGATCACCCCCATTGTGGGCATGAGCGCCCCGGTGTTCCTTACCGAACCCGTTTCGGTGATGATGATCTCGGGTGTACTGCTGATCTCGATGTTCGTGATGGGGCTGGGCTACCACCTGGGCATGCTCAGGGCAGGCAAATCCAGGAGCTTTGTCATCAGCAGCACCCTGGTGATGGTGATCAAAAGCAGCGCCTTTGCCGCGGTAACTGCGTTCACCTTTTTCCCGGGCGACCCCCGCGTGGCCTTGCCCCCCGCCGTGGTGAGCGTGTTCGTGACCCTGTTCATTATTTTTTATTCGTTGGTGGTACGGACCACCGACAGGGTGTGGGGAAAGCCGGCGGCATAAGCAGACGGAACAGGAACTACTTAAGCAGGCTTTTTTTTGTGAGCGGATGCTTTAATTCCGACCACCACATGATGGTGCTGCCGATGAGCAGGCTGGTGATCGATATGGAAAAGGCGACGGTGAAGCCCCAGAGTTCGTAAAACAACACCCCGAGCAATGGGGCGAACAGGGCCCTCAGGGCGGTAAGCCCCAGGTGGATCGACTGGTAGATGCCCGCTTCGGCCGGTGTGCAGAAATAGGCCGAGCCGATGCTCCACATCAGCACCATGGTGGCGGCGAATATGCCGTGAAACAGGATATAGAAGATCAGGGTATGGTATAGGGTGATGCCCCAGAACTCGGTGTAGCTGTCGTAATGCTGGGTGAGGATGAGGGTAAAAATGTAGGCCGCCATCGATAAAAAGGAGATCACCGCAAAGCGTCGGGGATCGATGCTGCCGATCAGCCCGCCGAAAAAGGGGAGGATGAGGATGGCCAGCAGGTTGTAGGCGTTGCGGTAAAAAGCCACGCTCGAATAATTGAGCCCCAGCCCGTGGTCCCAGAACAGGATGATCACCGTGAAGGAGCCCATGAAGCCAAAGCCGTAGAACATGAATCCGGTCTGGTAATGCCGGTAGGGAACGTTTTTGATGAGGATGCTGATCATTTCGGCCACCGACTGCCTGATGCCTTCCCACAGCCCGTGTTTCTTGGGGGTGGTGTCGTCGTCGCGGTAGGGGATCATCGACAAGAGGGTGATTGACAATACTCCCAGCAGGGCTGCCACCGGGAACATATATACAAAAATATAATTGTCGGCATCCAGCGCCCAGCCATAAATAAAAGTGGTGACCATCATCACGATCTTATTTGCCGTGGTGGCGTAGCTGTAGAACTTGCCGAAGTGTTCGTGCGAATAGGCGTTTTTCAGAAAGAGGTTGATGCTGGGAAATACGATGGGGTTGGCCAGAAAGTACACCAGGAAGATGGCCAGAAAGAGGTAGTGGTACACCGTGTCGCCGGCCAGCTGTTCGGGGCTGCGCGGAAAGAAATACAGCAGCAGCAAGGGCAGGCGCGTCAGCAGGGCCGTGCGCCTGAGCAGCCTCTTTTTGTCCCTGATCTGCCGCAAAAATGTGCTGAAGAAGATCAGCACCAAAAATACCAGGGTAGAGAACTGAAACAACACGCTCATCTGATAGCTCGTCCCGAGCAGGCTTTTGACGAACACAAATTCGTTCAGGGCGATCAGCCCGGCCAGTATCCCTTCGATAATGGAATAGGAAAAATGAAGGGCAAAGGTTTTCTTCTCCTGGGGCTGCAGCTCCGAAAAAACCGGGATTCTCATACCTTTTCAATACATTGATCAGAGGGGGGTGATGGACGATTTTGGCGGTGCAAAGGTAGCTTACCCGGGCCAAAAAAAGAAGATAATGACCAAAATTACTTATCTATCTATGGTTATAAATCTAATAAACTGGCAGATTTTTCCTGAAAAATTCGTTACTTTACACAGTCTAACCCCTAACCCCATACACCAGTGAAAAAAATACTCCTGATTTTAGTTGTTGCCCTGGCTGCATGCAGCAGGCTGGCACCAGATTATGCCACCATTACCGGCTATATAGAAAACCCTTCCGATGAACAGGTGGAGGTTTATTACATAAAGGAAACTGTGACCAACACAAGGGAAGAAGTAAAGGCTCCCCTGGATGAAAATAACAGGTTTTCTGCCAGCCTTCCCCTTGATGAGCCCCGCCTGGTCAGTATTCGCATCCCAAGGCGTTCGATCAGTCTTTACCTGGAACCCGGGGCAGAGGTGGATGTCACCTTTGATGCGGATGACTCGACCGAGATACCTGGCATCGAAGGAGATCTGGTCGCCGAGAACAGATTGCTTGCTGGGTACAATGCGGACGTGGCCAATAAATATGCCCGGATGACTGTACTTAGAAAGGCTGCTGAAATGGGGCCTGATGAGTTCAGGATCTATGTAACCGATAATTACGAGGAAAAACTGAACTATCTGAGAAATGACATACGTTTCGATGAATTGAGCGAAGACTTTGTGTCAATGATGGAGGCCAATATCAGGTACGAGAAAAAAGGAGAGTTGATGGAGTACCCGTGGGCTGCTGCCCGTTTCCGCGGGCTGGACAGCCATCCTGAATTGCCGGAAGGGTATTATGACTTTCTGGATGACGCAGAAATATTCAGTGATCAGTATACCAACCTCCAAAGCTATGTGGCATTTCTGAATGTGTATCAAAACTATATGATACAGCAAAACGAGCCCGAAGAGGGATATGGTGACAGGGATTATTATTCAGTATTGTTTGAACAGTCTTATGATGCCTTTACCGGGGAAACCAGGGATATTGCCCTGGCGGGTGCAGTGATCTCCATGATTCGTTTCGGGGATTTTGAACTGGCCGGTGAACATTATGAGCGGTTTATGGATCTGGCCACTGGGGATAAATATAAAGACCTGGTGGATACCGAATACCAAAAGGTTCTGGATTTAAGTCCGGGCAAGCCGGCCCCTGAGTTTACACTCACAGATATTAACGGGGAAGAGGTTTCCCTGAGTGATTTCCGCGGGCAGGTGGTGTACCTTGATTTCTGGGCAAGCTGGTGTGGTCCCTGTATGCAACAGGTGCCTTATGCAAGGGAGCTGAAAAAACGGATGGAAGACCATGACGACCTGGTATTTCTGTATATTTCAGTGGATACCGACGAGCTGGCCTGGCGCAACAAGGTGGCCGATGAGAACATCCGGGGCGTCCACCTGAATGTTCCCGGTTTTGCCCACGATGTGCCCCAGAATTACAACCTCAGAGGTGTGCCCACCTTTTATGTGATCGGGCGCAACGGGCGCATTTTTGACAACAGGCCGCCCAGGCCCAGCAACCCCAGGGTTGACGAGGTCTTGCTGTCGGCCCTTGCCCAATGATGTTTTTGTTCATCTTCTAACCCCATATTGAGTTATGCGACCACTAGTGTTCCTTTTTGCCTGTGCGGTCCTGTTCGCCTGCACCCCCCGGCCCGCTCCCGATGAGGTCCATTTTTCGGGTCAGATCGAAAACCACCAGGATGCACCCGTAGAGATCAATTTTTTTAGAGACTACATCAATAACGACCGCAAGGTGGTTTCGCTCGAACCGGACCACGAGAACGCCTTCCTGGAAATCTTCTGGGTACCTTCGCCGGTGCTGGCCACCCTGACCACCGCCCGCAGCAGCCTGCCGGTGTTCCTTGAGCCCGGAGTGTCGCTGCATGTGGCCGCCGATGGCCTCCGTTTGCCCGAAACGGCGGTGTTTACCGGGGCCGGTGCGCCCGCCAACAACTTTTTGAACGATTACCGCCTGGAGATGGAGCCCGGGCTGACCAGGGCCTATATGAACGACATGGCAAAAGAACTGCCTCCGGAACGCTACCTGCTTTTTGCTGACAGCATTGCCGGCGAAAAAATGGCCTTCTTTGAGGGCCATCCCAATCACGGACTGCTGGGCAGAGCCTTTATCGTCCACTTCGAAACCCAGGTGAAGTACGAAAAATACCAGCAATTGCTCAACTACCCCCGGCTGCATCAGAGCCTGAACCGCCTCGATGCCCCTCCGGAGTTGCCCGGGCATTATTACAATTTTCTTGAAGAGGCCCTGAGCTTTGAAGAGGAAAGGCTGAACAACCTCACCTACATCAATTTCCTGCTGGCCTACCTCGACCATCGGAAAGAGACCGGCCAACGGGAGTTCGATCCCGGCGCCTCCCGCCATGTGATCAACTTCCACCTGGCCGGCGATTACCTCGAAGGGCATCCCCGCTACTACATCCAGGCCATGTCGGTGAGCCGTGAGATGAATTCGGGCGACATGCACCAGGCCATGGAGCTCTACGACGACTATATGGCCCGCAGCCCGGTCGGCGACTACCGCGAACGCCTCGGGAGGGAGTTGGAACGGATCGAAGGCCTCTGGGCAGGAAGGCCTGCGCCCGATTTCACCATGACCGGCATCGACGGGCAGGAGTTTTCCCTGAGCGACTATCGCGGGCAGGTGGTGTACCTGAAGTTCTGGGCATCGTGGTGCGGACCCTGCATGCGGCAGGTGCCCCCTGCGGCCGAACTCAAGGAGCGCATGGCCGGCGAAGACGACCTGGTGTTCATGTACGTTTCGATCGACACCGACCCGGCCGCCTGGATCAGCCAGGTGGAACGCCATGGCATCACGGGGGTGCATGCACGCACCCCGGGTCGTGAACGGGGTGTCCCGGCGCTGTACCACGTGAGGTGGATCCCCACCTTCTACATCATTGGCCGCGACGGCAACATCTTCGACCACAGGCCCCCCATGCCCTCCGACCCCGGAGTGGATGAGGCCCTCAGAGCGGCTTTGCAGCAGCCTGGCCCGGCCCGCTAGGGCAGGGGCTTCCCGGCCTGCAGCCTGAAATAGGCCTCCACTTCGCCCAGGTCGTCGCCGGGTGGGGTGAGGTCTTTGACGATCTTTCCCTTTTCCAGCAGGACGATCCTGTCGCAGATGTCGGTCAGGTAGTTCAGGTTGTGGCTGGAAACGAGCATGGTGGTGCCCTTGTTGTGGTTGATCTGCTGCAGCATCTGCCTGATCATGATCTGGGAGCTGGGGTCGAGGTAGTTGAAGGGCTCGTCGAGTACCAGCAGGGCGGGCCTGATCATCAGGGCTGCCACGATGCCCACTTTCTGCTTGTTGCCCGAGGAGAGTTGCCGGATGGTTTTGCTGCTGCCGCCGGCCTCATCGCCCAGAAAGCCCGCATAGGCCTCCAGCCTTTCTTCGGTTTCCTTTTCGGAGATCCCATGCAGCCTGGCGGCAAAGTGGAAATATTCGACGGGACTTAAAAAGCCGATCAGAAAGCCTTCGTCGAGGTAGCTGCCGGTAAAGGTTTTCCAGTGGTCGCTGCCTTTGACGGCTTTCCCCTCGATCTCGGCCAGTCCTTGCTCGGGCCTGATCAGGTCGAGCAGCAGCCGGAACATGGTGGTTTTGCCGGCTCCGTTGTTGCCCACGATGCCGGTGAGCGAGCCCGGGGCGATCTGCAGCGAATCGATGTGCAGGGCCGTTTGCTCCCCGTAGTTTTTTTTCAGGCCGGTGATGCGGATGCTTACCATTGGCTTTGCCTGTATTTGTTGAGTTGGTGGTATTTGTTTCTGTCGAAGCGAAGGGCGGTGGCCCTGGTCCATCGCCTGCTACCCAGCACAAAGGCCATCCCGGCACCCCCGGTGGTCAGCGAGATCCCGTAAAGGTAGGGCAGGGGGAGCAGGAAGGCGATCACATACACGGGGACGATGCTCAAAAACACCAGGATCACGGTGATGAACAAACGCCCGCTGACCCCTTCGGTGTTCATGAAGGAGCGGCCGTTGGGGTCGATCCGGGTAGAGTTTGCCACCCCGGTATGCAGCAGCATGGCAAAGACCGGCCCGGTAACAAACAACACAAGCCCGGCGGCAAGGGAGATGATGCCGGGGTTGAGCCACAGGATAAAGGGCATAAGCAGAAGGAACTGCGCCCACGCCATGGCGGCATAGAAATAATACCTGGCCCTGATCATTGCGGTTGTGGAGATCTTTCTTGTGGCCAGGAAATCGGCAAAGCCGCTTTCCCACGAAAAGGCAAACTGAAGATGATATAGCCCGTATGAACCAAGAAACATCATGATCAGGGGGGTGAAGCCCACAACACTTTCCCTGTCGGCCGCATAGAGCAGGTAGAGCAGTAAGGGAAGCATCAGCGGAAACTGGACGAAGTTGCTCCTGGCCCGCTTGTTGCGGGTGATCAGTTTCCACTCAAGGGCCCACAGATGCCCGTAATGTGGCAGCCGCGACAGCAGGCCGGCCATGCCTCCCTTCGCTGTCCTTGCAGGCCTTGCATCTTCTGCGGCCCAGTCGTAAAAAGTCCGCTTCAGCCCTTTGTGGCTCAGCCACTGCAATGCGGCGATCGCCAGCAGGGGCAGGGCGAAGGCCAGTGGATGGGCGTTCACGAAGGCCTGCCCGAGGGCTTCGGAAAACTGCATATACTCCTGGGGGAAGAGCAAGGCCCCCGGCACAACATGTGCCAGGATCAGCACTCCCCCCAGGATGAGCCTGGGGGCGACCCCCGGCCAGGATTTGAGCCAGATGACGATGGCATGGTTCAGCCCCCCCAGCAGGAAACAACCCAGCATGGCCAGCCAGAAGGCCTGCGGCGACACCGGGATGTAGAGGGTGCGCACAAAGAAGGGGAGCAGCAGGGCGAACAGATACAGGTTATAGATGCTCAGCCAGGAGCGCAGCAAAATGAAGCGGGCCAGCTTCGGGCGCGGCAGAGGCAGCGGCAGGTAGGCCCGGATCATTTGCCGGGGCAGCTTCTGGGCAAAGTAGCGGGTGAGCAGGTCGGCTGCGTAGATGTACAGCAAAAGCGAAAACAGGGCATCAACGGCTGTCTTCTGGGGGAAGAACCTGAGCAGCAGCCAGGGCAGGGAGCCGCCCAGGGCGTAAAGGTAGATCAGGAAAATCAGGGCCATGAAGGCGATAATGGCCTTTACCCCCAGGCTGCGCCCGAAATAATGAGCCCGGCTGAACTGCAGCCATGCATGTCGTATCAGGGTTAGGTACATGGTGTTTTGCCGCGGTATGGACCCCCGGAGTGCAATGTTACGGATTTTATGGGAGTTGACCTTCCCGGATGGACAGTTGAAGCCGGAAATACTATCTTCGCAGGCAACGGAACGTCCGCTTGTCCGGGAATGAAACGGCCTTTGTAAAAGAGAGATTCCTCACTTCGTTCGGAATGATAATGCTAAGGATGATACCTGGGTTTGACGGGCCGCTCGTCTTCCCTTTTCCTTCTGCTTTCCAATTCCATTTCTTTTCCATTGGTTGTACTTTTTCTTTTGGCGATCAAAAGAAAAAGTACCAAAAAGAAAAATCGCCGCTCGCTGTGGGCCCTGCTAAAATCTACGGCCGCTTCGC
>SL_3KL_010_SEDDRAFT_10006010_pt1 | contig 10873 bp, 11 predicted proteins | sample SodLakKL_010_SED_2_FD_10381 | JGI IMG/M metagenome (IMG submission 10381)
CCCTGGCCTCAGAATATATCGACCAGGCGCATGTGCTTGAGGAAGTGCCGGGGATCTTCCTCAAGGATGCGGGATATGTTTTTGAGATTGACAGCCAGGCTGTCCAGGTTCTCATACAGGGAAGGATCCTGGATCAGCCGTCCCAGTGTTCCTTCACCGCTGTTGATCTGCTGCATCATTACGTGCAGCTCGGTGCTTACCCCGCCCAGTTCGGTGGAGATAACCGACAGCTCCCGGGTTGTCGTTTCCAGGTTGGCCAGGATCTCTTCCAGCTGCTGCCGGCTGCCGGCGCTCAGGGTATCGAGATTGGCAAGCGTCTGTTTCAGATGGATGATGGATTCCTCCAGATCGTCGCTTCTTGCCTCCAGAAGCCGGTTGATCTGCTGCGAGGACCGGTTCAGCGCACCAATGGTCTCCCTGATATCCTCTTTACCGCTGTCCTTAAGCACGTCGTCAATCTGCTCCAGGACCCCGGCCAGGCTGCCGGCGCTTCTCTCGATATCGGGTTTCAGGTCCTCCGCAAATTCCTGCAGTTCCGCAAACGCGCCGTGGTCGTATACGCCCTCGATGTACCCGCCGTCCGGTATCATTTCATCGGCGCCGGAGTGGTGGATGCGTATCCTCTTGCTGCCGATGAGGTCAGCGGCTTCAATGTATGCCCGGGATCCCACCGGAATCCCCTCGGTGTACGATAGGTTCAGCACTACCACAACGCTGTCGGGACCGGCAAGGTGGACCCTGTTGACGGAACCGATCTTCACTCCGGACATGTAGACCGACGTACCGGCACTGACCCCATCCACCCGTTCAAATACGGAGTAGATTTGCAGGCTGGGACGGAACAGGGGCACATCCTGCATCAGCCGGAAGCCGATAATGGCGATCAGCATGGCGATCACGATGGTCAAACCAATCTTTACTTCATTTTGTACTTTTTTCAAAACCGGGCTCCGCGTAGTGTTAAATGGTATATTCGCTGGCTCTTATAAAGGCGTTCAGTTCTTTGTGGTCACTGTTGCGCAGTTCGTCGAGCGTTCCGTACCAGCTGAGTATCTGCTTGTCCAGAAAGGCCACTTTATCGGCCACCCGCAGGACACTGTGCATGTCGTGAGTGATTACGATGGATGTGATATCAAGAGTATCTGCCATATTGATGATAAGGTCATTGATCTCGTCCGATGTCTGCGGGTCCAGGCCGGACGTAGGCTCATCGTATAAAAGATACTCCGGTTCCATCACAATTGCGCGTGCGACTCCGATGCGCTTCCTCATCCCGCCGGAGAGTTCGGCCGGTGATTTGTTACCGATATCCGACAGATTGACCAGCTCCAGGCACTCCATCACCCGCTCGTGGATCTGCTTTTCATTCAGTTCGCTGAAAAAACGCAGCGGGAAGGCCACGTTTTCATGAGCCGAAATGGAGTCGAAGAGGGCCGCACCCTGGAAAAGCACACCAAAACGCTGACGCAGCTTTCGAAGGCGGGCGTAGCGGATCTCAAAAACGTTCATGTCGTCTATGAGCACTTCGCCGGAATCGGGATAGAGCAGCACATTGAGGTGCTTCATGAGCACGGACTTGCCGGAACCCGACTTGCCGATGACCGCAAGGGTCTCACCGTCTTCAATCGTAAGACTGACGTCCGACCAGACGAGGTTGGATCCGAAGCTTTTTGTAAGATTTTTGATCTCAATCATGGTTCTGCGGTCAAAGAAGCAGGAAGGCAAGTACGAAGTCGGCGACGAGGATGTAGATACAGCTGAGAACGGCGGCCTGGGTGGTTGCCTGTCCAACCCCTTCCGCTCCGCCGGTCGCAAAATATCCCTTGTAACAGGAAATGGAGGTGATGATATATCCGAAAACGAAGGATTTGATCACACCGAAACTCACGTCAGCCGGCGAGAACACCTGGCGCGCGCCCAGCATGAAATCGGCTACCGGCAATGTTCCTGTGAGGATGCCCGCCAGCAGTCCGCCCACCATGCCGGAGACCACGGCGGCGACCCATATCACCGGAAACATCAACACACCGGCCAGCACCCGTGGCATAACCAGGAAGGTGACCGAGTTGAAACCCATGGATTCCAGTGCGTCGATCTGCTCGCTTACCGCCATGGTGCCCAGCTCGGTGGCTATGCGCGCCCCCACACGTCCGGCAAGGACCAGGGCGCTGATCACCGCCGCAAGTTCAATCAGCAGCGACTGTGAAACAATGGCTCCGATGGTGGATGGCGGTATGAACCCGGCAACAAGCTGGTAGGAGGTCTGTATGGTCATCACCGCTCCGGTAAAGAAACCGGCCAGGATGATGATAGGCAGCGAGTCGAAGCCGGTCTTGATCATCTCCGAAATGATGTTCTTCCGGTACATGCCAACTTCCGTCGAGGAACGGATGGCCTCATAGATCAACCTGCAGTAGCGTCCGACATCAATAAATAATTGCATGCAATAGCCGTTGTTTATGTAATCCGGTTTGCTGATTTATTGCGGTATCTGGAAAAAAGGCAAAGCGTATGGAGAAAAAAAATATCCGCTTTCGGATTTTTTCAACCTATCTGATATTTTGACATGGTAATTTACGGAATTAATTATACACTGTGATTGTGAAATCAAAAATCCTTGCATGCTTTTTCGCCGTTGCCGGACTCTTGTTCCTTTGTCCAGCCGGATCAGGAGCACAGATCGGCCACGAGTCCGCATTCGGTTTCCTGAATCTGCCCGGCTCGGCCAGGACGGCAGCGCTCGGTGGAAATCATGTATCCCTGTATAACGGTGGAACGGCACATTTTGAGGTGAATCCGGCGTATTTAAGCCCGGATAATCATCGTGAGCTGACCTTGTCCTACCTGAACCATATCTCCGACATCTATCTGGGATCGACCGGTTTTGCCTGGCACCTGGACGGTATCGGGACACTGGCCACCGGAATCAGGTTTCTGAATTACGGTGATTTCATCCGTACTGACAGTGACGGAGGGGCGCACGGATCGTTCAGCGCGTATGATTTCTCCTGGAGCGCCGCCTTGTCGCGGAACCTGTTCGACACCTTCCGTGCCGGAGTTGGCGTCCAGTTCATCATGAGCAATTATGACACGTACCGTTCGTCAGCCCTGGGCCTGTTCGGAGGGCTTTACTTCCCGTTCAACGACGGATTCACGCAAGCCGCGCTGTCGTTTCGCAATCTTGGCGCACAACTCACCCGGTTCGACGGTACAAAAGAGGATCTCCCCTTTTCTCTGATGGCCGGAATCACCCACCGCCTGCAGCACCTGCCGCTGCGGTTCAACCTCACACTCCACTCCCTGGACCGCTGGGATATCCCCGTATTTGACGACGAATCCGATCCGGGCTTTTCTGACAACCTGTTCCGGCGCATGCGCTTCGGCACGGAGCTTCTCTTTTCGGACAACTTTCATCTCCGGATTGGATACGATCACTTGCAGAGCGAGGAGCTGAAAACCGACCGCCGCATTGACCTCTCCGGCGCTTCCATAGGACTCGGTATCATCATACGCGACATTCACATAGATATCAGCCGCACATCCTACAGTGAAACGGGTGGCCTTTTCCAGCTGAACCTTCGAACCCGGCTGTAATCCAACCTCCAACCCGTCGCGGTTCATTCTTGAAATCCGAAGTTCCCTCTTGAAATCCGAAGTTCCCTCTTGAAGCCGTAGTTCATTCTCTAAATTGCTATATTCCTGCTCCCCGGAATCCTTGTTTTTCAGGATAAATCCTTATTTTCAAGATTCCGCAAGACATGGACTAACAGAAAACCGATGATTCGATATCTCACCGCTGGTGAATCGCACGGGCCGGAACTGATCGGCATTGTTGAGGGTCTTCCAGCCGGATTGCCCCTCTCGAAGGAAGCCATCGCACAACAGCTTGCCCGGAGGCAGCAGGGATACGGGAGAAGCGGTCGCATGGCCTTTGAAAAAGACTCCGCAGAAATTGTATCCGGAGTGCGATTCGGCAAAACCATGGGCCATCCCGTTGCCCTCAGGATGGTCAATCGCGCTTATGAAAAGGATGATGCCAACTGGCCGCTCGTCATGTCCGCCACACCGGTGGATGAAGATGTCCCCCGGATCACCGTCCCGCGTCCCGGTCACGCCGATCTCGTGGGGGTCCAGAAGTTCCGCTTTGACGACATACGACCTGTCATTGACCGCTCCAGTGCCCGGGAAACCGCCATGAGAGTAGCCTGCTGCGCCACGGCAAGGCAACTCCTGCGCTACTTCGGCATACAGATCGGCGGCCACGTGCTGCAAATCGGGGAACAGGGCTACTCCTCCTGGGAGGATATCCGCTCCATTGCCGATCCCCTGCTGCAGGATGGCGCAGAACAGCTGGCCGGCATAGCCGATGCCTCGGAAGTCCGGTGTCTGAATGAAGACCTGACCGCACAAATGGTTGAGGAAATCAAGAAACGGCGCAAGGAAGGCAGTTCCCTCGGTGGTATTTATGAAATCGTTGTCACCGGCCTGCCCGCGGGCCTGGGCAGTTATGTCCATTGGGACCGTAAACTTGAAGGGTTGCTCGCCCAGGCCGTGATGAGCACACAGGCCATGAAAGGCGTCGAGATCGGGCTTGGATTTGAAGCGGGAAGACGTCACGGACACCAGGTGCATGATGAAATCACCTGGGAGAAGGAACGGTTCGCGCGCAGCAGCAACCGCGCCGGCGGACTTGAAGGCGGCATCACTACGGGAATGCCCCTGATCATACGCGGCGCCATGAAACCGATCCCCACCATGCTCAAACCAATGCAGACCGTGGATATGGAATCGAAAAAAACACAGGACACACGGTACGAACGATCAGATGTCTGCGCACTTCCCAGAGCTGTCGTTGTCGTTGAAAATGCCATCGCCCCCGTACTGGCAAACGCATTTCTGGAAAAATTCGGCGGGGACTCGATAAGCGAGATCGAGGAAAGATATCCACCCGCCACCTGACCGTTTTTTACCTTAATACTTTATCGCTGCGTATTATACGTTTACAGCTATTCCGGCGTTAGATTCAAAACATGCGTGAAATCCAATGAATGATACCAGGATAAAAAAACTGAAAGAATTTCTGGATGCAGACCCGGCGGACAGCTTTTCCAGGTTTGCACTGGCGCTGGAACATCTGAAGACCGGCGACACCAACACGGCACAACACCACTTTGAACACATCCTGGACCACGATCCCGAATACATAGGGGTTTACTACCACCTCGGGAAACTTTATCAGGAAACTGGTCACGATCAAAAAGCTTTGAAAACATTCACCAATGGCGTCACTGCAGCCCGCAAGTCCAGTGATCTCCATGCCGCATCCGAACTGGAACAGGCCATCAGCGAACTTGAATCAGAAGGAGCATAACGAACCAATATGCGTATCTGTCTCATCCTCCTACTTATTACCCTTTTCTCCCTCCCTTCACTGGCAGCAGACCCGCCAACCCATACTGTCAGACAGGGGGAAACCCTTTTCAGCATATCCCGCCAGCATGATGTCACCGTGGATCAGATCCGTCAATGGAATGGACTGAGAGACAATGTGATCACTGTCGGACAGGAACTGATTGTCGGTGACGGCAGCCAACCCGGGCGTCGGGCCCCGGCTGAAAGACCACGTCCACATACGGAAAACGGCACCATCATCCACACCGTGGAGCCCGGACAAACGCTCTTCCGCATCTCCCGGATATACGATGTCACCGTGGATCAGATAAAAGAGTGGAACGATCTCAGGGACAACCTGATATCCATCGGACAGAGACTGGAGATACGCCGGCAGGAGCAGCAGGCGGAGGCGCGTCCGGAATCAACGCAGCCTGACCGCACAAGACCGGAGCCGCCGCGGGACGAACGGCCTCCCGTAGCCGACCGGGTGGATACCGTCACCCCGCCATCTGATGACCCTGAGCCCGGACCGCCACCCCACGCGGTTACCGATGATGATGCCATGGGCGAACCGGCCACCCCTGCCTTCTACGAGGTTCGTCCGGGAGATACGCTGCACAGAATAGCGTCCCGCTTCAACATGACCGTTCAGGAGCTCATGGAGTACAATGAGCTGGAAAGCTCCCGGATCGATGTCGGACAGCAGCTCCGCATACGCAGCCGTCCATCGGCACCTCCATCCGTCGCGGCGGAATGGGGTGTCGACAGCACCCCGCAGGGCCGTTTTGCAACACATACTTTCAGCGAGGAGGATTCCCTGCATCAGCTGCTTCAACATCACAACATGGATATGCCTGAGTTCCGTGCACTCAATCCCGGTGTTTCTGCCGGCGATCTGCGTCCCGGTGATGAGGTGACCCTCATCATTGCGGCCACCGCCAGGCGACCCAATCCGTATATCGCGACTGTCAGGGAAGATAACGGGGCGCAGATGCAAGTCACCCACTATCCTGCCGACCGGCACCGGAAAACCACTACCAGCGGTGATCTGTACAACCCGCAGGCCCTTACCGCCGCACATCCGAACATGGCGCTTGGTTCCGTCGCCTACATTGAAAACCCGGAAAACGGACGCGGGATATTCGTCCATATCAATGACCGCACACCGGATAACCGGTTGGTCCTCTCTGATGCCGCTTTCCGCGCCCTGGGCTATCAAAACGCATCCAGACTTGTCGCAACCGTACGGGAAATGAATGACAATTAGATTTAATTAATTTAATTTATTGGCCCTCTTTTCTTACATTTAGTCTGTACGGGTACGTAAATTGACAGTAGTGTCCGGCGACGCCTTTATAGAAATGCATAAAAAACATCAGGTTACAAAAGTACACTATAAAAAATTTCCATCCCGGGTTTAATCAAACGTTTGATTTTTAATGGAAGGAATGACCAGAGAAGAGTTTCAGAAGCAGGAGGATTTCAATGATGAGATGCTCCCTCATCTGGATGCGCTCTTCAACTTTGCACTGAAGCTTACTGCCAATAGTGATGACGCCGAGGATCTTGTCCAGGATACAATTGTAAAAGCATATCGTTTTTTCAGCAGCTATGAGAGGGGGACCAACGCAAAAGGATGGCTTTTCCGGATCCTGAAAAATTCCTACATCAACAACTACAGAAAAGCCTCCAAGCAGCCGCAGAGAGTGGATTACGATGAAATAGAGCCCTTCTACGAGAACATCAGGAGCGAGCAGTCCAATACCACCGACATGGAGCACACCATGTACGGACAGTTGATGGACGATGACGTGACGGGCGCACTGAGCCGGCTTCCGGAGGATTTTCGCACAGTTGTTCTCCTTTGTGACATAGAAGGATTCAGCTACGAAGAAATCGCCAACATGCTTGATGTGCCCATCGGAACCATCCGGTCACGTCTCCATCGGGGAAGGAACCTCCTCAAGGCCGAACTCATCGAATACGCCACACGGCGCGGCTATAACCGTGAAGGGTAATCCGGTTTCCTGCCATTGCCATCCATCGGAAACATCATCCGGAATGTCGTACCCTCGCCGGGCGACGTTTTATGGACATAGATTTTTCCCTTGTGATACTCCTCAACGATCCGGCGCGTCAGGCTGAGACCGAGTCCCCATCCCCGCTTTTTGGTACTGTAACCCGGATTGAAAATTTCCTTTTTGTGCTTTTTCTCTATCCCCTTGCCTGTATCGGTTACATCGATCACATAGTGGTTGTTGTGTTCGTGCGCTTCGATGTGCACCCTGGCATCGCTGTTCCTGGTATCAATCGCATCCAGTGAATTCTTGAGCAGGTTTTCAATCGCCCACGCAAACAGTTCCTGGTTGATCGGGATGCGCCTGTCTGACCGCACATCCAGCGAAAGGGTCACGTGCTTGCCGATCTGAGGCATGCGCCGCTCAAGGTACTCCATTACCTGGCGGATCAGCGGACCGACTCTCTTCGGTTTCAGTTCGGGGGTGGAACCGATCTTGTTGAACCGTTCGGCCACGGTCTGCATACGCTGCAGGTCGCTGTTGATTTCATGGGCAATCTGCAAGGTTTCCTGGTCATTGTTCTGCTCTTTGAGCAGGGCAAGCCAGCCATAGAGACTGGATAGCGGTGTGCCAAGCTGATGCGCCGCCTCGCGCGCCATGCCGACCCACAGATTGGACTGCTCGGTCCGTTTGATGCTGCTCAGACTCAGGTATCCCAGCCCCAGGAACAGGGCCAGCAGGCCAAATTGCACAAACGGAAAGTATTGCAGTGTACGGATGATGGCACTGTCACCGTAGTAGATATATTGCTCCTGGACCATCTCCCCGGCCCCCAGCTCGATACGGATAGGGTCATTGAGGGAGGCATATTCGGCTATGATGCGATCGTCCAGATCCCTGTTCCCGGTGTTGCGCGAGCCCAGGATGTTGCCCTCCTCGTCCACGACTATGGACGGGATCTCAAACCGGTTTTTGATGATCAGCTCGGAAGCGATGAAATCCAGAGAGGCATTGGACAGGTCCGATTCCGCCCGGTGAAGGGAACGGATCCAGCGGTTCTTGGCCATGTCATCGATTCCATCGTGGGTGGATATTTCCACCATGATGGCCGACAGCTCACTGCGCGTATCCGCATACAGCGGCTTGCTGTTGTATTCCATGGCACGCGCCCAGAGTTCCACGCCGGAATGCTCTTTTTCGCGGATTTTTTCGACCAGGTAGTGCGTGTAGGCAAAAGAGGCAATGGCAGTGACGATCAGGAAAAAGACCAGTGTGCCCTTGATCCGGTCAGAGGTACTGTTGAAAAACATGGTTTTCAGGCATTGATAGAGTATTGGATAACCTGCTTCGGTTGTGCTCCGGGCTGCGTTCTGAAAAACCTGCTGCGCAGATGCAGACCGGCCTCGCATCAGTGGCAACCAGCAGAGTGCACGGATGCCACATTGCTGCGCACACCATTACATAACGGACTGGGCAGAACCGCTATTTTTTACTTTCAGGCGGAAGCCTTGCGTTTTTTGTAGATCGGCGGAGCAGAGGAGACAATGGTATCCCTGGTGATGATGCAGCGCTCGACATTCTTCATGGTCGGGAGCGTGAACATGATGTCCAGCATCGCCCGCTCCATGATGGACCTGAGTCCCCGGGCACCGGTCTTCCGTTTCATTGCCTGCGAGACTACTTCCTGCAAAGCATCCTCTTCAAATTCGAGCTCCACCCCTTCCATCCGGAACAGCTTCTTGTACTGCTTGATGATCGCATTTTTGGGCTTCAGGAGGATGTTGATCATCGCCTGTTCCGAAAGCTCCTCCAGTCCGGAAATGATCGGAAGCCGGCCGATGAGTTCCGGTATCAAACCGAATTTCTGAAGATCTTCCGGCTCCACATGGGTGAAGATCTTCGGATCATCCTTGTCGAACTTGTCCTGGTAATCGGCGGTGAATCCCATATTGGATGCGGACAGCCTGCGGGAAATGATTTCGTTCAGCCCTTCGAACGCCCCGCCGCAGAGGAACAGGATATTGCGGGTGTCCACCGTGATAAAGCTCTGCTCCGGATGCTTGCGTCCGCCTTTCGGGGGCACGTTGGCCGTGGTTCCCTCCAGGATCTTGAGCAGGGCCTGCTGGACGCCTTCACCGGAGACATCCCGGGTGATGGACGGATTGTCGCCCTTGCGCGCCACCTTGTCCACCTCGTCAATGTAGACGATCCCGCGTTCCGCACGCTCCACGTCGTAATCCGCCGCCTGCAGAAGGTTTGAGAGGATGCTCTCCACATCTTCACCGACATAGCCCGCCTCGGTCAGCGCCGTGGCGTCGGCAATGCAGAACGGCACATCGATAATTCCTGCCAGCGTGCGCGCCAACAGGGTTTTTCCCGATCCGGTGGGACCGAGCAGCACGATATTGCTTTTCTCTATCTCGGCATCATCATCTTCGAACTCCGGACTTGAAATGCGCTTGTAGTGGTTGTAGACCGCAACGGAAAGGGTTTTCTTGGCATTCTCCTGATCGATGACATACTCATCAAGATAGGCCTTGATCTCCACCGGTTTCAGATCACTCTGGAATGGCTGCTTTCTCTCCCCCGGTGCCAGTTCACTTTTGACGATTCCGGAGGCATCGGTGATGCACTGGTCGCAGATGTAGACATTGGGACCCGCAACCATGCTTTTCACTTCATGGCTGGATCTGCCGCAAAAGGAACACCGGATTTTGTTTTCCTGATCACTCATATCTAAAAGGATACCGTATTTATGGAAATATACTACTTGATCGGCGCACGCTCAAGGACCTTGTCGACCAGGCCATAAGCAAGCGATTCCTCCGCGTTCATCCACTTGTTCCTGTCGGAATCGCGGACGATCTCTTCGGGGTCTCTTCCTGTGTGCCGGGCAAGGATATCACTGAGGGTCTGCTTGATCCGGATGATCTCGCGGGCTTCAATCTCAATATCACTGGCCTGACCCTGCGTGCCCCCCAGCGGCTGGTGGATCATGACCCTGGAGTTGGGCAGCAGTGTCCGTTTTCCCTTGGTTCCGGCGGCAAGCAGCACGGCACCCATGGAAGCGGCCATTCCCATGCAGATCGTGGCGATGTTGCACCGCACATGCTGCATGGTGTCATAGATGGCAAGTCCCGAAGAGACCACGCCACCCGGACTGTTAACGTACAGGTTGATGTCCTTTTCGGGATCATCAGATTCCAGGAACAGCATCTGCGCCACGATGCTGCTGGCAACGGCATCATTGATGGGCGTGCCGAGGATGATGATCCGGTCCTTCAGCAGTCGGGAATAGATGTCGAATGCCCGTTCTCCGCGACTGGTGGTCTCGATCACCATCGGGATGAGACTGTTTTGCGGCTGACTGGCGGAAAAACTGAGCTCGTCGAACAGGGGTTGCTTGAATTGGGTCATGAATCGCTCTTTTCGTTACGTTGTTCTTTCTTTTTATTCTGATA
>SL_3KL_010_SEDDRAFT_10006011_pt1 | contig 10870 bp, 7 predicted proteins | sample SodLakKL_010_SED_2_FD_10381 | JGI IMG/M metagenome (IMG submission 10381)
CCGGCATTTCCAGTCGAGCGGACAAGGTCACTCCGTCCCGGTTTTTAAAACTTATTTTTTTTGATTTCATGGATGTTCTAATTAGAATGAATTCCGGTTGCGCGGAAAATGACAGGACAAATTACCCCTGTATAAGTTAAAGGAACGGAATGAAACTATGTTCAATGGGAATAAAAATCAATCCGGCTTGAGCTGGAGCGCAGACGGATCAGCGGGTTCAATTTTTGCATCTGTCTAGGCTCTGTTTTTATTGTTTTGTTAAACAAAAATCAGGTTTCCAATATTTTAATACCTTTGGGTCAAACAATGCAGAGTTATGGCGAGAATTACTCTTTTGTTGCTTTTCTTTACAGGGAGCACTTTCCTTTTCGGGCAGATCCCGGTTCACTACAGTTCTTCTGAGATTCATCACGAAATCAAGAAGTTGAATACACTGGGGACTGTTTTGTATGTGGCTGCCCATCCTGACGATGAAAATACCCGGCTGATATCGTGGCTGGTCAATCACAGACATGTGGAGACCACCTATATTTCTACGACACGGGGAGGAGGAGGACAAAATCTGATCGGCCCCGAGTTGGGAGATGAGATGGGGGTCATCCGGACTCAGGAATTGTTGGGTGCCCGGAGGATAGATGGTGGAAATCAGTTTTTTGCCAGGACCCGGGACTTTGGATTCAGCAAGCATCCTGATGAGACATTTGATATGTGGGGCAAGGAAGAATCCCTGTCCGATGTAGTTTGGGCGATACGCAAACATAGGCCCGATGTGGTGATCAACCGATTTGACCACCGCTCACCGGGAAGGACGCACGGACACCATACCGCCGCAGCCATTCTGGGGTACGAGGCATTTGATTTGAGCAGCGACCCCGAGGCCTTTCCCTATCATTTGGAATACGCTGAGCCCTGGCAGCCCCGCCGATTGTTTTTCAATACCTCCTGGTGGTTTTTTGGCAGCAGGGAGCGATTTGAGGAGGCCGACAAGTCCGACATGGTCACAGCCGACATTGGCGTTTACCTACCCTTGTTGGGAGAGTCGAATTCAGAGATTGCAGGACGGAGCCGAAGTATGCACAAGTGCCAGGGGTTTGGTGCAGCGTCTACCCGCGGCAGTCAGATAGAATACATGGAGTTTTTAAAGGGAGAGGGGTTGAACGGCAGTAACGATTTGTTTGAGGGAATTGATATTACCTGGAACCGGGTAGATCCGAGCGGTCGTCTTTTAGAACTGGGAAAAAGGCTGGACGCCGAATTTGATCATCGCCATCCGGAGAAATCCATTGAGACCTTGCTGGCCATGAAGGATTTGATTGAAAAAATCGAGGATGATTTTTGGAAGGAAAAAAAGTTAGAAGAGGTCAAAGATTTGATTCTGTGGTGTGCCGGGCTTTTTCTGGAGACTGCCGCTGACAGGCAGTACGCCACGGCAGGAGAGGAAGTGGAGTTTACAACGGAGGTGACTTTGCGTTTGCCCATTGAGGCCACGTTGACCAGAATGGGCTTTTACCCCAATGGTACAGATACCACCATGAACCTTTCTCTCGAGCACAACCGGGCGTATAAATTTTACGACAACTTAGACATACCTTTGGATGCTTCGCTGACCACCCCCTATTGGTTGGTTGAAAAGGGAAGCAGTGGCCTTCAGGACGTACCGGATCAAAATATGCGGGGAGTGCCCGAGACGCCACCCTATCTCTATGTCGATTACGAATTGGAGATTTCGGGAAGAAAATTGCATTACCGGTTGCCGGTCATCTACAAATACGTAAACCCCGCTGATGGAGAGATCTACGAGCGATTTGATATACTTCCCCGGGTTACGACTCAATTTATGAGTAACACTTTTATTTTTGGTGACGATGGTGCGCGGGAAATTGAAGTGGCTGTGCGAGGGGCGAAAGACAATATTGGGGGAGAGTTGAGTTTGATTCTGCCCGATGGCTGGGAGGCAAGTGAAACAAATTGGGACTTTCACGTTTCCCGCAAGGGGCAGACCAGGGTATTTACGACTACCTTAAAACCCCCGCCTTACGCAAGTGATGAGACCCTTAAATTACAAGCGACAGTGGACGGTGAGATTTACGACAGGAGTCTGACGGTCATAGAGTACGATTACATTCCAAAACTCAATGTTTTATCGCATGCCGAAGCCCGGGCAGTAAAAGTCGATGTAGAGATAGCCGGGAACCGCATCGCCTACATCATGGGTGCGGGGGACGATATTCCTGCAGCGCTCCGGCAAATTGGGTATCGTGTAGACATGCTGGAACCCTCTGAGCTCCTCACTGCTCCTATTTCCCATTACCGGGCTGTGGTTACGGGAATTCGCGCTTACAATACAGTGAATGAACTTGGATTCGCCCAGGAGCGAATGTTTGAATACGTTAAAAACGGGGGCAATCTCATCGTACAATACAATACCGGATTTAGGTTGAATACGGATCAGATCGCTCCCTACCACTTGAATATCTCCAGGTACAGGGTTACCAATCACGAGGCGGAAGTTAGATTTCTCGCCCCTGAACACCCGGTGTTAAATTTCCCCAACACCATTACAGAAAAAGATTTTGAGGGTTGGGTGCAGGAAAGGGGATTGTACTTTGCGGATGAGTGGGGCGATGAATTTACAGCGGTACTCGGAGCGAATGATCCCAACGAGCCATCCAGAGACGGAGGGCTTCTCATAGCGCCCTATGGGGAGGGGTATTACATTTATACCGGGTATGCCTGGTTCAGGCAGTTGCCGGCCGGAGTTCCCGGTGCCTTCAGACTTTTTGCTAACATACTATCACTCTGAGAAAATGAATAGAGAAGAGAAGTCATCTATGTACGTGGGACCGGATAAGGAAAAAGCTCCAATATTGGGTAGCTGGAAGCGCATTTACATTTGGTTGATGTTGCTGAACGTCATTTTTGCTGTCCTCTTTTACATCTTTATGCGAATCTATACCTACTGAACTTATGAGTCCAATTGACTGGATAGTATTGTGCGGTGCACTTGCACTAATTGTTCTTTACGGCATAATTAAAACGAGGCACATCAAAACTTCCGAAGGGTATTTGCGGGGCGACGGAACCATGCAGTGGTGGCTGATCGGAATTTCTATAATGGCAACCCAGGCTTCGGCCATTACTTTTTTGTCTACACCCGGTCAGGCCTATGCCGATGGGATGTCTTTTGTGCAGTTTTACTTCGGTCTGCCGCTCGCCATGGTGCTACTCTGCATTTTTGTGCTGCCCTTGTATTACAAACTTAAGGTGTATACAGCCTACCAGTTTCTGGAATCGCGATTTGATTTGAAAACCCGGAGTCTGACCTCCATTTTGTTTTTGATTCAGAGGGGGCTTGCAGCCGGAATTACCATTTATGCTCCATCCATTATACTGTCTACCATTTTGGGTTGGAACCTCAATCTGACCAACGTCATTATTGGCTTCCTGGTGATTCTCTACACTGTGGCCGGAGGGACTCAGGCGGTCAGTCAGACCCAAAAACAGCAAATGATTGTCATCATGACCGGAATGTTTCTGGCTTTTTTCTTTAGCATTCATCTGCTGCCGGAGAACATGGGTTTTAATGATGCGATGTTTATCGCAGGAGAAACCGGCCGGTTGAATGTCATTGATTTTGAATTCGACTTGTCCAACAGGTACAATGTGTGGTCGGGACTCATAGGCGGCACGTTTTTATTCCTCTCCTATTTTGGAACCGACCAGTCTCAGGTTCAGCGCTACCTCTCCGGAAAATCCCTGAACGAGAGCAGAATGGGTTTGATGTTCAACGGCTTGTTTAAAATACCCATGCAGTTTTTTATTCTTCTGGTAGGGGTGATGGTGTTCGTCTTTTTTCAGTTTCAGCAATCGCCCATGCACTTCAATCCGGCCAATACTGCCATTGTTCTCGAGTCCGACCGCAGCGATGATTACCTCTTATTGGAGTCGGAGTACCTGGATGTGATAGCGGAGAAAAAAGGCCTGATTCATCAATACACCGATTTGCGTCAGACTGAGGGAAGAGGGCAGGGAACTGAGGCATTGGCCAATGAAATCCGCGGTTTAATGGATGCGGAGAATCAGTTGAGAGAGGATGCCAGACAACTCATCAGTCAGGTAGATTCCCGCCTCGACACCAAAGATACCGATTACGTCTTCATTTCTTTTGTATTGAATTATCTTCCAGTCGGCCTGGTAGGTCTGCTTTTAGCGGTTATTTTTTCTGCGGCCATGTCTTCCACTGCATCAGAGCTCAATGCACTCTCAACCACTACGGTGGTGGATTTGTACAAGAGAAATTTTGCAAAGGAAAAATCGGACAACCACTATCTGAGAGCCTCAAAGGGTTTTACTATTTTGTGGGGACTGATTGCATTGGCCTTTGCGACTTTTGCCTCTTTATTTGAAAATCTGATCCAGGCTGTCAATATCATTGGATCACTGTTTTACGGAGCCATTTTAGGGGTGTTTGTCGCGGCCTTTTTTATGAAGCATCTCAAAGGGAGGCATATATTTCCGGCGACGCTGATTGCAGAAGCCATGGTCATCGGCACCTATTTCCTTGACCGCTACGGTTATATAGAACTGGGGTATTTGTGGTTAAACCTACTGGGTTGTGTTTTGGTAATGATTGTAGGTCAGGTTATTTACTATCTCTACAAAATCAAATTAAAATAAGCCCCGGGGATGAATGAATTGAAAGACAGAATTCAGAAACTACAAAATTCTTCTTCTTCTTTGCTCGAACCCGATGCCAATATGCGGAGGGAGTGGCTGCAGCAGGTTCAGTGGTATGCAGAAGAGTTTCTGGAGAGAACCGATACGGGTGCAGCTTATGAGCATCTGGATTCTTCTGCAGCCTTGGAAGTGGGTGGAATGGAGGAATCGGGGATTGGTATGGAAAGGTTGTTGGAAATATTTGAAGAAGCGGTGGAAAAACCGGGCATCAATCCCGCTTCAGGGGGACACTTGGGGTATATACCGGGGGGCGGTTTGTACAGCGGTGCCCTGGGTGATTTTTTAGCAGCAGTCACCAATCGATACGCCGGAATTTATTTTGCCAATCCGGGAGCGGTTCGCATGGAACAGCAGATGGTGGATTGGATGAAAAAAATCCTGGGCATGCCGGAAGATGCTACAGGAAATTTGAGTTCCGGGGGATCGGTGGCTACTCTGACAGCGGTTACTGCGGCGAGAGATTCGAGGAAAATCCGGGGAGCTGCTGTTTCAAAATCTGTCGTTTATTCGACTACGCAGGCCCATCACTGCCTCCACAAAGCACTGCGGATTGCCGGATTGGGTGAGGCCCATCACCGTGCAGTGTCTCCCGATAAGTCTTTTAAAATGCCGGTGGATCAACTGGAAAAAACCATTGTTGAAGATAGAAAAAAAGGCCTGAATCCCTTCCTGGTCGTCAGTTCAGCGGGAACTACTGACAGTGGAGTGGTGGATCCCCTTTTGGAAATCGATGAAGTATGTAAAAAGTACGGCCTGTGGCATCATGTCGATGCGGCCTACGGCGGTTTTTTTGTGTTGGTGGAAAAATTAAAACCCCTGTTTTCCGGCCTGGAAAAAGCGGACTCCATTGTCATAGACCCCCACAAGGGATTGTTTTTGCCTTACGGGATTGGAGCGGTATTGATCAGAGATTTGGATGCTGTGTTGCAAAGTCATCACTATCAGGCCGGTTATATGCGCGACGCTTACAGTGCGAATAATCCACTGTCTCCAGCAGATATTTCACCTGAACTTACGAGGCATTTCAGGGGGCTGAGAATGTGGCTTTCTCTAAAACTATCGGGAGTAGACTGTTTTAGAAAAGCATTGGAGGAAAAACACCTGCTCGCACTTTACTTTTGGGAAAAAATAAAATCTCTAGATTTTGAAACGGCAGATCCTCCGGAATTGTCGGTTGTTTTGTTCAGATACACCCGGGGTCTGGAGACCGCGGAAATCAATGCATTTAACCAAAAACTGATAGCGGCCTGTCACCGAGATGGCCGCGTTTTTTTGTCGAGCACCACCATAGATGGAAAGGTTTGGTTGAGGTGCGCCATACTCAGTTTTCGAACCCATCTTAAAACCATTGACCAGGCTCTCCTCATGCTGACCGAGCAACTCAAAATGCTTCAGAGTAAGTGAAGTTGAAGGAATGGAGTTTTGTAACCGATAGAGTGGTTGAAGAGAATTGGTCTTCTGGTTGTTTTACAGGCTATTTCTACTTCAATAAATCCCCTGGAAAGTGATGGGCAGGTTCATAAAAAAAGGGCTGCGAAAAATTCACAGCCCTTGTCGATATGACTTTTATTATTGACCATTTTACAATGGAACCGAACCGGATCAGAAAGATTTCGTTTGGCTCAACGCTTTGACCCGGCTAAAAGTCGCATTGAGTTACTACCTGGATGCCTTGATTTCTTCTATAGTAGCATTATTCATTCGAGGATAACCTTCATTGCCCATTTCTCTGGCCAGTTCCGAAGATCGGTTCAGTGATTTAATGGCATCGTTGTGCTTGCCCAATTCCATTTCGATAAGGCCTTTGGTCCTCAACACCCAGAAACGCTCCCCGTCCATATCTATGCTTTTATTCATCCACTTCAGAGCCTGCTCGAGGTCTTTGCCTTCCTGTAGATAGTAATTGGCAGCAACGAAATAGTCTCTTCCGGAAGGTCCGCTGAGTACGCGATCTATATTGGCACTTACTTTAGAGTCCGTATCCAGCGTAAAAGGAATGCTGATGGAAGTGTTCTCCCAAACCAGAAGAATATCTGCGCCATTGTTGCGCAGGTTATTTACGGTAATGGTAAAAGTTTCCATAAAGAAATTCTCGTGATGATTGGGATTGACATTGATGACCAATGCGTCCTCTTCCACATCTCTCCCACCGGGAGTATTGTGGCTCAGGTTACTGTGAAAGATGACTTCCCACTGCCTTTGACCGGGTACAGTAAACAGAGAGTATGTTCCTGCTTCCAAGGTATTTCCAAGGATCTCTATATCATCGGAAAAAGTAATTTTGGTGGATGCATTGGCTCCCGTTCTCCACGGCTCATTGTACGCAACCAGGTCGCCGAAGATGACTCTTCCTTTGGCACTGGGTCGGTTGTAGTCAATGTGAACTTCGCTCAGTCCTACATCATAGGTCACCTTGGCATTGGGACTCGCTGCAGGAGTTGTAAGTTGAGCCTCTGCCTGAGTAATGGAAAAAAAACAGAAGAAGCCTGCGATAAAAATTGGTAATAAGTTTTTCATAATTGTAAAGTTTATTGTGTTAGAAAAATTTGAAATTAAAAATATAAACAATGGTTTAGAAATTTTGATTCTAATTAATCAAAAAAAGAATCGTACTGATTGTTGTCGTTTTTTTTGTTTTTTTCCGGATGCCTGTCGGGGATTTTTAATTCTCTATCTGATTTTGGTGACTCTTTTAAAAGTTCTTCCTTTTCCTTTCCCAGTAATAAAGAGTCTCCGCGTTTTTCCCAGTCCTCCAGCATGGCCAGCCCCCGCTCCTCAAATATGCCTTTCTGCAAATCAATCGATGACATGAAGTTTTCAGAGAGCTTCATAAATTGCTCCATCTCGCCCACTTTTTCAGCCACATCATCCGCCACAGCATCCAATGCCCTGTCAAATGTAATTCGCTGATCGGTATTTCCGCTGATAATATTCATGGCCGATTGCATGGCCGAGTGGCCGGCGTGAATAATTTCTCTTTCTTTTTCTTTTATTTCTATTTGATCTTCAATATCTTCTACCAGGATGGATGAATTTTCATACATCTTATGCAGGACTTTGTATAACAATTCCATTTTTTGGTGCAACTCTTCCAGCTTTAGGTTGGAGTCTTTTAACCGGCCGGCTCTTCTGGATTTTAGAATGACCACCGACCTCTCGTCTGTTTCTCGGGCCTCATTTACAAGGTGGAGATTGGATTCAATGTCTTTTTTATTCAAGTGAATTTGCTCATGCAACAGATGCATTTGCCCCCTCAGCTTGCCCATTTGTCGGTACATGGTTTTTAAGTTTTTACGCAGGTCTGACAGGTAGCCTTTGAGTATCCCGATGGGGTCGAGTTGAATAAACAGACCGGTAAACCAACGCATTACGTTTTGATACATGTAAAAGATGAGGGTGCGCATTTTGGTATCCAACAGAATGTAAGCAAGTGAAGCGAAAATGAGTAGGAATAAACTCAACCACAGTATGTTTTCTGCAAGCATTACCAAAACCGGTAAAAAGGTGTAGAGAGCAAAAAGTCCACCACCTACCAACACCAATAGAATAATGGATCCAACGACTCCTTCGGGTCTTTTCCAGAAATTACTCCTCGATGGCAAGCTGTTTTCCATGTCCTAAAAGAATATATTTACGTTTTGTTTATTTGTTTTTACGTTTCGGTGCTTCAACGACCCCATGGGTTGATTGGTCTCAATTTTAATCGAGGTAGTCGTTAAAGTTCTCGAGGTCCTTTTTAATTTTTGATTTCAAAAACCGAAGTGAACCTTTAAAGTCTGCAGCGGTTTTTTCAATTTTTTCCCGCTGATCGTTGAGTTCCTGTTTTTCAGTACTTATTTTTTGTTCTAACTGACGAATCTCTTCCTGTATTTTTTCGATTTCGGATTGTTTGGCAAAAATCTCGTCCCTCAGCTTCTTTATTTCCTCCTTTTTATTGTTGATGCGCAACTGTCTCTGCGATCCCAGGGTTCTGTCAAACTTATTTTGCTCCTCATCCAATACCGTGAGAAAATAGCGGGCAGATTTCATCAGCGCCTCTTTGTCTACACCTCGGTTTGAAGCAATGGCAAAAGCGGTTTCGTATTTGGTTTTTTGATCAAAATCCAAGTGGTTGAGAGACTTTATATTCTGCTTAAAATCGAGGTATACTGATTCCTTTTCCGCAGCGGCCTTCATGGCATTGATGAGAATGGAAAGGAATTCACTGGAGGGCTTTCCCGGATTCAATTCCCCCTCCTCCTCCTTGTCTGTTTCAACAGTCCGCTCCGGCGGCTTTTGCGATTCGGGGGGAGACATATCACTGGGGGCAGAAGTGTCTGATTTTGGAACTTCCACTAAAAACAAAGACTTTATCCTGTCGATTAAGCTGCTCATATGGTTTTTAAATAGCTGGTCAAAATTAGTCATTATTTAGCAAACCACTTAAAATTGAGCCTTGTTTATAGCGGACACTTGCAGTTTGACCACAATCGATGGTTCCCGGGATGAAAAATGTACTTTATTTGTTACTTTTGAGTTTTTAAAATCAGACCCTTTACAATAGACAACTGATAGCCAAATTGAGATGAGGGTCGTAGCTTGTATCTCGGACCCGCAGTCATAAGTTTACTTAAAATTTAAATCAATGAAAGAGCTTTTTCCAAAAGTCACTTCAGAAATAGGCCTTTTAAAAAAGGTGATTGTTCACAGGCCCGAAGCTGGCATTGCACGGGTTACGCCCAAGCGTGCATCCGAGCTGCTGTTTGACGATATTGTATTTCTGCCCAAGATGCAGGAAGAGCACGATGTGTTTACCAGTATTCTGGAACTGTTCATCGGGTCTGAAAATGTTATTACCATACAAAAACTACTACAGGAGGCCCTGGAGGCTGACAATGAACTCAGAGAAGAGTTCATTGATATGGTTTTTGACTACGAAGAAGTCCCCGATAAATTCAAGCCGTATCTCGAGGATTTGGGGGTGACCGAGTTGTCGGAAACACTGATATCCGGATACCTGAAAAAGGAAAAGAGATATCTCTTTGACCCCGTTCCCAATCTCATTTTCACCAGAGACATCGCCGTTGCCATAAACGAACATATGCTTATCACCAAAGCGGCCAAGGCGGCGCGCTTTAGAGAAAATCTGCTGACCCGGTATATTTTTCACGCTCATCCTCAGTTGGCGCACCTGAAGGGAGCAGGGAAAATAATCAACCTCAATATTCTCAATGACTTCCCCCCCTCTCCCAATGGGTATCCTGTTTCTGTCGAGGGAGGCGATGTGATGGTTCTCAATAAGGATTATTTGCTGGTGGGCAATTCTGAGCGAACCACGGAGTATTCTATTCAGAGCCTGATGGAGATTTTGTTTGAGAAAAAAGTGGTTAAAAATGTGGTTCAGATCAACATTCCTTTTGAGCGATCGTATATGCACATCGACACTTTGTTTACCCAGGTCAATCACCGGCACTTTGTCGGTTTTGCCCCCATTATCGAAGAGGGAAAAAGGTCGGATGTACTGGTACACAGCGTTGATGGCAGTCGCCGTTCTTACCGCTCCGTAATGGAGTTTCTCAAAACAGAAATATCCGGTGAAATCGAATTGATTCCCGCGGGAATGGGGAAGTCGCCCTATCAGGAAAGGGAGCAATGGACGGACGGTTGCAATCTGGTGGCCATAAAGCCCGGTGTCGCCATTTCTTATGAGAGGAACCCATTTACGGAAAAGGCTTTCCGGGAGTTTGGTTACACGATTGTGTCTGCGCGGGATTTATTGAAAAAAGTGAAGAGCGGGAAACTCGAGCCCTCCGAAATTGAACAAACCATAATTACCATTGATTCCGGTGAACTCTCCAGAGCGAGGGGTGGTTCGCACTGTATGACCTGTCCGATTATCAGAGAGTAGTGAAGACATGTGCGAACTTTTTTTATTTGAAAAATTATGGCTGCGATTGATGGAAATAAGTTGCCTTTGATTTTCTGAATGTATTCACGGTCGGCCTGGTTGCGTGATTCTTTTCGGTGAAGGGGGCGGCCCCTTAAATAGAATTCGACTTAAAATCAGATTTCCCACGGAGTTTCGTTAAAGTCTTTAACTTTGCATTTTTTTAAGGCAGAGTGGATTGGTGGAGACCTATTCGATGGGGAGTTG
>SL_3KL_010_SEDDRAFT_10006012_pt1 | contig 10868 bp, 8 predicted proteins | sample SodLakKL_010_SED_2_FD_10381 | JGI IMG/M metagenome (IMG submission 10381)
AAAAAATGTTACTGACCCGCAAGCCAGTAACATTTTTCAGTGTGGGAATATCAAAAGCCCTAACAAAGGAACCTCTTGAAAGGTTTATGCCAAATTAAAGTCTTACGGGAAAACCCCCAGGTTGAGGTAGTCGTTCCCTACTTTATTAAGTGCACTGACAAAAGCGGCACTTCTCAGGTCATTGATGCGTTTTTTGCGCTTTCGAACCAGTCTGATTTGCTGGTAAGCTTCAACCATGGTTTCCTCAAGACCGCTTCTCACCAGGTCAATTTCGTCCGCACCGCGAGTCACCATGCGGCGCTCCCTTTCACCAATTGTTTTTCCGGTCAATTTTTCAACCACATTCACCAGCGAATTGTAGGTGTTTTGGTTAAAGCGTTTCTCGATTCGTCCAAATCTCATGTGAGACAGGTTTTTCAACCACTCGAAATAGGATACGGTAACACCACCGGCGTTGATATACATATCCGGTATAACGAGAATGCCATTTTTAATGAGTATTTCCTCCGCATCGTAGGAAATGGGGCCGTTTGCAGCCTCACCGATGATCTTGGCCTTAATTTTTGGCGCATTTTCTTTGGTAATGACATTTTCAAGTGCGGCGGGAACAAGAATATCGCATTCCAACTCCAGAGCGGCATCTCTGTGGGCGAGTGTGGTAGTACCCGGGTATCCGACAATAGAGCCGGTTTCTTTTCGGAATTTGAGGAGTTTCTCCAGGTCGATCCCCTTTTCAGAGTAAATAGCACCTTCGTATTCCGAAACAGCAATAATTTTGGCATCGCCCTCTTTTTGAGAAATGAGGCCCGCGTGAGAACCCACATTACCGAGACCCTGGATGACCATGGTTTTACCGGCCATTCCGGTCTCCAGACCGAGTTTTTTCATATCATCCTCAAAACTCACTGCCTCTCGGAGACCGTAATAAACACCTCTTCCGGTGGCCTCCGCCCTACCCCGGATTCCGTTTTGGCTCACGGGCTTACCGGTCACACAACCGGCAAAGTCCAGTTCTCCGTTTTTGAATGTGAGGTAAGTGTCCAGTATCCAGGCCATCTCTCTGGCTCCGGTTCCATAATCCGGTGCCGGGACATCAATACCGGGTCCTATAAAATTCTTTCTGATAAGCTCGGTGGTATATCGCCGCGTGATACTCTCAAGCTGGCGGTCGGTGTATTTGTAAGGACTGATCTTGACACCTCCCTTTGCACCACCAAATGGCACATCTACAATGGCGCACTTGTAGGTCATCAATGCTGCCAGTGCCATCACCTCGTCCTGATCGACGTGAATGCTGTACCTGATACCACCCTTGGTAGGCAAGCGGTGATGCGAATGCTGTACCCTGTACGCTTCAATCACCTTGATTTGGTTTCCAACCTTTACAGGAAACTTCATCTGGTAAACCGCATTGCATACTTTGATTTGCTCTACCAATCCTTTTGGCAGATCGACAAACTTGGCAGCCCTGTCAAAGTTGAGGTTGACCGATTCGTAAAAACTAATGTTCTTGTTGCTCATTATCAAATTCTTTTTCGAGTTTTGAAATTCTTCTTTCAATGAAATAAAGGAACACTACGATTCCAAAAAATATTATTAGGAGGGAGGCTACAACGACCCATATTTTTCCAATGCTTCGCATAAAATCATTGACCGGATTGAGGTATATCATGAGATACGTCGAGGCAAACAGCAGAACCTGCTGTGTTAGTGCCAAACTCTTTATGCTTTTTCCAATCATGATCCGAATTTATTACTTAAACTAATACTATCTGCAAATCTCACGAATAATTTTTCTCCAATGATCGCCTTTTCAATTCTGACAATCTGTAAACCACATTGCTGATCCAATATGAAAACAACGTCCATCCAATTATTGCCGGATAAAAGACTGTTTTCATTGTGTTGTCCAGGTCATCTCCGCCAAAACCCGGATTTCCACCACTACCGGGATGGAGACTGGGCTGCATACGCGGAATGATGTACAGAAGTGGAATGCTGGCCAAAAAGGCAAAAAGCGTGTAAACCGCCGTTACGCGTCCTCTCTTCACCCCCGGACTCATCGCCTCCCGGAGCAGAAAATACGCCATAAATATCAGAAGTGTAATGGCAGCCATATCCTGCTTAATGTCACCACTCCAATAGGAACCCCAGGTGTACCGCGCCCATATCGCGCCGGTAAATATCCCCAGCAATCCCAATATCGTGCCCGTCAAATTGAGCGAGTAAACGCGGGAGTCAAACCGTTGGTCTCCGGTACGCAATAATTTCACCGCGTAAAATGCTGACAGTAAAAAGATCAGCATCATCCCAAACCACATTGGGACGTGATAGTAGGTATTTCTAATGGTTTCCTCCAAAATATTCCTCCACGGAAAAGACCAGGTCCACCGGTGACTCAAATCCCTGATTGGTTCAACCAGCCAGGGCCCCGGATCGGCCTCCAGTCCCTCCTGTCCGATAATAGAAACTGCGGCGGGCAAAACCATCGAGCCATCATAGTCGGTATCGACAATAAGGGAAGCCATTGCCACCCGCTCCGATGTGGGCATTTTTTCAGGAATATCAAAGGTCGCTTTTATATGGCGGTCATCCACTACCTCTACTTCACTTGCCAGGAGGGTAAATTCCTCGTGTAAGCGAAGCCAGGCGCGGTGGTTTTCAGCTTTTGAGTAAAAGGTGTTATAGGACTGAACAGTCAATTCATGGGACTCGCCTGCCTGAATGTTGAAGGCGTCAGTTTTCATGAGGCCGGGCCGGAGGGGAACCAGCATTCCTGCCGCAATTACATACACCAGGATTGCAACCGACAACCACTTGTACCAATGTTTTCTAAATCCTTCCATGCATCAGTTTTTCCAGAGATAGGGAAACAAAATCAACCCCAGGCCGATCAACAGCATTACCACGGCCACCAACATCAAAAAACTCTCGGTTGCATCCACGTCTCTCACCGCCATTGACACCAGACTCAATCTCATCACGGACAAAAGCACCGGCAACAAAACCGGAAATCCAAGCACCGCGAGTAGCAAACCGCTGTTGTTCGCATTCAATGCAACGGCAGATAAAAACGTAAATACGACGGCAAACCCAAGAGAACCGAGAAGCACGGCCAAAAAGAACATGCCCACATCCACAATGGGATTGCCGAGTACCACACCCATTACAAACCACGCCAAAAGCGCCAACATGAAAAGCTTCAGCCAGACCGACAATATTTTTGCCAAAAACAGGGAAAGCGGATGGACATACTGGTAGTAAAACAGGTGGGCATCTCCAAATTCGCGCAAAAAAGCCATAGTGCCGGATTGCAGACCGGAAAAAAGTATAACCATCCAAAAAAGCGCGTTCCAAACAGCCGGTTCAGGGGATGCAAAACTCAGGTATATGATAAATGCCACGGCAATTACATAAACAAGCAGTGCGGCAGAGGCAAACCTGTGTCTGAACTCCAGTAAAAACTCGTGGCGCACCATGGCACCAAAACCGGCTAGTGTCATATACTAAGGCATATCATTTCACACGGGTCAAATGCACTTCTAACTACTTTCAGGGACCGTAAATTCACCCGTCCTTTTCGCACACTCAAGCCCTGCATTTTACCTGTCTCAATTGGAACGCGAAGATAGAATATTATTACATTACTACCGACTTATTTCTGACAAATTGGTCTTGTTAGCTGCATGGAATGCAGCGGTTATTGGTTGATGGTGGATGGCGGATGGCTTGCTGGGGCGTAAACTACTCGCTGTCAGCATTTTATTGATTTTGTAGAATTATTAAAGAGCGGGGAGAATTTGGCCGATGGCTGATTCCAGTTGTGATTTGTGAGTCTGATGATGGGTTGATGGCGGATGGCCGATGGTTCATGGCCATTTTATCCGCAAGTTCGATGTGTTTTCCAGGATACCCTTTCGTAGAGATTCTTGATTGCTAAGGATTTTTTCGGCTACACTACGTCACGCCATAAATTACTCTGTGCATTCTCCGTGATCTCTGCGGCTCTGCGGTGAACCAATATCAGTTATGAATTAGTGAGTCTGCTGATGGGTTTATGGCGGATGGCTGATGGTTGATGCCAGTTTTGAGTTTTAAGTTTTTTTGTATGCGTAAGTGCTATGAAGTCAGTTGGATATTCCATTTTTTAGGATTGTAGATTTTGGAGGGATTCCCTTCTTGCGTATCCTTGCTCATTACATTGGTTTTTTTGAAAAACACTCTGTGCAAGCTCCGTGGTCTCTGGCTCTCTGTGGTGGATCATTTCCCCCAAAGCGACGCCTGCCCCCAAAGCTTTGGCGGGGGCAGGCTAGTTGCAAATGCCGAGTCTGTGAGTTGTGAGTTTTTCTCTTTAAGTTACAGAGTGGAGAATATTGAATCGGGGATTGCGGTGGGACTTTCCTGCCGATTGTGAAAAGGATTACCGGTAGTTTCTTCTTTGGAGGAAATTGATGTCGAGGGCCACACCCACGGAAAAAATCTCACTGCCGGCGGATTCCCGGCCGTAGCGGACATACACGCTGGCAGCAGTTCCCTTGGTTCCATATCCGAAGGCAATTTGCGCCAGAGGGGTGGCGATCAGGTTCAAACCCTCATCCCGTATTTCATCTTCCCGGAAATAAAAATCAGTAATTCCCAGGTGAATACCGCCCCCCACGGAAAAACCCCAATTCGCCTCCTCTTCCGAAAACCCACTGAGTCCTCCGTAATTTATACTGAAGAGTGAAGGAGCGTAGAGGGTGCCCATTCCGCGAAATTCATCCCAATCCCAGGAAAAGGGGGATATGCCAATGGCCGTCTGTGCACTGACACTCCATTCTCCAAAACCGTAGTAAAACCTGGGACCGAATGAAGGGCTTATGACAATGCTCCTGGCATTGCTATATTCGGCGTCCTCATCGGGGTTGGAAACCGATTGATACAGGTCGTTTGAAAAGTGCATTCCAAAACCAAATTGACCGTACAACCGCTCAGCAGGTAGGGAGATGAGCAGTGCAGAAAACAACAACATGATAGTGGTATTCCTCGCCCTCATTTATTCCGGATATACAAAGTGAATGCCCAATAAACCCCTGTGGACCGTAATATCAGCCCTCTGTCCTTCCTCCCAACCGGCGGAAATTTCTCTGGAAAAACGAATGGCCTCGCGTTTGCCGTTCTCACGCTCAACGACAATGTCGTAGGAGTCAGCTGAAATCTCACCATCCTCTTCGAGTGTTCCTTTGAATACCATTCCGTAAACCTCCCGGGTTTCCACATAAGTCAAATGCTCTCCGGTTTCGGTTACCTGGATGCGATTTACCATACTTATGATTGACGGAAAAAAAATGGCACACATCACTGCCAGTGAGACAAATATCTGAAACCTGGCGATGAGTTCTTCGGCATAGCGCTTGAAATAAAGGGCCAGCAGCACACCAGCCACAATCCCCGCCCCGATGGATATCAGCACCACTTCCATGCGGTTGAAAGTGTTGATATTATAAGGTATCTCCCTGATGAAAATAAATACCAGCAGGACAAAAGCGGCCAGCGAAGCGAGTATTTTTATTAAATCCTGTTTACTGAGTTTCATAACCGGACGTATTTAACGCTGAAAGTTAATTAATGGGTTCAAACTGAAGACCCGCAAGTCTGGAATAAAGTCCGCCGGAATTGATCAAATCCTCGTGTTTTCCCTGCTCGGCAACCTTACCTTTGTCCAGAACCAGGATTTTATCCGCATTGCGGATGGTTGCCAGTCTGTGTGCGATGATAATGGCGGTCCTTCCCTGCAGCAGGTTGTCCAATGCCGCCTGTACGATTTTTTCCGAATCGGCATCCAGTGATGAGGTGGCCTCGTCGAGTATGAGTATTTCCGGGTCTTTGAGAATTGCCCGTGCTATGGCGATGCGCTGGCGCTGACCACCAGACAGTTTGACGCCCCTGTCTCCAACCACGGTGTCAAACCCATCAGAAAAACGCTCAATAAACTCCAGAGCGTTGGCGAGTCTCGCCGCTTCAACAACCTCTTCTTCGGGAGCGCCCGGCTTTCCGTATTCAATGTTTTCTCGTATCGTACCTCCAAACATGACCACCTCCTGAGGTACCAGGGCAAAATTATTCCGGTAGGCTTTTAGGTCAAATTCTTCCACAGGGCGGTTGTCCAGGTATATTTGGCCCGAGAGCGGATTGTAAAATCGGAGAAGCAGTTTGACAATGGTGCTTTTTCCGCTACCACTCACACCCACAAGCGCCACTTTCTCGCCTTTTTCAACTGAAAAATCAATATCCTGAAGCACAGGACTCTCCAGCCGTCCGGGATACGAAAAGTTAACCGATTCGAATTGCAGTCCGCCACTGATTTTTTCGCTCTTCACTTCTGTTTTGGAAACGCCATCGATTTCCCCCTCGGTTTCCAGAATTTCCATCACCCGCTCCGATGCACCCACGGCTCCTGCCAGCGTGGTGTAGAGGTTTCCAATACCCGCTATCGCTCCACCGATAATTCCAGTGTAAATAATAAATGCAAAGAGGTCTCCCAGGGGCATGGTTCCCTGCTCCACCATTATCGCGCCGCGCCAGAGAATAAAAAAGATACCCCCGAACAGCACGGTGATAATGAAGACAAAAAAGGCGCCGCGAATACGGGCGTAACGCAGGCTAATTTGCACCACCTGATCGACGGACTTGCTGTAGCGAAGCGTCTCAAACCACTCGTTGGCGAAAGATTTTACCACCTGAAACGACTGAAATGCTTCTTCGGCGATGGTATTGGTCTGGGCTATTTCGTCCTGTCTTTTCTTTGAAATCCGGCGGATGTACCTTCCAAAGAGCATAGCCAGCAGTACAATTACTGGAAAGGTCAGCAACATGATAAGTGAAAGTGCCGGAGTGAGCCAGGCCAGTATGGCAATGCCCACTATCAGCACCACAATTTGTCTCAAAAACTCGGCCAGGGTGATGGAAAAAGCACTTTGTAACTGCTCCACGTCAGCAGTAATTCGGCTGGTCAACTCCCCCACCCTTCTATCCTCAAAAAAGCTGAGGTGTTGAGACATCATTTTGGCAAATAGTTCTTTCCTGACGTCTGCCATGCCTTTTTCACTCACAATGGCAAACAGCACCGTGCGGAAATAGGAGAAAGCACCCTGAAACACCAGTATCACCAAAAAGAGCAGTGCGTAGTCCGAAACCGTTAAATCGAAGCGGCTCTCATCTGCGGCCGCATTGGCCATTTCACCGGCCGCTCCGGGAAAAATCATAAACAACAAGCTGCCCAACACCAACAGTATAAGACCACCGGCAAACTGCAACCCATAGGGTCTGATGTAGTAAAACACCCTGAAAAAGGACTTCAAACCCTCTTTGGATACTTTCGCCTGTTTATCTTTTTTCCCCATACTAAATAATGTCCGCTCTAAATCACCGCACCATATCCACTCAGTAAAAAGTTGATTTACTGCAGTGTACTGGCGGTTGTTTCAAACCTCAAAGATGACAAAAAAATACCTTTGAAAAAAGCCCGACTAATTTGTGGGCACAATCCTTACCCTTTTTTAAAAAATGGCTACTTTTGCACCATGGCTCCGTAGCTCAACTGGATAGAGCACCAGATTTCGGCTCTGGGGGTTGAGGGTTCGAATCCTTCCGGGGTCACTTTTTGACAACAATCTCCTGGCAAAACCTTTGAAAATCATGGGGTTGCAAAAAGGGAGATTTTAGTTTATGCGCCACTTTAGTTCCTATGTGGCAAATCAACTGCCCTGCACTCCTGATAATTCGATGAATTTACCAATACCGATAAGGAGTGCAGGGCTTTTTTCTTTGTATTGGGACACAACAATATTGGTGGGCTTGATGACGGATAAACTGGGATTCCGTCAGGTGCAAAAGCCTGAAAGGAATTTAGGGTAACACCAAATCCACTTCAGCCAATCAACTGCCGTCTCAAAACAAGCACTCCAGCAAATGTCATTTTTAGGTGGATACCAATGTGTCAAAGCGCAATTTATAAGATGCCGATTGTTTTTACCAACCACCGCTTTCCCGGAAGGCCTGGTTCTGTAAAAATGACAGAAAAATGGTTGTTTCCTAAAATAGTTTTGGGATAGTTTCTACCTTTAGGGACAAATTAGGCTGACAGGCAGGAGTAATAGGCTGGCAATCCATTATTGAGTTTACTGCACTTGAGAATTTAATCTCCAGATTATTGTTATCGATGGCATTTTAGAAAAGCCATTGGGGGCCGGTTTCCATTCCTGACTTATTGCCCTCGAAATGACCTTGTTATGAAAAATTTATACTTGCTGTTTCTGCTACCCGCTGTAGTGATAATAACCTCTCCTGCAAATGCGCAAGAATGGAAAAAGCCCTTTGAATTGGGGGGTAAGTATGTAGGGGGCAATCTTCACTCCATCTCGTTCGCGGATTCACTAAATGGCTGGGCCGTGGGTGATAACAGATTACTGATGGCCACCAACGACGGTGGGGAAACCTGGTCCAATCAAAACCACCTGGAAATTAATAATCTCAGATCTGTTCACTTTTACAATGAGGATATCGGATGGGCTGCCGGGGGTAAAATAATTTCTACAATTGATGGGGNAGAAACCTGGACTGTGCAGCATTCACTGTCGAGCAGGTTTATTTATTCAATGCAATTTATCGACCGGTACAGAGGATGGGCTGTAGGTTACGGTGGCTTGATTTTGGCAACCGATGATGGCGGAGAAACCTGGACTGAACAACTGGGATTTCCTATTTTTCAGACATTTTATTCAGTTCACTTTTTGGATTCAGAAAGGGGATGGGCTGTGGGCGAGAGAGGAGGAAAGTTCACAAAAGACGGTGGAGAAAACTGGGAAAACATAAAAATTTCAGATCTAATTACATGTCGGTCTGTCCATTTCCTGGATTCCAATAAAGGTTGGTTAGTACTTGACAATGGGGATCTAATGGTAACAACGGATGGTGGAGAAAACTGGTCCCTACACGATCCTACAACCGGGAACAATTTAAGGTCAATCTATTTTACAGATCCGGATAACGGTTGGGCCATAGGCAACAGTGGAAGAGTTTTGACAACAAACGACGGGGGAGAAAACTGGACCACGACCAATTCGGGTACAAACCGTGCGCTGAATTCCATACACGTCACTGATGAGAACACAGCCTGGATCGCTGGGAATGGAGGCGTCATCCTCACCACAACAGATGGTGGGGAAAACTGGGTCCAAAAAATCGGAGGTAGCCACTCAAATTTTATTGCTGTTCATTTCACGGACTCCCTAAATGGAAGAATCGCAACCCGCAATACCTCTATACTTGAAACCAGCGATGGCGGCAAAAACTGGACCGCCAACAGGGTCAATATCGCCGGTGGCGGACCCTGGATTGCCTGTGATCTTCAACACGGAGATTACATTTGGTGCATGGAGAGCAATGGGGACATAATTTACACAAAAGATGACTGGGAATCCTATAATGTAGTTAGAAATAATCTCACAATTTCACCCAGACATATTTATTTTGCAGATTCCCTGCATGGTTGGGTAGTTGAGGATTTTGGTTTAATAATAGCTTCAACGGATGGCGGCGAAACCTGGACGACTCAATTCGATGAACTCCCACACCTATTCTTTGCTCCAGTTCATTTTACAGATAAAAACAATGGGTGGGCTGTTGGAGGTAGTGGCTATATCTTAAGAACGGAGGATGGGGGCGAAAACTGGAAAATTGCTACCTCAGCCACAGTGAATTATTTGTTGTCTGTTTATTTCATAGATTCCAAAACCGGCTGGGCTGTGGGCGAATATGGCACCATAATTACCACCGATGATGGAGGGAGAAATTGGAGGCTTCAAAACTCCGGAGTGTTCGACGTTCTTGGTTCTGTCTTCTTTGTGGACGAAAAACACGGATGGGCCGCAGGGGAATTTGGTACCATAATCAATACAACGGATGGTGGAGAAACCTGGACCACTCAAAATTCAGGCACCTCAAATAATATATTGGACATATACTTTACAGATATAAAAACAGGCTGGGCCTTTACACAAGGGGGCGAAATTTTATTGCATACTGAATACCCATGCACCGGGACAACCCTTACACTCACGTCATCGTCAGATACTGACTCGCAAACTGTCGAATTAGAAACACCCATATCGTATATTACATACGAACTGGGTGGTCTCGCGACAGGTGCTGAGGTGACAGGACTCCCATTGGGTGTCAATGGCACACTGAACGGCAATGAATTCATCATCAGTGGCAGCCCCGGCGAAACAGGTGTTTTTAATTATACGGTAACTACCACCGGTACAGCCAATCCATGCGAAGAAGCGGTTGTAACCGGCTCAATTGTAGTTGAAGAGCCATCGGCAGACGGTGACCGGGAAGAAATAAGACTGTCACAAAACTCACCAAACCCATTTGACAAATCCACGACCATTGACTTTTACATACCGGAATCCGCAACGGTCTCTCTTCTAATCACTGATTTAAACGGAATTACCGTAAAGAAAATAGTCAGGCGATTCGATGCAGGCGACAATGAAATCACGATTAAACCGGTTATTCCGGCCGGGACTTATATTTACCAATTAAGCACCCCATTTGGGGATCTTTCCAGACCGATGATAGTCCATTGAACGGGCTTTGGTTAAATTTTCAAAAACAGCTAAACATACCGTCAAATCGACATTCTTTAAAATCCATGAATCTATTCGTATAAAAAATTCACAATCGATGCTTCAAAATAAATCCCGTAAGATGAAACTCCCGATGAAAGGATTTCACTGTGCCGTTTTATACCTCCTCATGCTGTTCCTCCCCTTCCAGTCCAATGCCCAGGAATGGATATCCAATTTTGAGGCCGGGGGAAA
>SL_3KL_010_SEDDRAFT_10006013_pt1 | contig 10867 bp, 10 predicted proteins | sample SodLakKL_010_SED_2_FD_10381 | JGI IMG/M metagenome (IMG submission 10381)
ACTTGAAATCGATGCTCAGGGACGGGTCATAAGTGAAATCTGGCAGGATTGGGATCCGGATGCAGAGGGATGGGTAAACAGAGAAAGAGAAATTCTTGAATACAATCAGGAAGGCCGGTTAGCCGTAATAATAATTGAGGAGTGGGACGGCGGCGCATGGGAGCCGTATGAGAAAATCGAGATCATTTATAGTCCTGAAGGATCGTTTTCCGAGATGGTTGAGTATACCTGGTCCTTCGGTGTCTGGGAAGAAGAATACCGGATGAGATGGATCCGTGAAAACGGATTAGTGACCCAATTTCTTTCGGAATATTGGGACGGAGAAGAATGGGTAGTCGATTTTCAACAACTTTATGAGTATGACAATGACGGTAATAATACCGTTGTACTTTTCCTGCATTATGATGATTTTGACGAGGTATGGGTAAATGAGATGCGTTGGCTCTATTCCTATGATGCAGCAGGAAACCGGACGGAATCCATTACCCAATTCTGGGATGAAGATGAAGAAGACTGGATGAGTTTTAGCAGATCAGTTTTTGAATACGATAACCGTGGCAATAGAATCAGAACAACAAGATATAGCGCGTTTATCTTCGGATGGGATTCACAGATTGCAGATCAGTGGAACCCCACTTCAAGAAGTAGTTATCTGTACGACAGCAGCGATAATCAATTGATGATGGTGGCGGAATTTTGGGACGGTCAGGGCTGGGTGCCCTCATATCGCATTCTCTACAGCGGCTATGAACCGACAAACGTTGTGGATGGCGGAGGTTTACCGGGAGAATTTACATTGCTCCAAAACTACCCCAACCCGTTCAATCCGTCGACGACAATACGCTACAGCATTCCCGAACGTACACACGTGATATTACACGTATATAATACACTCGGTCAGGAAGTTGCCAGACTGATAGATAAAGAACTGGAAGCCGGAAACCATCAGATTACATTCGATGCTTCCCATCTCCCCAGCGGCGTCTATATTTATCGCCTGCAGGCGGGTGACCGTGTTGATAATAAGAAGCTCATGCTTTTAAAATAAGAGAAACAATATCAACAATAAAACCCCGGAAACACCATCCGGGGTTTTTTTTATGAGTAGTTCAGTATCAATGCTTGTGACAAACTTCCGCATAGAAGGAAATATTGCATGAATAAATACAGCAGGCGTCTTACACAGGATCGTTCACAAGTCGGTTCGCGGGCAATGTTGTACGGTACCGGACTTAAACCGGAGGATATGGATAAAGCGCAAGTAGGCGTAGTCAGTATGGGATGGGACGGCAATCCCTGTAATATGCATCTCAACGATCTTGCTGCGCTCGTGAAGAAGTCTGTTATCGATGAGGGGATGGTGGGTTTTACCTTTCACACAATCGGCGTGAGCGATGGGATTGCGATGGGGACTGAAGGAATGAAATATTCGCTGCCGTCCCGTGATATCATCGCCGATTCGATCGAAACTGTCGCGCGTGCACAATGGTACGACGGGATTATTGCACTTCCGGGATGCGATAAAAATATGCCCGGTTCTGTCATGGCAATGTCGCGGTTGAACCGTCCCTCGATTATGATATACGGAGGTACAATTCATCCCGGTTATCTTTCGGATAAGAAACTCGATATCGTATCGGCCTTCGAGTGTTACGGAAAGTATCTCTCCAAAGAGGTCAATGAGACTGAACTTGAGGATGTATTGCGTCATGCCTGTCCCGGAGCGGGGGCATGCGGCGGAATGTACACGGCGAATACGATGGCGACGGCAATCGAAACGCTCGGAATGTCCCTGCCGTACAGCTCATCGAGTCCCGCATTAAGCAACGATAAAAAAAGAGAATGTGAACGTGCGGGCAGAGCAATGAAGGTTTTACTCGAACGGGATATTAAACCGTGCGATATCCTGACGCGGAAAGCTTTTGAGAATGCGATTGCAGTTGTCATAGCCCTCGGCGGTTCGACAAATGCGGTGCTGCATCTCATCGCAATGGCACGTGCGGCGAAGGTACAGCTCGACATAGATGATTTTCAGAAAATCAGTGACCGTACACCGTACCTCGCGGATCTCAAACCAAGCGGATCGTACGTTATGGAAGAATTACACAATATTGGCGGTATTCCGGCGGTCCAAAAATTGCTGATCAAAGAAGGACTGCTGCACGGGGATCAATTGACCGTCACCGGGAAAACGCTTGCGGAAAATTTAGAGGATTTACCAGGGCTCGAAGTGGGACAAACAATTATTGCACCGGTCGTAAAACCCATAAAAAAAACCGGACATCTCACTATTTTATACGGAAATTTGGCCGAAGAGGGTGCCGTTGCAAAAATAACCGGCAAAGAGGGCACCCGATTTTCAGGTTTTGCAAAAGTGTACGATTCCGAAGAGGAATGTCTCAGAGCACTCGAGCACAATGAAATTAGCGAAGGGAGTGTTGTCGTTATTCGCTATGAGGGTCCGAGGGGAGGGCCGGGAATGAGGGAAATGCTGAAAGTGACTTCTGCGATCATGGGTGCCGGATTCGGTGATAAAATTGCTCTAATAACGGACGGCAGGTTTTCCGGCGGTACCCACGGCTTCGTTGTCGGTCACGTCTCTCCGGAAGCACAGGCCGGCGGCATACTTTCCATTGTAAAGGACGGCGACCGGATAACGATCGATGCGGATGAAAAAATAATCTCTCTTGAAATAGGAGAAGACGAGATACAAAAACGCAGGGCTACCTGGTCTCCGCCGCCGCAGAAAATATTGTCGGGCGTGTTGTATAAATATATGAAGACCGTGACGTCGGCGTCGCGCGGCTGTGTGACTGATGAGTTCTAAATCTGAAAAATAATCCCCGGACTACTTGACATTAAGAATCAATTGTTTTATAATGCAAATGAGTGCTTTACTTAAATAAACAACCATTAAAAATTTATCAGAGCTACAGATTACTTGAGAAGCAGTAATAACATACCGGTATTATCTTTTTCTCCCATTCCTCTCGGAATGCCCGGTGCAGGCAATCTCTCGCTTCTCATTGATCTTGTTCCTATTATTACCATAGGTAACCTCATTATTATTATCGGTCTTATTATTAGCCGGTAAGAATAATCCGGAGGTTACCCGAGCACATCTAACGTACAATCCCTGAATTCATAAAGTAATAACCCAATGCTTGGCTCACTTCCGGCGAGAACCGAAGGTTACGTTTTATTATATGAGTTGAGTTATTAAAAACATAGAATCCAAAATAACAAATAAAGGGAAATGGTAATGCAGCAAGTCGTTCGTCAAAAAGCCCGGTTAACAGCCCGTCCCGGAACGGAAATTTTTGTTCAGTGTCTCATCGATGAGGGTGTAGAGATAGTATTCGGATATCCCGGCGGAGCGGTCATCGGTATATACGATGCTCTTCACGACAGAAAGGAAATTACTCATATATTGACACGCCATGAACAGGGGGCAACGCACGCGGCGGAAGGATATGCAAAGGCAACGGGCAAACCCGGAGTCGTTCTCGTAACGTCGGGACCGGGCGCTACCAATACCGTAACGGGTATCGCCGACGCGTATCTCGATTCTATCCCGCTTGTTGTCTTTACCGGACAGGTTCCGCTTGCTCTAATCGGTAATGATGCATTTCAGGAGGCGGATATCGTCGGTATAACACGCCCTGTAACCAAACACAATTTCCTGGTCCAGGATATTAATGATCTATCCCGTACAATAAAAGAGGCATTTTATATCGCGACGACGGGTCGGCCGGGCCCGGTACTGGTTGATCTTCCGAAAGATGTGATGGCAAAGAAAACCGTATACTACTATCCTTCTCACGTGCATATGAGAAGTTATAAACCAAGTGTGAACGGCCACGCAAAACAGATCCATAAAGCAGCTCATCTGATCTCTCAATCAAAAAAACCGGTGCTTTATGTGGGAGGAGGAACTATTTTCTCCAATGCGACCAAAGAATTAACCCTGTTTGCACATAAACTGAATGCCCCGGTCACGACAACGCTGCACGGTCTCGGGTCATTCTCTGAAACAGATCCGCTTTCCCTTGGTATGCTGGGAATGCATGGAACCTGGTACGCCAATATGGCGGTGAATGAATGTGATCTTTTAATCGCAGTCGGTGCACGATTCGACGACCGCGTAACCGGCAAGGTGGAAGCATTTGCACCGTATGCCAAGAAAATTCATATCGATATCGATCCGGCCGTCATAAGTAAAAATGTCCGGGTCGATGTTCCGATTGTCGGCGATGTCAGGGCAATTCTGAATCTTCTGGTGCCACTCGTACACCGACTTGATACGGAGGAATGGCTGCATGAAATCGACGGGTGGAAACGGAAACATCCACTGAGATTTACAGTCGGACCCGAATTACGAGCACAAACTGTAATTCAAAAGCTTGCCGAGGCAACCGAAGGAAAGGCGATCATCGTCACCGATGTAGGGCAGCATCAGATGTGGACGGCGCAGTTGTTCACTTACGTGCATCCGAGATCGCATATCACATCGGGCGGACTTGGTTCAATGGGCTTCTCGCTCCCTGCTGCCATGGGTGCTGCGCTCGGAAGACCCGGCGTTCCGGTTGTATCTATCAGCGGCGACGGCGGTATTCAAATGAACAGTCAGGAACTTGCAACAATAGCAGAACACAATATCCCGGTCAAAATCTTTATCATCAATAACGGATATCTCGGAATGGTGCGGCAGTGGCAGGAACTTTTCTGGGAGCGGCGTTACTCACATGTCGCACTCAAAAATCCCGACTTCGTGAAACTCGGTGAGGCGTACGGTATACCGTCGATGCGGGTCTCCGCGACCGCCGAGGTCGATGAGATCATGCAGAAAGCAATGTCTTATGACGACGGACCCGTTCTCATAGAATTCCGGGTCATCGAGGAGGAGAATGTGTATCCGATGGTACCATCGGGACAAACGGTTCATGAAATGATAGATACACCTGAAGCTGTAAAGAACGACCGGACGATGGTAATCATCAATAAAGGTCAGCCATTTTATTCCATCGGAGGAAAGCAAACACATGAGTCAGGATACGATAAAACAGAATATGAACGGGCGGCAAACAGCGAAGAAAACCCTTAAAAAACATACGATATCGCTGCTGGTCGAAAATCGTTTCGGAGCGTTCAACAGGATTGCCGGAATGTTTTCGGCAAAAGGATATAATCTCGACAGTATCACGGTGGGACCGACCGACGATGAGTCCATATCAAGAATGACCGTTGTCGTTTCTGCGGACGATTCCGTGGTGGAACAGATTACGAAAAATCTGAATAAGCTTATTGATACGCTCAAAGTTGTCGACCTGACGTATGAAAGCTTTGTCGAACGGGAACTTGTACTTATAAAAGTTCGCACGATGCCGGAAACGCGTTCCGAAATAATGCAAATTGTAGATATCTTCCGGGCGAAGATCGTGGATATCAGTCCCGCAACGATGACCGTTGAAGCTACCGGCGGGAATGAAAAGGTAGATGCAATCGTCAAGATGCTCAAGCCGTTTGTTATCAAAGAAATAGCACGGACAGGGCGCGTTGCAATGAAACGCGAATACAGCGGCGAGGTCTAACCGCTCCGAATATTATTTTTTTTCAGGCATGAACTATTACAAGGAGAAATAATCCATGGCAGTATTAGAATTCGGCGGTCTCAGAGAAGAAGTCGTAACACGGGGGGAATTCCCTCTCTCAAAAGCAAAAAATGTGTTACGGGATGAGATCGTTGCGATTATCGGCTACGGTCCGCAGGGACAGGGCCAATCGTTGAATCTCCGGGATAACGGGATCAAAGTAATTATCGGACAACGAAAAGGAGGGGACGGTTGGAAAGCCGCCGTCGAAGACGGATGGATCGAGGGAGAGAATCTCTTCGACGATATCGCAGAGGCGGTCGATAAAGCTACCGTCGTACAGTATTTACTCTCCGATGCCGGGCAGAAAGAACAATGGCCCATCGTAAAAGATCACCTTCGCGATGGACAGGCATTGTATTTCTCTCACGGTTTCTCTGTCGTTTTTAAAGATCAAACCGGCGTTGTACCCCCTGATTTTGTCGATGTAATTCTCGTTGCACCGAAAGGTGCGGGACGCACCGTGCGATCGAATTATCTCAACGGCAGTGGAATAAATGCAAGTTTTGCGGTACATCAGGATGGAACCGGCAGAGCGAGAGAGCGTGTGCTTGCACTCGGTATTGCCGTCGGTTCGGGATACCTCTTCCCTACGACATTCGAAAAAGAAGTGTACAGCGATCTCACCGGAGAACGGGGAGTACTCATGGGTGCGATAGCAGGCGTCATGAAAGCGCAGTACGATCTGCTCAGAAAAATGGGACATTCCCCGAGCGAAGCATTCAATGAAACGGTCGAAGAGGCGACACAAAGTTTGTATCCGCTGATCGGAAAGAACGGTATGGATTGGATGTTCGCGTCGTGCAGTACGACCGCACAGCGCGGAGCGCTCGATTGGTCGAAACGCTTTGAAGAGGCCGTGAAGCCGGTATTCGATGAACTTTATGAAAGTGTAAAGACCGGCCGGGAGACCCGCCGTGTATTGGAATCGTGCAGCGCTCCCGATTACCGTGCCCGATTAACACAGGAGCTGGATGCATGGAAAAACTCCGAGATGTGGCAAGCAGGTTCGACAGTCCGCCGGCTCCGTCCTGAAAACCGGAAAGAGGAATAATTCATTGGGAGCCGGAGGAAGGCTCATTCGGTTCTATATGACGCGAGATGGTTCCAAATACTCGTACATGGTCAAGTACTGCAATCCTGAACATATATGCTAAAAAAAACACAATCAACAGCAACGGAAATGTCGACGACAGGACCGCAAGACAATTCATTCGACGTTTATGTCGAACGGGTAAAAGAAAGCCGTATCGGGGATGTTGACCTGGACAATCCGGGATTCGGAACAAATTTTTCCGATCATATGGCGGTGCTAAACTATTCCGACGGACAATGGCAGAAACCGAATATCGTTCCGTTCGCAGAGTTCAAATGCTCTCCTTCGCTGATCAGTCTCCATTACGGACAGACCGTCTTCGAGGGAATGAAAGCATTTAAAAACTCGCGGGGAGAAGTGATAATGTTTCGGCCCCGGGAACACATAGAACGATTGAACAGATCATCGAGGAGACTCTGCATTCCGGAAATTCATCCTGAAACGATTTTGCAAACATTGAAGAAACTTATCCGGATCGATCGTGAGTGGATTCCGGTTAAACGCGGGAATTCACTTTATATTCGTCCGTTGATATTCGGTTCGGATAACTTTCTTGGCGTCAGACCCTCGCATACTTACACCTGCATAATAATAACGTCGCCTGTTGGTTTATATTATAAAAACGGTTTGAAACCTGTCCGCCTGGCAACCAACTGCCATTACATCCGAGCGGCAATGGGAGGTGCGGGGGACGTTAAAACACCCGCTAACTACGGGGTTACGCTTTATCCGGCACGTGAAGTACAGGAAAACGGTTTCGATCAGGTCCTCTGGCTCGATGCGAAGGANCAGAAATATATTGAGGAGGTCGGAACGATGAATATATTCTTNAAANTAAAGGATAGTCTGGTTACNCCNCCGGCAATGGGAACGATCTTGCCGGGTATTACCCGAGATTCGGTTATTCGNCTCNCAAAAGAATGGGGAATGACCGTCATTGAACGCTCGATATCCATCGACGAGGTTATACATGCATATGCGAGCGGAGACCTTGAAGAGGTTTTCGGCAGCGGTACGGCGGCAGTTATTTCTCCGGTCGGTGAAATCGTGCACGAAGGACGATCGCTTAAAATGGACGCAGAGAACGCCGGTCCGTTTACACAGCGTCTATACGATGAGATAACGGGTATCCAATACGGCGACAGGGAAGATCGCTACGGATGGAGATTTGCTGTCGATCCCTGATAACAAAAATCTGCAAAAATCGTATGCCTTGATTTTTATAGATATAATGTATAGATTTCCTGTAACCAGTATGTCTTAGGTTACTATGGAAACCTCTGAAGACGAATCGAGTCCAACAATAGATTCCCCCTGCGGAATCGCTGTTCATCGGTATAGACTGACTGAACCAAATTGTACCCTGCCACTCTATATTATCCACACCGCCTTACTTATTTGTAATATCCTTATACATAATAACGGGAGGCACTGCCCATGACCGGCAAAACCATCTCCCATTATAAAATCCTCGATAAACTCGGGAGTGGAAGGAGTTTTTTATGATCGGTAAAACAATATCTCATTATCAGATTATCGAGAATGTTGGAGAAGGCGGAATGGGTGTTGTCTACAAAACNCACGACACCAAGCTCGACCGCGCCGTCAAAGCCTTTGGGCATTCGCATATCAGGACAATTCATGGAATAATATGATAACGATCGAGATTCATAATCCGAATCCACTCCTTTTAAAATACATTCGAAAGATTTCCGTTTTTCGAAGTAAGAAGCCGATTACGTACAGACAAAAATTAACGCCCAGTGCTTTTACCTGTATTTCATATAATCAACGGGATATACCGGTTTCGATATTCGGGAAAAGGAGGGTTCATCCGGAGCGGAGGTTGCAAATTGCAGGTCCCAAAATTAACGAACATATTTATGTACAGTATAACGGAACGCTGGAACAGATACTCATAGAATGTACCGCTTCGGGATTCTACTATTTATTCCATGAATCACCATCTCTATTTATAAATTCTTTGTATTGTCTTGATGACATCTTGTTACCGACTGAAAGCGAGACACTCAATGAAATGTTACAGCACAGCAATACGCTAAAAAGAAAAATCGAAACCCTTGAGAAGTTTCTTTTGAAGAGAAGCAGCAACGCACTTCTGCCTTGCGATTATGTGGAATATTCGTTGAGATTAATCGAAGAAGCAAAGGGTAATATTACTATCAAGGAATTAACCGATAAAGTCTTAATAAGCGAACGGCAACTGGACCGGCGTTTTCGAGAAATCGTCGGCATTACTCCGAAAAAGTTTGCAAGAATAATACAGCTTCATTTTGTGATTAACCTTATGTATATCAAAAAATATAATACCTTCCAGGATATCGCGTATTTTGCCAGTTATTACGATTTAGCGCATTTTTACCATAAATTTAAAGAGTCTACAGGGTTCAGTCCGGTCGAGTTTATCAATAGCGATGAACATCTGGCATTTCAGTATTTTACGGATTTGGTCAAACGGAAATAAAAATGTCTGTTTTATACAATGCTTTTAAATTGAAAAGAACTTACTATTAAATGGCGGTATATACTTAAATTGACTCAAGGATGCAAAAATTAATCCGGACTTTGATTTTCAATATGAACAATATTGTACCAACGATATGAAAGGAAAAACAGAATGTCGGACATTAAGCAATATACATACATCTTTTCCATGACGATATTTATTCTTATGCTTTGTATTATTGGATGTGTTCCATCCGATCAGGATCAACTTGAAATAAATAAAAGCCTCGTATACCAGTTTGAAGAAGCTCTCAACACGGCAGATTGGGACAGGTTAGGCGATCTCCTGGCAGAAGATTTTCTACGACATAGTCAAGCGACCACAGACATGCAGATAACTTCTCGCGAAGAGATGAAACAGCTCATGCAGCTCTATCAGGAATTTGCACCAGACCAGAAACTAACGATTGATTTTCTCATTGCGGAAGGCGATATGGTGGCAGGGTACGGAACGTATTCAGGCACCAATACGGGGCCGTGGGGTGAGATGCCGCCGACCGGTACATATTTCGAACTAAAAAATATTAGCATATTTCGAATCGAGAACGGGAGGATTGCCGAACAATGGGTTGAATGGGATAATGTTGCCATGTTATCGCAATTTGGTCTGTTTCCGCCTCCGACGGAGTAGTATGATCCTGGAGTATACATCGACTTTAAAAACCTAGTTGCTGAATACAAAGTGAGATATGATAGGTAAAATTCTCTCGCATTATCCGCCAGAGGAGGGAAATATTATTTATGATTGGTAAAACTATTTCCCATTATACAATAGTGGAAAAATTGGGGGAAGGCGGAATGGGCGTCGTCTACAAAGCCCACGACACTAAGTTCCAAAATTCCCTGCGAACGCTTTGTGTGAGCAGATGGAATTTTGTGAATCCAGCCGCTTTCTGGCGGGACTCGAAAGATTGGAGCGTAAAATGATCGGACAAACAATATCTCATTATCAGATTATCGAGAAAATCGGTGAAGGTGGAATGGGGGTGGTATACAGGGCACATGATAAAAAACTCGAACGCCATGTCGCAATCAAATTCCTCTCCGCAAGTCACGCCGTAACCGAACAGGACAAAGCCCGATTCATCCACGAAGCCCGTGCCGCATCCGCACTTGAGCATCCGCACATCTGTACAATTCATGCGATCGATGAAACACCCGATGGGCAGATGTTTCTTGTGATGCCTTGTTATGATGGAATGCCGTTAAACAAAAAAATCGAAGACAAACCGCTTGCCATTGACGAAGCAATAGATATTGCTATTCAGATAGCAGACGGATTACAGGCAGCGCATGAAAAAGGCATAGTTCACCGGGATATTAAAAGCAGCAACATCTTTATTACTTCCAAAGGCCAGGTAAAAGTGATGGACTTCGGTCTTGCCCGGAGTGCCGGCATGACACAGGTGACGAAAACGGGAACGACTGTTGGCACCGTTCCGTACATGTCGCCCGAACAGGCACAGGGAAGCAAAGTCGATCACCGGACTGATATCTGGTCGCTGGGCGTAATCCTTTATGAGATGATTACCGGGCGAATGCCGTTTCGAAGCGACTATTCCGAAGCTATTGTGTATTCGATATTAAACGAGGA
>SL_3KL_010_SEDDRAFT_10006014_pt1 | contig 10866 bp, 14 predicted proteins | sample SodLakKL_010_SED_2_FD_10381 | JGI IMG/M metagenome (IMG submission 10381)
TTTTAAAGGGTTGCCAAGACCGACAATTAGATGCATTTACCCAATACCGCCATTTCTATACATTAATGCCCCTTCAGGAAAGGGGCATTATCCAGCAAAATTTCTAAAACTGTTCAGAACCATACTTCAGAAAAGAGATCGGGCAAAAACTAATCAGTTTCTTCTTCAGACTCTTCCTCTTCGCCTTCTTCACCTTCGCCCTCTTCTTCAGCAGCTTCTTCGCCTTCTTCAAGCTCTTCATCCACTGCCGGCTCAAGCTCCTCTTCGGACATCGGGGCAAGAACCTGGGCCAAAGTTGTCTCAAGAGGTGTGATTAATTCAATTTCATCATCGAGAACCAGGCTTTCAGCGGTAATGCTATCACCGATATTCAATTCGGAAATATCTACATCAAACTGTTCCGGAATGTCACCGGGCAAACATTTAACGTCAACTACCCTGGTAACCATGGAGAGCACGCCACCTTCTTCAGTGCCAACCGGTTCTCCAATAAAGTTAAGGTGAACAGAAACATCAATTTTATCAGTCATTGAGATCCTGATAAAATCAACGTGCAGTATCCGGTCCTGGATCAGGATATCGCGCTGAATATCCCTGAACATAACCGTCTCCTGGCGGGTTTTTTTACCTTTGGACTTGACTTTAAGATCCAGAAGAACGTTACTGCCTCCTGTAGTAAGAATCTGGCGTAAGGTCCGCCCGTCAATTGTCAGAGGTAAATTATCGTCTCCTCTACCGTAAATTACAGCAGGAACGAGATCTTCACTACGCATCTTTTTGCGCTCCCCCTTACTTAAAGAGGGTCTTGTTGTAACTTCCAATTCCATTCTTTCCATTCATTCCAGCCTCCTTCTGCAATAGTATACTGCAGGAAGAAAGGAAAATCAACACTATTAAAAAAGTTCGCTTACAGAACGTTTGTCGTGAATTCGAATTATAGCCTCACCAATCAGGGGAGCAACGGAAAGAACTTTGAAGCAATCCCGCAATCCTTTAAGCATTCCCCTGTCAACAGGAATGGTATTGGTGTAAACAACTTCCTTTATGGGTGAATCGCTCAACCGCTTGAGAGCTGAACCTGAAAAAACAGGATGGGTGCAGCAGGCATAAACTTCTTGTACTCCTTCATCAACAAGAGCCTGGGCACCAAGGGCTATAGTGCCACCAGTATCGATCATATCATCAACGAAAATCGCTGTTTTATCTTTAACATCACCAATAATGTTCATTACCTCTGACTGATTTGGAGCAGGCCGTTTTTTTTCAATGATGGCAATAGGCAAAGATAAGCGATGAGCCAGATCACGGGCCCTGGTTACACCGCCCAGATCCGGTGATACCACTACCCCGTTTTTGATCTGTTTCTGCTTAAAATACTTGGCCAAAATTGGGAGCGCAGTCAGGTGGTCTACAGGAATATTGAAAAAACCCTGGATCTGCCCGGCATGCAGGTCCATTGTTACAACCCGTGTAGCCCCGGCTGCTGTAATGAGATCTGCCAGCAGTTTGGCCGTAATCGGATCCCGGGCCCTGGTTTTGCGATCCTGCCGGGCATAAGCATAATAGGGAACAACCACATTCAATGATTTAACTGATGCCCTGTATAAAGCATCAACAATAATCAAAAGCTCCATAATACTCTCATTAATCGGTCCGCATAGCGGCTGAATCAGAAATGCATTGGTTCCGCGTACACTTTCCCTGATGCTGATGGATATTTCACCATCCCCAAAACGGCTTACTTCACAATCACCAAGAGGCACCCCGACATAGTCAGCTATTTCAACGGCTAACTCACGGTTTGCACTACCACAAAAAATCTTCAGTTCTTCTCCGTTTACCACAATTCACCCTCCTGCAGCTGGATTCTGTACTAAAGGCTTTGTTCTATTTCAAAATTCATTTTTCCTGCCTGCAGGCTATTTTCAATAATTCTCACTATTCTCGGAAATGCGGCATTCGAATGGCCCAACTCTCTCCCCGGTTTCCACGATTACCCCTTCAAGATAAGACTGTTTTATGACAGCACTATCTTTAACTTTCGTCGAAATCAAATGGCTGTTCGGCCCAATTAAACAACCCTTACCTACAGCTGTTGACTTTTCAATGGTGCAGTTGGGTAGTAAGGTTGTATCCGAGCCTATAGTTGCATCATAATCAATATAGGTGCTGCCGGGGTCTACCATGGTTACACCCTGCATCATTAACCTGTGATTAATCTTTTCTCTCATCAAAATTGCAGCTTCAGCAAGCTGAACCCTGTTATTGATACCAAGGCCAACCCTGTAATCGTCAATAACGTATGCGCCAGTTTTGTATCCATCCCTGTAGAGCAAAGAAACAACATCCGTCAGGTAATACTCCTGCTGGGCATTGTCTGTTGAAAGCCGGGGCAGATACTCCCTGAGCAGATGAAGATCAAAACAGTAGGTTCCAGTATTAACTTCATTGATTTTCTTTTCCTGTTTTGATGCATCCCTGTCTTCTACAATGCACTTTACCCGGCTGCTGTCATCACGAACAACCCTTCCGTACCCAGATGGATCCGGCAGATTTGTTGTTGCAACAGTAACAGCATTTTCTTTATGCTGGTTTATTAAAGATTTTAAATGCTGAGTTGTAAGAAGGGGTGTGTCACCGCAAAGAATAAGTAGGGTTCCCTCTGAAGGAAGGCTATCCAGGGATTGCAATACAGCATGCCCTGTTCCAAGCTGCTGTTCCTGGAAGACAAAGCTATACTTGCTTTTGTAAAGTTCCTGAACCTGGGAAGCGCCATGACCGACAACTATTAAAACATTATCTGTAAGTTCTGAAGCACTACCTGCTATGTAACTTAACATTGGCCTGCCGCAAAGATAGTGAAGCACTTTGGGCAGATCTGAATGCATTCTTTTACCCTCACCTGCCGCCAAAACCACAGCCCATAGCTGGTTCATCTGTAACCCTCCTGTTTTATATCTATGCTGTTATTATACTGCAGTCGGCACAGACAGGGCAAAGGTTAAAAATTAAGCTTCAAGAAGGGTTTCCGATACTTCTTTCTGATACACTTCCAGCACAGCACCCTGGATAATTGCCCTTGTTTCAGCATTAATGGGATGTGCAATATCTCTAAATTCACCATTTGGTGTTCGTTTGCTGGGCATTGCAACAAATAGCCCGTTATTGCCTTCAATTACCCTGACATCATGAACAACAAACTTATCACTTATCGTGATCGACACAATAGCACGCATTTTACCTTCCTGAGTTAACCTCCTGATGCGGACATCAGTCACTTCCATGGGGACCCCACCTTCCAAAAATGAAGTAATGATAATAACAATTATTATTGCTTATCTAATAACTTCGACAACTTAAAAACAAGTCCTGCTTAATGGGAAAAGATTCACTTATAAAGACCGAAAGAAACAAATTAGCAGGATTTTGCCTTTAATGAGGCCTTTTTTCTATAACACCACAATATTTGTTAAGTATAAAATATTTCATGAGGAATGCCAATTGCAGATTGTTACGTTTTTTTGCAAGCGGGAGTGCAAATTATCGCCTAGTTTAGTTTACATAATTGCTTTTTTAGCTACTTCCAGGTCGCTAATTTTATCAATATCAACCGCTATTTCCACACAATCACAAATCACTGCTTTTGCCTTCAAAAAAAGCAGTCGCGAAAGATGATATTCCAGGTCCTTTATTGAGAGTGTTTTAAGCAGATACTTAATACCAAGAGANAGCGGAAGGATTCTTAATAGCTTAAGGGGTTTTTTGCGATAAGAAATGAACATTTCCAAGCGAGCCTTATTATCTAAAAACCAACTTGGCCTGACAAGGCCAATATTTCCTCCGGTTACATAACCTTCTTTAAGGCGGACGTAAGTTCTTTCGGTTTCCGGAAAACTTTCCAGGCAAGCTTCACGGGTAAGAACGGGATAATACAAATCATGTTCAAGAGGAGTGCAAAGCTCTAAAAAATGCTCAATAACTACAGAGTTTATAAGCGGTATATCTCCTGTAACAACCAGGCAGGGTTTTTCTGTGTTAATTAATTCAAAACCTGCCGCCAGGTTATCAAGCATGCTGCCCCGCTCTGCTACAATCTCAAAGAAACCCCTTTCCTGTTTCAGTTCCTCAAACTCATTTTGCGGCCCTACCACAATAATTCTGTCAATTGAACTAGCCTGATGCAGGGCATCAAGAATATAAGCGATAATAGGTTTGTTATGAAGCTTTATAAAAGCCTTATTGGACACCCCTTCCTGCTCTGTCAGGGGCTCCGGCTTCCCACCTCCGGCCAAAACAACTGCATCAATCATTTTATCAGCCCTCACCCTCACCTGTAAGTTGGCTTTTACCTGAAGTCCAGCATAAATAAGGAATTCCGCCCAGCTCTTCTATTACCCGGGCCATGCTGCCGGCAGTAACATAGCTTTCAGTCAACATGAAAAAGGTAGGTCCGCTCCCCGACAATACCGGATTTAAGCCATATTGCTGCAAGCTTTCTTTAAAAGACTTGACTTCCCTGGACCCTGGCAAAGAAGCAGTTTCAAGAGTGTTGGTGAAAGATCTTTTCAGCCAACCGGCTATATCTGTCCTGGATCTATTCTTAATAGCCTGCACCAGGGGTGACAAGTCAGGTTTGCCAAGCTTGCTGCGATCAAACTTTCGATATACCTCAGCAGTTGAAAATGCAACTCCCCGTGGTAGAGCTAAGACAACCCAAAAAAAAGGAAGCAGGGGCAACTGCTCCAACTGTTCTCCCCTGCCCTGTGCCAGGGCAGTTCCACCACGCAGACAAAATGGCACATCTGAGCCCAGCTTTCCAGCCAGCTCAAAAAGGTTAGCGCTGCTCAAAGATAGCTGCCAGTATTGATTTAGTCCAACCAGGGCAACCGCAGCGTCACTGCTGCCACCGGCAAGACCTGCAGCTACAGGTATATTCTTATAAAGTGTCACCCTGACCCCGGGCAGTTTAGTGCCAACCTGCTCTTTAAGCAGTTCTGCAGCCCTGTTCACGAGGTTATCTGGTCCGTCAAGCTCAGGTTTGCTGCACAACAGAGTAAAGGTATTATCTGCAGAGTATGGTTCAAATAAAAGGGTATCATGAAGAGATATCTGCTGCATAACAGTTTCAAGCTGATGAAATCCATCAAGCCTGGGGCCAACAACAGAGAGACCCAGGTTAATTTTTGCCCGGGCTTTTAAGACCAGTGTTCTACCCATTTTCAATCAACTCTGACTAACCGCTCATTGTCGGTTATCCCAGGAATCCGCCCCCTCTTGGCAACAGAATTACCATCTATCTCTTTCAAGTCCATCGTCATGTCTATAGCCGGTGAACGGGCGATAAAACTTCCAACACCAAAAGCATCTGCTCCGGCTTCAGCCAGAGCTGTTATTCTTTCGGGTTTAAGGCCTCCGGAAACCACGATTTGCACATTTTCAAATCCGGCCTGGTTAAGACGGGCCCGGGTTTCACGAACCAAACCTGCTGTAACGCCTCCCCTTTCACCCGGAGTATCGAGCCTGATTCCATTAAGCCTGTCTCCAAGAGCTTCCGCTACTCTCAAGGCTTCCTCGGCTTCATCCTTAAATGTATCGACAAGGATAATCCTGGGATCATCCTCGGGAACAAAACGATCATATGCTTTAGCCAGTTCCACTGTATCACCCATTATCAAAAAAGCAGCATGAGGAATGGTCCCTACAGGGGCTCTTCCTAATAACAGCGCTCCGAGAATACAGCTGCAGGCATCAGCTCCACCAATGACAGCAGCCCTTTCCATCACAGGTGCAGCCGCTGGATGCAGATGTCTGGCTCCATAACAGACAAGGGTTTTATCCCCGGTCGCTTCTTTGCAAATCCGGGCTGCCGTTGCCCATCCACTTGAACTTGCAAGTATTCCTAGTAGTGGTGTTTCAAAAACCCCAAAGTCACTATAACGCCCTTTTATGCGCATTACGACTTCCCGGGCTTTCATGTCAGAACCTTCCGGCAGAGCCCAAATATCTAAACCGCGATCACTGAGGAGGTGTAAAGCTTCATCCATTCCCGCCATAACCCCCTCCTTCGAAGTAAATATTTCGGCGGTTACTACAGTTTCGGATAGGTTCAGCGACCCTAAAAGATCGCGTGTTCGGACAAAATAAATATCGCTTGTTAATCCCCGTTCAATTTCCTCGGCGGTAGCAGAATAAAACCTGCCTTTCGCTTCAAGTTCCATTGCTGCGATATCTTTAAGAGTTACTATGTCAGTGGCTTTCATTTAATTCCTCCAGGTTTGCTATACTAAATTTACGCCTAAAGTTTTCGCCATTTCCTGTAATGCAAACTTATGAGCTTCCGGATCGAAACTGGCAACGGCATTTTTGTGGGCAGTGACATTATAATTAAGCGCCCTGGCATCTGCTGAAGTATAAAGGATGCAGATATTTGTCACACAACCGGCCAATTCAATCTCGTTAATACCTTTTTCCCGCAGGGTCAAATCCAAATCCGTTCCAAAAAAAGCACTGAATCTTCTTTTGGGGATAATCCGCTCACCTTTCTGGGGAGCAAGGCTGGCAACAATCTCGCTACCATCGGCTTCTTCCAGGCTATGCGGAGGAAACATTTCAAATTCCCGATCATCCTCAACGTGGCGATCACAAATATAAATAATAATATCTCCACTTGAGCGGTAATTTTCCAGTCTCTTCTGCACATTGTCAACCAGGCTTTCTGCAACTGGTCCAATGTATAAAGCTCCTTCTGGATCAATAAAATCAACAAGCATGTCAACTACAAGCAGCGCTTTCATCTCATACCTCCTGCAAAACTGTTCTTAACTCCTACTATTACAATTAGATTTTAAATCGCTATTCTACANTGTTTTAATTAATCCTGCTTTACGATCCATACTTTAACAATTAGAAAAAATAAAACCGGATACAATATCCGGTTAGTAAATAGTATACTTCAATAATCAGGCAATAAATCTTTTATAAACCTACTGTCCGGCGCAATTCGCCTTCATCAAAACTTAACTCCACCGTTTCTGTCAAAACATCAGCATAGCTGAAAGACAGTCTTTGAAAGTAGTTATTCTCTTTGACCTTGACAATAAATATAGAAGGGTAGGTGCTTTCCAAAACCCCTTCTTTTTCGTAGGTCTTGCGCCGACCGCGGTTAGCCCGCAATTTTATTTTTTCACCCAGGTGAGATTCAAGCTTCTTGCGGATTTCAAATAGGACATTGTTGGCCACCATTCAAAACCACCTTTTAAGTTTTCTTCGCCTAATAATACCACAATACAGACAAATAGTCAAGAAAACCTGTGATTTGGGGCTTAAATGGCTCCTGACAGCTAAATTTTAGAGATTTTCTACCGATACTTGTTCTTTTAGTGATTTGACTGCTACTTGGTGAAGCGATCCGCAACAGTAGTGGCCCCAAAAGAGTCAGGTTTAATGAAAGCCTGATAGCCGCTTCCAATAACCATCCCGACAACCTCTTTAATTATATCCCTGGTTTCACCCTTTTCCCCAACGTCAAGGTGAATTTCAACATTTAACTTTTGTTCGCCATTTTCTGCAAGCTGCTCAGTCAAACGTGTTGCCACCTCAAGGCTAAGAAAGGTTTCATAGTAAATACGCTGACGCAGGCTTTCCATGTAAGGTTTTTTTTGCTTATGATAATAAAAACGCCCACCTTTACCAATCCGGTGGACTACTACAGCTGTAACAAAAATAACAGATTCATTAAGAATAGAATGGGAATCAGTGCCAATAATCAGCTTATATGATTCATCCGGGTATTCGTTGGTATACTTCCCCAGGTCTTCAAACATTTCATCAAATGAAACCTGGCCTCTTGACGGACTTGTGAAAAGCATCGGCCATGCGACCTTTCAGCTTGGTTTATTGATGCAATTATAAGCTAAAGCAGCAAGCTTTGCAAACTGCTCTGCAGTTAACTCTTCAGGACGTTTGCCGGGCTCAATGCTAGCTTTTTCCAGGAGTACGGAACTTAATCCAGGGTGATCATTAAAAAGCCTGGATAGATTGTTATGTATAGTTTTACGTCTCTGTTGAAAAACTCCTTGAACTATCTTCCACATCAGTTTTTCTTCACCAGATGACAATACTCTTGGCCGGGGTGTAAGCTTTAAAACTGCTGAATCAATTGTCGGACGGGGCCAAAAAACAGTTTGTGGCACGTTAAAAAGGATCTTGCTGTAAGTATAGTAATGGCATAATACCGATAATGCCCCATAATTACTATCACCAGGAATGGCAATCAGGCGGCGGGCCACTTCCTTCTGAAACATCAGAACAGCAGATTTAAAAGGAAAAACTGCTTCAAAAAGTGTATACATAAACGGCCCTGAGATGACATATGGCAGGTTAGATATAAGCTTAACATTCCGTCCAGGTTCAAAGTATTCGCCGATCAGGTCAGCCCAATTGACATCAAGAGTATCCCGGTTAATTACTTTAACGTTCGGCCAGGGTTTAAGGATTGATTTAAGCATACCGGCCAGCCCGCGGTCTATTTCGAGGGCAATGGCGTCAACTTCCTGCTGCGCGATTAATATAGTTAACGCTCCGGCACCCGGGCCAACTTCAATAACAGCATCATCAGGTTTCAGTTCCAGGGCTAAAATAATATTGCGAGCAGTATTACCGTCAATGAGAAAGTTTTGGCCGAGGCGCTTATTGGGCTTCAGACCATACTTTTCAAATAGAGCTACCACTTCTCGTGGCGATGTTAGGTTGGGATGTTTTTTCAATACTGGTTATCCTCCTCTGTATCTCGACATATATAATTCTATTCCACCGGGATAACCCAGTCAAACCGGATCAATTTAAAAAATAAGCTAAATATTTAATATAATAATGGCTCAAGACTGAGTAGTCACAAAAATATAATGACAAAAGATAGTTTATGCATTATAATATACTTTACAATAGTAACAATTCACCTGTTTAAGCAATTTACAATGAGAAAGGGGGATCGTTTTTTCGACAGGACAACATTCCTTTTGCAAAAGTAACTTATTATTATCAAAAATCTTTAAGGAGGCGTAAATTTAATGGCAGACTTTAAAGGATTATTAGATAAGTTGAATGGAAAGATTGAAGCTGCAGATGAATCGAAATTAAAAGGGGTTTCTGCAGTATATCAATTTGACCTTTCCGGAGACAACGGTGGAGTATTTCACGTTAACGTTGATGACGGCAAAGCAACAGTTGTAGAAGAAGCACATGACAGCCCCAACATCACTATTTCCATGGCAGCAGAAGATTTTGACGCAATGCTGGATGGCAAATTAAATGCAACTTCCGCATTCATGGCTGGTAAACTTAAAGTAAAAGGCGATATGTCACTGGCTATGAAACTGCAGAGCCTGCTCGGTTAATAAAGACTCTAAAGGGGTTGATAACCCATGTTTAGTCTTGAAGGCAAGGTTGCCCTGGTAACCGGCGGTTCACGCGGCCTGGGCAGAGCAGATGCACTGGCTCTGGCCAGAGCAGGCGCAGATGTCATAATTACGGACATCCTGGTGGAAAGCAATCAGTCAGACGATAGCACTGACAAATACGGCCCCCTGGCCCAATCTATGAAGAACCAGGGAGTTGTCTATACCGAACAAACTGCAACCGAGATACAGAAACTGAACCGACGATCTGCTGCCTATAAAATGGACGTAACCGACAGGCAGCAGGTAAAAGATGTAATTGCAAAAGCCAGGGAAGAATTCGGGCGAATTGATATTTTGGTTAACAATGCCGCAACCCTTGATCATGTCGCAACTATTGAGAATCAGTATGATGAACTCTGGGAAAGGGATTTGAAAATTAACCTTACCGGCGCCTATAACTGTGCAAAAGCCGTATGGCCGATCATGAAAGAGCAGCAGTGGGGCCGAATCATCAACATGGCTTCAGTAGCAGGAACCCTCGGTGGCTTCGGACAGGCCAGCTATTCTTCAACAAAGGCCGGGGTAATCGGCCTGACAAAAAGCCTGGCCCTGGAGGGAGCCCGTCATAACATAACCTGCAATGCCATTGTTCCCGGAATTATCGGTACAGAAGCCTGGAAGAGCGGCAATCCAAAAATGAATGAAAGAATGATCGCCCGCACGGCATTCCGCAAGCCTGGTGAGCCGGAGGATATCGCTCATGCTATTGTTTTCCTGTCTACGGATGAGGCCAGGTATATTACTGGCATCGAATTGAATGTTTCCGGGGGAATTGAGCTCTTTACCTTTTAGTTGAATATCTTCATATTATCAGCACTAATTCGGGCGCTTCCTATCAAGAGTGGGAAGCGCCCTTTAATTATCCTTTGCATTATTAATATTGCAGGCTGTGCAGTTACCGGATCAGATCTTGCAAGTCAAAATACCCTTCTATACAATCTTAGTTTACCTGACCCCCTCCCTTTAACCGAAGTCGTCGCAGGCAATGACATCGTTTCAGCTTTAACAGCCATTGGTGTTGCTCCTCCTAATGGTAAAAGGGAGGGTGGTCAGGCAAGCTGAGTCGTTGCCTTCCTAATTAAGTTAACGTACAAAAACCTACTTAAATTTAAAGCACTATAGCAATCATTTATTGAGCGGTTTCGAAATTTTATCATCTTCAACAAAAGTATCCAGATGACAACAAAAGCACGAGTAAAAGCTTAAATCGTTACCATCGTTCGGTCAGCTATATGGGAGGTAATGCAAATAAAGACTAGGCCCTGTCTACTAAGGCGTCTGAGAAGAGGCGGACCGCGTTGAGGTAAACCTGTTTGGCCAGCTCGTCAAGATCCTGCCCGAGGGCGAGGGCAGCTCTTTCATAAGTAAGTTTTATATATGAAGGTTCATTGCGCTGGCTGCGGTAAGC
>SL_3KL_010_SEDDRAFT_10006017_pt1 | contig 10865 bp, 8 predicted proteins | sample SodLakKL_010_SED_2_FD_10381 | JGI IMG/M metagenome (IMG submission 10381)
AGTGTTCCGGGTATATCATCTGCAAACTGGTTGCGAAAGGACCATGACACCACACCTGGCTCAGGCACAAGGGGTTGAGGTTGCTGCTGGCATCCGTTACTCATGAGCAAGACTATGAGCAGAGTTGCTCCTGTAATTAATTTATTGATTATGCTTTTCATCATTTGTAAAGTTTTGAGTGATTCAAAGGATTAAACTTTGGGCTCCGATCCTGGCTGATAATCAATAATGCCGGCGAAACGTTGAGCGACGCTGGTGCGCAGGTACTCCAATACATCACACAGGTAAAGCAATTGCACATTGGCAGATTTCATGGAGATAGGTTCTGTAAATGCCCCCAGGCGTCTGCCCAAACCAATAATGGCCAAATTGATCCTGCCATTGTGGCCCAGAATACGGGCATAGCTTTGCTCACTCATGCCCATTCCGGCCAAAGTTATGCCTGCAGCTCCTATGGCAGTTTTCTTGATAAAACTTCTTCGTGAGTTTATTTTATTATAGATTATATAAGATAATTAGTTTGATTGAACAAGGGTGAATAGCATTTTGATTAAAAATTTAGTGAGGTAAAGATACCTGAATTAAGGTTTTTCCTATATTCAATGAATATCAAATAATGCGAATGTAATTTCAATTTGTATAAATAGCGTCTTATTTAATATAACTATGGTTGTATTAAGAACTTTCCTTTTTTTGTAACATATTAAATTACAATAATATAAGCCCTGGATTGATGATTATAAATTGTACAACAACACCAATAAATTACAATACAATCAAATTAAGAAAGGGATCTCCCAATTATTTATATGATTCAGAATTTCAATTATATGCTAAATGCACCCTGAGAGGTAGTTTTTGACACAAAAAACAAACAGGTTGCTAACTTGTTTCGTTATATTTGACCGCATAAAACTGAGCCAAAGTAAAGTATTGTCAATTTTAAATTAAAATGGGGGTTAAGAAAGAAGAAAGACAAGCAAATTTTTTAAGGAGACTGAGAAAAGAAACCAGCAGATATCTTCCTGAAATTATTCTGGCTGTTGTATTAGGGGTTTCGGTTTTTATCATTATTTTTATCTTAATACATTGACAGAGCATTTGTATTAAGATAAATAAATGGTTGAGTCCATTTAGAAAATATACTGCACACGGCCTGATGAGCGTGTTTTCTGCACACCACCACCCAGGCAGAAAACATCTGCACAATTGGGGTAAAACCCGCTTTACTAATTCTACGAACTTGAATTATAATTCAATTCCCTTATTATGATGGCAAGTTAGTTTCCTGCACTTATCTTTATTAGAAAAAAATTCAAATAATTCTAATATTAGTCCAATTATTTCACTAGTGTCTCAGAATCATTAATCGATTGCATGAGAATTAACATGGAATTTTGAATATATTGCATATCAGTGTATTAACCATATCCTGAAATGATTTAAAAATATGTGATACAATTGTAAAGAAATTAAAATATAAACATATTTTTGCGCAAATTAGATTCTTTTGCATTAATTTAGGCTGTCAGTTGTAAGTTTGATGGATCATGAGAGTTAAACTTTGGAACATTAGGGACATAGGTAGTGTATTTATTTATTTATTTATTTCTTTATTTTTGTGATTGCATATTTACTGAAAATTCGAATCATACGCCCAAAGGAAAATGGTTGAATAATTTACATAAATAGTTAAGCAGATTAATGAATAGGCAGCCAGCGATAAATTACCTGATAATCCAATTCTCAATTTCATGAATCAATCCATCCTTGTTCTCGATTGCGGTGCTACGAATGTGCGTTCGGTAATGGTTGATGAAAGAGGCTTGATAGTTTCGCAACATTCAATACCAAATAATACGATTAAAGATCCCCTTCATGCAGGCGGCCTTTTATGGGACGTTGATGAGATTTGGAGAAAAATGTGCGAATGCAGCCGGAAGGTGATAGAAGAAACGAAAGGGAAGTATACGGTAGATGGAATAACCGTTACTACATTCGGGGTTGATGGAGCTCCTGTTAGAAAGGAGAAGAAACTTCTTTACCCTGTAATATCATGGCAATGCAGCCGGACAAAGAGTATCAGTGATAATATTCACGAATACATGAATGTTGATGAACTTTACCAGTTAAACGGATTGCAATCGTACCCTTTTAACACTCTATTCAAGCTTATTTGGTTACAGCAGAATAAACCCGACATCCTTGACCAGTCTCATAAATACCTTTTTATGCCCTCGATTTTCATTTTACGCATGACCGGTGAAATGCTAAATGATACTACAATGGCCGGAACATCCATGTTTACAAACCTTAAGGAGCGCAACTTTGATGAAGCAATTTTGAAGAAAATTGGTTTAAACAAAGAAAAGTTTTATCCGCTGGTTGAACCTGGAAAAATAGCCGGTCATCTTCTTGAGAACGCTGCATGTGAATTAGGATTGTCTCCAAAAATACCGATTATTGTTGGTGGACACGACACCCAGTTTGCAGTTTTTGGCGCAGGGGCATCTTCAAATCAACCCGTTCTCAGCTCAGGCACCTGGGAAATTCTTATGGGACGAACTGAAACCAGCAAGCTTGCTCTCCCCGACAGAAGAGATGGTATCACAATTGAACTTGATGCTGTTAGCGGATTCGTTAATCCAGGTGTACAATGGGTTGCATCGGGTGTACTTGAATGGATCATGAACCTGATTTATACCGATATTAAATCAAATGCCTCCAGATTCGGGAAAATAATAAGCGATGCTGAAAAGATAGAACCTGGATGCAATGGAGTCAGTGTAGTTCCGGAGTTATTCCCGGGAGGTATTGTAAATATGAAGGGTTGCATTGAAGGTTTAACGCATAAAACAACCCGTGCCCATATATACAGGGCAACTCTGGAAGCATTATCTTTTTATATGAAAATGGGCTTGTCAAAACTTGAGAAAGCATCAGTATCCAAGGCTGAATCAGTAATATGTGTGGGAGGTGGATCAAAAAACAGGGTTTGGAATCAAATTCGATCTGATGTGCTTGGTGTACCCATTTTAACTAATGATATTAAGGAAACAACGGTTATAGGAGCCGCATGTTTTGCCATGGCAGCATTAAAGTGGTACAATGACCCCAATGATGCGCTAAAACAAGTCATTTGCCATACATCCGAATTTATACCAGGCAAAAACAGTATATTATACCAGGATTTCTATCAAAGCTTTAGTGAAAAAAACTTTAAATAAACTTGAAAACAGGCTGCAACTGAAAAGTATCAAAATTACGAAATGGGTGTTTTGGAGTTTAAAACCGCAGATAAACATTCTATATCAGTTTCTCTTTTAAATGGAAATCCTGAAACAGCAAGTTTAAAGTCGATAAAAAATAAGAACCCTAGAGAATGGATTAACTGGAATACAAATTTTTTAATGTCGGAAATTTAATTAAGAAATGGAAAATTTATCAATACGAAAGCTTACAGGACGCCTGCCCAAAGTAGGTATCCGTCCTACAATTGATGGGAGAAGAATTGGCGTGCGCGAATCGCTGGAAGAACAAACCATGACCATGGCGAAAAATGCCGCAAAGTTAATTGAGCAAAATCTTCGTCATACAGATGGCCGCAAGGTGGAATGCGTAATTGCCGATACGTGCATTGGCGGAGTGCAGGAAGCAGCCGCATGTGCTGAAAAGTTTGTTAAAGAAGGGGTAGGTGTATCACTAACCGTAACTCCCTGCTGGTGTTATGGCAGCGAAACCATGGACATGAATCCCTTGATCCCTAAAGCGGTTTGGGGTTTCAATGGTACCGAGAGACCCGGTGCTGTTTATCTTGCTGCTGTATTGGCCGCACACAACCAGAAAGGGCTTCCCGCATTTGGGATATATGGTATGGATGTGCAGGATGGAGGCGACGAAACCATACCTGCTGATGTGAGTGAAAAAATACTCCGGTTTGTAAAAGCAGGGCTTGCTGTGGCTACCATACAGGGTAAATCATACCTTTCAATGGGTTCAGTGTCAATGGGCATAGCCGGTTCCATTGTTGATGCAAATTTCTTTGAAGATTTTCTGGGAATGCGCTGTGAATATGTTGATATGAGCGAGTTTATCCGTCGTATCAATGAAAATATTTACGATCCCGATGAGTTTGCCAAGGCAAAAAAATGGGTAAAAGAAAACTGTAAAGAGGGTACTGATTTCAATCCTGTTGAAAAACAAAAAAATGCTACACAAAAAGATGCCGAATGGGATTTTGTAATAAAAATGACCCTGATAGCCCGCGACCTGATGATTGGAAACCCTCGGCTTAAGGAACTGGGTTTTGGAGAGGAAGCGCTGGGGCATAATGCCATTGTGAGTGGTTTCCAGGGACAACGCCAATGGACCGATCATTTCCCCAATGGCGACTTTATGGAAGCAATTCTGTGCTCATCTTTTGATTGGAACGGCATTCGTCAGCCCTTTATGGTGGCTACCGAAAACGATAGTCTGAATGGGGTTTCCATGCTCTTTGGCCATTTGCTTACGGGTTCGGCACAGATATTTTCTGATGTGCGCACCTACTGGAGCCCCGAAGCTGTAGAACGTGTAACCGGCTACAAACCCGAAGGTCTGGCAGCCAATGGTTTTATTCACCTTATCAACTCGGGTCCATCGGCATTGGATGGTTCAGGCCAGCAAACCATCGATGGTAAACCAGCCATCAAATCATGGTGGGATATTACTGAAGAAGAAGCACAGGCTTGTCTTGACAACACCAGCTGGGGTGCCGCCATTCATGAATATTTCCGAGGGGGAGGTTTTTCATCCAACTTCATCACAAAAGGGGGCATGCCCATTACCTTGTCGCGCATTAATCTGGTAAAAGGCCTCGGGCCTGTGCTGCAGATTGCGGAAGGTTATACCGCCGAACTTCCTGAAGATGTGCATAAAACCCTTGATCTTCGCACCAATCCCAGCTGGCCCACTACCTGGTTTGTACCTAATATCACGGGCAAAGGCGCTTTCACCGATGTGTACAGCGTAATGGCAAACTGGGGTGCCAATCATGGAGCCTTCTCTTATGGGCATATCGGTGCTGATCTTATTACACTTGCTTCGATACTACGCATCCCGGTAAATATGCACAATGTTCCGGATGATAAAATATTCCGACCATCAACCTGGAGCTCATTCGGTATGGATAAGGAAGGGGCTGATTATCGTGCTTGTCAGAGTTTTGGGCCGTTGTATAAATAAATCCGTTGATCGTCACCCCATGACTTCTGACGATTTTGAAAGTCAAAAGTTGAGTTTAAGAAATTAGTTTGATTAACGCGGTCACGGGGCGACTAAAAAAACAGAGTTCAAGTGGCGGGGTCACTCAGAGTGGCCCCGTCAAATACCATAATTAACTAAGCCATAAGATACAGAAAATGAAAAAAACACCCATTCTTCCATTCATTCTGGTTACTTCCCTGTTTTTCATGTGGGGCCTGGCCAACAACATGACCGATACGTTGCTGGCGGCTTTCAAGCGTATCATGAGTATGACTGATTTCCAGACTTCCTGGATTCAGATTGCATTTTACGGCTCCTACTTTGTTTTGGCATTGCCGGCTGCAATTTTTATTAAGCGCTACACTTACAAAGCCGGGATACTGCTGGGGTTGGGGATGTTTATAGCAGGTGGGTTGTTGTTTTTCCCTGCCAGTATTACCATGCAATATGGTCATTTTCTCGGGGCACTCTTTATCCTTGCCGGTGGATTGTCAATATTGGAAACTACAGCAAATCCCTACATTATTGCCATGGGGCCCGAGGAAACCGGAACACGCAGGCTTAACTTTGCCCAGTCGTTTAATCCCATTGGTTCTATTTCAGGAGTCATTATCAGCAAATTCTTTATTCTCTCCCATCTTAATCACGCTGATGCAGCCCAAAGAGCAACCATGGGTCACGAAGAACTTGTGTTGATGCGCTCGCAGGAACTCAATGCCACCATGGGGCCTTATGTAGGCGTTGCATTGTTTCTGCTGGTGTTGTGGGTAGTAATTGCATCGGTTAAAATGCCAAAAGCTTCCGATACTTCCAATAAAGTTAATTTGTTTCCCACTATCAAAAGATTACTGGGCAATACCAGGTATACAACAGGGGTAGTTGCACAGTTCTTTTATGTGGGTGCGCAAATTGGTGTCTGGTCTTACACGATCCGGTATGTAATGCAGGAACTGGGAACCAATGAAGAACAGTCATCTAACTATTATATAGCTGCACTGATCCTGTTTATGGTACTGCGTTTTGTTTTTACTGGTCTGATGAAATTCTTTATGCCAGGGAAATTGCTTACTTTCTCAGCTTCACTGGCGATACTATTAACGCTTTTCGCAATCTTCGGTGGCGGAATATTTGCCGTTTATTCACTTGTGGCCATTTCAGCGACTATGTCGTTAATGTTTCCCACAATCTATGGGATATCGCTCAGGGGCCTGGGTGAAGACACCAAAATCGGAGCGTCAGGATTGATTATGGCTATTCTTGGGGGAGCGGTACTTACTGCCATCCAGGGGCAGGTATCTGATATTACCGGTAGTATCAAAATGGCTTTTTTTGTGCCGCTGCTTTGTTTTGTTATTATTGCCGGATATGGATTATGGAATGTAAAAACCATGAAAGCATCCCCCTGATCCTATTCTTCCGCTCTTGTGGCATCATCCCATTTATCTGTTCTGAAAGATGATGCAGGCAAAAGGTAAGTATCATAAAGAGTACCTTTAATCCAATTACGCCACGCATACCTGACTGCAACAGGCTCAGGAACCATTTCGCTGATGATAAATATATTTCTCCGGTCCACAATTTCGGCCGTGGCCGGATAAAACACTTTATCATTACCTGCAATTTCAAACCCGGTTAATGCATCATAGGCATACAAACCCCTTTCGGCATTTTTAAACTTCAGAATCATTCCTCCATCTTTTACCTCTGAAGATTCATATACCGGAGATGCATAATCTACATTTTCATATCCGTAAGTTTGATTCAGTGCATTAAACAAAAGCCTGTCAGCTACTTCTTTCTTTTTTGGTGGATGAATAGAATATTCATCACCAATATCCATGGTAATGGCTATACCTGAATTGGGAATTAAATCCAGACATTGCAGTTGTGCTTCGCGAATAAATGCTGAGTTCTCAAAAGTTTGATATGCATCACTGTGATCCCTGTAATAAAAAGGGGCAATTTGTACATAGTAAAACGGAAAATCTCCTATCCCCCACCGTGTCCGCCAGTCCTGTACCATAGCCGGGAAAATTTCTTTATAATAGTCGGGCTCTAAACGGTTCGACTCACCCTGGTACCATAATGCCCCTCTTATAGTATAGGGTATCAAAGGATTAATCATTGCATTGTACAATGCCGTGGGGATGTGATTTGTTCTATGGGTAATATCTACATCATCCAGATTTATATCCTGATATGTACTTAACACTTCCTTGCTTATCCATGCCTGAGCCGGGCTCCCTCCCCATGATGTGTGTATGATACCCACCGGGCAATCTAAAATTTCCTGAAGTTGCTGGCCAAAAAAATAGGCAATGGCGCTAAAGGTCGCAACATTACCGGGGGATGCATGCTGCCAGGCCCTGTAATTTTCAACATCCTTCATAGGTGTTTTCGATGCTGACCTTTCAACCGTAAAGAGGCGTAAATCAGGATTGTAGGAATTGGCGATTGCCATGCTGGAACCAAAGGTAGGTTCTCCGTTGAAACCCACTAAAGGTTGTTCCATGTTAGACTGGCCGGAACACAACCACACTTCCCCAAACAGGATGTTTTCCAATGTAATATCCGAAGAATTACTTTTTAATGAAATAGATTGAGGTTCTTTACTGTTGGTGGTTTTTACTTCAACTTTCCAGTCGCCATTATTATCAGCTTCGGTATGTATTATTTCTGTTAGCCAGGATGTTTGAATTGTAATTTTCTCATTGGCATCAGCCCAGCCCCAAAGCATTATGGTTGTATTGCGTTGCAAAACCATATCTGATGATACAATGGCCGGAAGCTTAATCTCAGCCTGTATGGATTGTATAAATAGAAAATTTATTGCTGCTATTAGCAGAATCAGCTTAATTCGGTTCATTTTTTTTCCTTTCGTTATTTTTTAAGGCTCCAGACTATGAAAATATTTCTTAAATATAAATATAATTGTCTTTATGGGTGCATAATGTAAGGTATCTTTTTAATAAAACCCTCTCTTAGTTTCTTTAAAAAACACTATTTCAGCAAGTTACTGTTTTGCAAAACGTTTGACTTCTCCTCTTCCTGATTCGTTTTGCAGTAAAATAATGTAAATACCTGACGACAATGAACTTATATCAATTTTGCTGCTGTTACCAGATAGGTATTGCTGCATTATAAGTTGCCCGGTAAGATTGTAGATATAAATTGTTGCCTCCGAACCATGGGCATCAGGATATTCCACTTTTATAAAATATCCGGAAACAGCATTTTTTTTGCATTGAAATATTTCAAATAGTTTAATTTTAATATCATTTCGTTTAGTTTTTATGTCGGAAAATATGAATCCGTTTGCATTATTATTACCCTTATAAATTTAACAATCAATAATTCATCATTATAGATCTACGATTATTTGTTATGTTTAGTTAGCGAAATGGCTTTGACCCTTTTGGGGTTGGTTTAGCACTTATTGCAACCTGAGTTAGGTTTTTTGGCACAGAAACAAAACAGGTTATGTTTTTCTTTCTATACATTTGACCTTTTAGAATTAAGCCTGTCAATAACATTGACACACGGGGATGATTATAATGATAGTTTTTTAATCTAATCACAACATCCTGATTAGCAATATGTAAAAAACAAAAACAGGTGAAGAGAACAACTTTAGTTCTGATAATAGCGATTGTTACAATGGGTTTAATGCGAGCGCAGGATGATGCTTTATCTTTGAAATTCCAGCTTTTTCTGAATGCACCCTGGCAGGAGTGTTTTGTTGATCCTTTAACCTCTGAATGGGAGAAAAACTGGTTTCTCGATGGGGAGCAGGCATCCATTTCCCACACTGAAAACGGAATGGACTACCGGGCCGGGCTCAATGCATGGGATGATGCATCGCATGCGGTTTTATGGACAAAGCAATCATTTGAAGGTGACTTGCGTATAGAATATGAATTTACAAGGCTCGATACATCAGTTCGTTTTGTTAACATCATTTATATCCAGGCCTCAGGAAGCGGCGAAGATGGATTTAACCACGACATCTCTGAATGGAATGATTACCGAAGAATACCCACCATGAGCCATTATTTTCGCAATATGAACACCTACCATATCAGTTATGCTGCTTTTGGGACTCGTAACAGTGACCCTGAAGAAGATTATGTGCGTGCCAGAAGATATATGCCATCGATGGGCGGCCTGAGAGGTACAGGACTGGAGCCTGATTATGCCCGTACCGGATTATTCAAAACAGGCGTGCCGCACAAAATAACCATCATCAAAAAGGGTGACGAATTATTTATGCATGTTACGAATAATGAACAATCCAGACTTTTTTACTGGAAGAATAACAACTTACCACCAGTAAGAGAAGGTCGCATCGGCTTACGCCACATGTACACAAGAGGTTCAAGGTATGCTGATTTCAGGATATCCAGGCTGGTAGAATAAATCCAAAGGAGAAACTTTCAGTTGAATAAAGCCAAATATCTTTGAAATCCTTTGGTGTAAAAAAAATATCGAAGAATTTTTTTAACATGATAAAAACTACATTATTATGAAAATCCGCAATCCAAGAACAATTCTTTTAACTGGCATTATCCCGGTTACCTTCTCAGCTGCCTTTACTTCCTGCGGAAACAGTGCCAGGGAAGAAGAGAAGCAACCTAACATCCTGTTTATCATGGTTGATGATTTACGGCCTGATCTGAATTGCTACGGAAATCAACAGATCATCTCGCCCAATATTGACAAGCTGGCCAGGGAAGGTGTTCTTTTTGAGAGGGCCTATGTGCAACAGGCCATCTGTATGGCTTCACGTGCAAGTTTGCTGACCGGGTATCGTGCCAATGAGCAGCGGATTTACAGTTGCCTTTCGGTACAGGAGCTTACACCCGGGGTAGAGACACTGAACCGGTTTTTTGAGAATAATGGTTACGATGTGATGGCAAAAGGAAAAATTTACCACTACAGACAGGATCATGTGGAACAATTTGGCGAAAGCTGGCTCCCCTCCGATGCCAGTGAGAAACTGCCAGGCAGGGGATACATAACCCCGGAAGCCATTGCACAGCTGGATGAAAACGGCAGAGGCCCGGCATGGGAGATCGCTGATGTGGAAGATCATGAGTATCGTGATGGTTTTTACGCCCGCTGGGCAGTTGAGCAACTTGAGCAACTCAAAGACTCTGATACTCCTTTTTTCCTGGGGGTGGGATTCTACAAACCGCACCTGCCCTTTAATGCACCCCGCAAATACTGGGATATGTACGATCACAATGCCATCAGCCTTACCAGCCAGCCCGATTATCCAGTGAATGGTTCCAAATATGGCCTGCACAATTTTGGCGAACTACGAAACTACACCAACATCCCCAAGGGCAATGAGCCCATTCCCGATGATATGGCGCGCATGCTTATTCATGGCTATTATGCCTGCGTATCTTATATGGATGCACAGTTGGGATTGGTTATGGATGCCCTCGAAGAAAATGGCCTGAAAGATAATACCATCGTGGTTCTGGTCGGCGACCATGGCTGGAAACTGGGAGATCATGCCATGTGGTGCAAGCATACCAACTTTGAACTCGACACTCGCATACCCCTGATCATTTCCGGGCCCGGAATCAAAAGCAACCAGAGAACCAACTCCTTTG
>SL_3KL_010_SEDDRAFT_10006018_pt1 | contig 10864 bp, 20 predicted proteins | sample SodLakKL_010_SED_2_FD_10381 | JGI IMG/M metagenome (IMG submission 10381)
TGTTAATTTAATTATTATGTAAAATCATCCCCAGAGAATGTACGGGGATGATTTTTTTAAAAATACCATTATGAGAAAAACAGCACAAGATTTACGTAATGATTTAAAAAAAGCACAAGGAAAAATTGTACGGGTTAATAATGATATTAATGATGTATTATATAAACTAGCTAAAAATAATCCAAAAGCAACATTTAATACAATTAGTAATGTTAATGTACATGCTCAACGTATTGTTGATTTTTGGGAAATAATAAAAAATCATGAAGTAGATGATAAGTTAAATTATATTGAAAACATTGAGAAATGGTTGCAGGAACAATATCCATATAAACAATTAAGTTTTTTTGATGATGTAGAATAATAAAAAATTAATACTATGTTAAGTTTTAAACAAAAAAGAAGATATAAATTTCTTGCAAAATTTTTCACAATCCTACAATTCATTACTATTGGTGCATTTATAATGATTATGTTTACAATTTTTAATAATTGGTTTGGATTAGGTGGGACAGCACACACAACAATGTACGGTGTGTTAATGATTTTGGTTGCATCATATTTTTTAGGGAATTATTATGTGGGTGAACGTATTACTTATTTAAACAGAATAAAAAAATATAGATTAAACCGGGTATTGCATTTAGTAATACATGCCATTGTACAACTCAAATATGATGATGCTATACAACTTTATAATGATTTGATGGTTGTGGATGGTGAGCACAGAAAAATAGCCTATAACGCCCTTATTTTTAGTATGGCACATTCAAAAAAACCAGATCATAAAATAACTGCCCAATACGAAATTGCGAGAACATTAAATGAATATTCATATAAAGATTTATTTTAAATAAATGTACAACTGAGTTTTAATTAAGAATACATCCGACCACGGTTGTCGTGGTAATCAACTAAAAATTATATTTATTAAATACTATTACGAATATGTCTGAAACTAAAGAATGTAAACCCGTTACAATTTCAATTGATTTTAACTTACCTAATCACACAACAGAATTAAAACAAGCAGCAGGAAAAATAGCTGCAATTAGAAAAAAATTTAATATTATTAAACATGAAGAAACCATTGATAATGAAATTCACACTACACTATATGAAGAAGTCGTAAGTACTTTGGATTGGGTGGGTAGAATGTCCAAACATTTGTTTGAATTAAGAAATGAATTGGAAGAAAGCTACGAAATTGCATATGTAAAAGCACCTAAATTGGGTTATGAATTATTTGACCAACATTATGGTAAACTACATCATCCATATACCACATTAAAGAATAGATGTTTTACTTTACTGGAAGATTTGGATAATACATACATAGAGAAATTTAAAAAAACACCACCTAATTGGAATATCTGATGGAAGAACTTATAATATATAAATTTCAAGCCAAGAAAATAGAAGATGCGTTACGAAAAACTGCTAATGTACTTAAATCACATAACAAAGAAACTTGTTTAGATAGAGATATTTATGCAGAGTCTGAAAATGATTAAGAACGTTTTAAATAAAAACATTGATAAACCCGTAAGCCGGATGTAATATGGAAATTTTAATAATTATTTTTACTCTCTTTGCTTGCATTTGCTTGACAGCAATCATTATTTATAGTATCTTTGTTAAAGAAAAATTTAGAGAAGAAGAGGAACAAATTTATTTTGAAAACAGAGACAATGTACATAATAATGTCTTTGATGACCTCGAATTCGAAGATGATTTTTAAACAATTTATTTACCAATTAATTTTATTTTATGATTTTATTAGGAATATTAGGAATTTTAATAATGGTTACTTTAATTATTGGATTTAGTGTTTTTTACAGTTCTTTGGCATGGGGATTTATATTGTACAAGTTCTGGGGTTGGTTTTTAATTCCCGGATTTGCAATGGTATTTCCGGAAGTCGTTGTAAACCCCATTAATTATCCTTTGGCGGTTGGATTATTTTTATTTACCATCTTTTTCAGAATCGGTAATGGTCAGATAATGAAAACTGAAGTGAGAGATACTAATGCATCACTTATTGGTTCACTTATAACACCTTGGTTAGCGTTACTTATTGGCTGGTTAATTAAACTGGTGATTATGTAAAACGATAATGTCCATAAAAAAACCCCTTCATTTATATAAATGAAGGGGTTTTTTTTATACAATGTCCATTATGTATTCATAATGTACAGAGATAATCCTGTTATGATTCCGGCAAATACAATTATCACTCCAACTGCAAAATAACCGAATTGGTCAATAACATTGGGGTCGAAATCATCCATGTTTCCAAAATCCATTTCTTCTTTTTTTACTTTAAATTTTAAGGGCATATCTTTATTTGTTTTAGTGTATAATGTCCATAATATTATACGAAAATTATTTGATTTGGGTTACTTAATTAACCTATTAATTTCTTCATTAATAATATCTAATAAATCTTCATTTTCTGCAACACCCATTTGTTTTTTATAATTATATTCTGCCGGACTCATATCTTTGGGTATTCTTGAATGTTTATATGTCATATTATGTGCTGTTGGTTTTTCACCACCCATTTGTTGCCATTCATAATCAGCTTTGGTGTGTGGTTTATTTTTAAAATTTTTTATTGAAGACATGTCGTATAAATAGAAATCTTTTAATGGTATTAAATGTGTTTCTGCATCGTCATGATACCAACTCTCAGCAGTGGGTATTTCAATATACCAACTATCATCTATATTAATCTCTGAATATTTATTTAAATCCTGTATTACTTTATTAAATCTATTTTTATCTTCTGGGTATTGCCAGAACGAAATAACCTTTTTTGTCGTCCATAACCTACCAGCATAATCAAAATCTTCTCTTACGTGTTTACCACCCAACATATCATCATGTGTTTGTTTCTTACCGACATCACCAATTTGCATTACTCCATCAATATAACCAAATGGTATTGCATCAGGATTGGTATAATTAGTTCTTATTCTAGGGGATTTTGACTTAACATCATCCGGACTTTCAGTTAATGTATCGTGAGTCATATACACTCTATCACTACTTTGTTTATCTACACTAAATCCATACCTTTTCAATACGTTAATTAAAAGTGGGTTGATAACGGTTATCATAATAGGAAGTGTTTTATCATACATGTCTCGATAAGCACTATTATATTCTCTATATTCTTCAATCATTGCTTTAATTAAGATTTCAGCCAATCCTCTTCCTCTATAATTAGGATGAATTGCCACATCAAAATTAAATTCATGGTCTGTTATTGCCTGACTATTAATCCATAACGTACCAACAACTACTTTCTTATTAGTATCAACCAACACACCAGATAATTTATTTTCTCTTGAAATACCTAATTTGCTTTTCTTTACAATACTTTCAGCGTCTTCCAAAGCAATTTCGGTATCAATACCCAAGTCTTCTAATTGCTCGTTATAGTCATCATCTTCACTATATGGTACATAAATAATCTCATTCATATAATAATTTTCTTATAAATACAAAAAAAAAGGGGAAGTAATCAACTTCCCCCTCAAATTAAACTTAATTAAAACTATAACTTTACCCAAATCTGAATTTATTTTAAAATTCTATCTGAAATTGCTTCATAAACTCGTTTAAGGTCTTCCATTGAACGCAAACGCTTAATGTGATATGTTGACCCATCTACCTCACAAAACATCATTAAATGCCACTCTATTTCTCCCGAATGTAATTTATTCGGTACGATATTAAATTCCTGTACATCGGTAAACGTTCCATCATCACCCATACCAAAACTTTTTAATTTAGATAAAGCATCGATTGTTATTTTAGTATTGGTTTTTTCAATTTCCTTTTTCTTATTTTTAACATCACCACTCACGGTTTTAATATTTCCAGTTACTTCACCGCAATCAACATCTCCACTAACAGTTCTCACATCCCCATATACATCACCCTTAACCTTAACATCACCACTTACTGTGCTTAATTCACCCACATTCTCTTCAGCTTTTATTTTATTACAAGAGTCTACTTTTAATGTGTCTATACTTCCTTCAACATGAATATTTATTACTTTATTTTCATCATCAGGAACTTCCTTACCATCGATAACTATCTTGTTTCTGCTAACAGAAACACTATTACCGGAATACATTTTACCATTTATGTGTATTGTTGCCATATTTATAAAGTTTTAATTAATAAACACATTTCCATTTACCGGAATTAAATAATTCATTAACTTCTTCAACTTGGTATTTAATATATCCGTTTCTTGTATTGACTTTAACATACTTATTATTTTCATCTACAGATACTATTTGAAATATAAAATATTTGGAATCTCCAACACATATAAACTTAGTACCAACCGGAACACACAGTTTTATATTCTTTTCATTCTCATTTTTTTTAAGTGAAGGTTTTAAATATTCCAGTACTATAATTAAGTCATTTATATCATTAATACTTTCAAGTACTGCGCTTAATTCGACTTCATCTACATGATATCCACGAAAGGTAGATTTACCTAAACATATTGATTTGTATTCGTTTTTTGCAATGCGTTTTTTATCTAAAAAACCCTGCATTCTTAATTTTATTTCAGCCATGACAATTACATTTTTTATTGAAAAATTTTTTAGGTTCGTATAAATCTAAAACTATTAATTTGCTTACTTCAACATAAAGTTCTTCGTCAAAATAATTAATAGTACACACAATTTGTTTACGGTCTACAATTTCTGATGGATTATTAGTTTCATCACATCTGATTTTATAACACTCACCAAACTTAGAATAAAAGTTCATGTGATTCAACATTAATTGAGTATATGCATATAATCTATCTCTATTTTCTTTGTCGTTACGAATAAAATAGTGTTCAGTACTTAATTTATATAATACTGTATCAAACGCTTCTTCGATTTTTCTAATCCTTTCCTCACGTTTTTTTTCTTTTCTTTCTTCATCCCAACATTTATCACATACACTAAACGTAATGTTACCTACTGGTTCACCACAATCCTTACAGATGTTTCTCATGCAAGCACATTCTTTAGATGTTTCTTTACAATTAGGACAAGGGTTTGGTTCATTAAATAACTCAGTTAAATTTTTATGGTCTTCTGCAGTTAAACCTTTAATTATTCCATTATCCTTCTCCCTACCATACCAATCCTCTCGTTTATTAACGGCAGAGTTGAACACTGCCAAACAATTTAATAGATACTGTGCCAATATAAAATCGGGTGTATCACTTCCATTCTCAATTGAATGTTTATTAATTAACTTAACTAATTCTTCTTTAAATTTACCCATATCTTAAGAATTTAAATATATTTTCATGTTGATTTTTGAATCAATATCGTTATTTTTTAATTTAATTATCTCACCATTATTCATTTCTGCATGTATGTGTGTACATGTTTTATCCACCACCTTAAATAAGGTTGGTTTTATTTCATTACCGGATTGAACAGGATATATAAAATCATCGTTGATGTGTAGTATTTCTGAGTTTTTGAAACGTTTTAATACTTTACTTATTTCTTTTTTAATTGCAGATGATTCTGTTATTGATTGAGCAGCACCGACTAAAATTATAAATAATATCCATTCCAAACCAACATCAACTTGATAAAAAACCTTTAATCCAAAATATAGAGTATATATGGTAAGTGTTCTAATTAAAAAATCACGTATACGTCTATAAAAAAACAATATTTTTCTCATTTATTAATTTTCTTCATCACAATATTTATTAATTGTTCGGTTTGTTTTTCCCAACCACTATCTCTTCTCGGATTTTTACGATTGGCAGTCACATACACTTTTCCAACATCATTAATTGAAAGACAGGGTTTGTTAAGCCATATATATTCATCTAACTTGTCTTTGCGTTTAAAAATTAACCACAAATTTGAATCACTTACCGGATATTTACAACCTTCAATAACACTAAACTTATCTTTATGAACGATATGAAATTCATCGTCTTCATAAATATTATAACCATCATCTGAACGATATTTTGGCAGGGGTTTGTAATGTGAGAGCAGCATTTTACTTAACTTAAAATCACTCCCTTGTTTAGTTCCAAAACTCAATTCATTTTCATTATAGAAAAATTTATTAATGGTGAAATACGGTAAAGCAGAATCCTTCCAATCCCAAACAACTTTATCACCCACGCTAAAATTAACATCATCACTTAAACGTCTGATTGTTTGAATTGATAAGTCACGATTAATTAACTTATCTTCTTCATATTCGTATTGAAGATTAATTGTGAATTTACCATTACCTTTCCGGTAGTATTCATTACCCGCACTATCTTTATACCGAACAACAATATATTTTTCTTCCTTAACTAATTCCCAATCATTAGAATTTTCAACGATTTGGGGTGAAATTTTTATTTCGTGACCAAAATATTTGTTAAGTTTTGGTGCGAATTCAACAACATCACCAGTTTTTTTGATAATATCAGTTTTTTTATGTTTATATTTTTTCATTGCGTTTCATTATACGTTTAATATTAAAATCACTAATTTTTTCTAAACACCACGACCATAAAAAATAAGTTGCAACCACTAATGCTATAACACCCATACCAATTTCAACAAAATTAGTGTGGTGTTGCATTTCATAATAATATTTTGCACCTAAATAACCAGCGATAAAAAAATACAATCCACTATATAATGCTCTATAGATTATTGTAATAATTTGTAGTTGTTTTGGTAGTTTTGTTATGTCTTTTTTCATTTTACAAGTCTTATACCCATTTCACCGATTTCAAGAATATCAAATCCGACAAGGAGTGAGAAACCAACCATTAAGAAGGTAACTCCTAAAATTACCCAAAATTTTGTAGGAAATTCGCTTTGTTTTTTCATAGTTTTATTTAAAATTAAATTATTAGTTTGAGGAATGGGGGCACAGTCACACCCCCGTGTTTCCTCTTTTTTGTCTGAATTCCTCATGGGTTGAGCAATCCTTCTGCAAGCCTACCGTACTTTGCCATTAACCTTTCACAAACTTTTAAAGAAAGGGTTGTTGCAAATATGTTTTTCTGCCGGAAAACAACTCACAACTGAGCAACAAAAATGGGACTGTGAAACAAAAGTAATGTAAATTTTTAAAATTGGCAAGTGATTTTCAGTTTAATTTTACTTTTTCACTATACTTATCATAATAGAAAGTGAAGTCTTTAGCAATGCTGTGTGTTTTTGATTTATTGGTGTATACTTCACCGGATTCAACACATTTTTGTATGTCTTCTAATCTGGCTTTACCGAATTGATGTGATTCACCGTGTAAGATAAATGTTTTCGAATCATGATGATATACAAACCAACCACCACCTCTGACTTTACTTATGTCATTAGCTAAGTGTTTATGAAAAGTAACTTTACCCAATATAAGGGCGTTGTCTTCAATAATAAATTTAGGTTGTAAGTCCATTTTGTTTTTGTTTTGCTACGTGAATATCCCAAATACTTTTCTCAATTGAGTTGAGTGTGTCGATACCAAACATATCAACCTTTCTTACAAGAACCTCACCTACTTCATAAAGCAGTCCTTGTTCTTGATAAAATTGCATATCTTCATAATCTAATTGATTAAAGAGATAATGCTCGATGCTTTTTAATATAAAATCTTTTTCAATCATAATAATATTTTTCTATATTATACGACTGAAAAAGATTTTGGTTACATTTTTTTTATAGAAATTTTCTAAGGTCTTGAAGTTTTTCAATACATTCATCATATTGCTTAACAATATAATCTTCCAGTGGTTCGTAATCATTTATTTCTTCAATAAATTCCCGGTCATCTGATTCAGAATTCCATATACTAATTTTAATTTCTACGTCTTCATCATAAACTCTTAACGTAATGGCTTCATACATACCATTAGTTTCGTATGTGAAAAAATTCATGAAATTATCTTCGTGTTCGGCATCTACGCCATGTAGTTTTTCATTTAAGAACTCAACTACTTCTTGTGTTGTTTTTTCCATATAATATTATTTTTTAGAAAACAAAATTACTAATATTTTACGAAAAAAACAAATTTGTAGGATTCACTTGGCTTTTAAATCATAACGTCTTAAATAGTTCCGATATGTGAAAAGTCTATCAACCCACTTAACATTTTCTTCTCCTGCTTCTTGAATTAAACTCATCAAATAATCATATTCTTCAACAAATTTTCGATTATTCAACCACTTAATGTGTTTATATTTTTTTGGTACAACTATTTGTCCAGTATCAACATATCCAACAATAAATAGTCTATGTGATTCGAAATTTGTTATTCTTCTACTAATATTAGTACCAAATTGATTAAACAACAAAATTTTATCATCTTCTCCATATGATTTTATTCTATTATATAGCATGGGATGAACTAAATTATCATCATCTAAAAAATAAATCCAATCACCTGTACATACATCAAGTCCCAAATTTCTTTGCATACTTCCTTTACCAATTCCACGCCTTTGTTTATATAATTTAATGGGAACTTCTTTTTCATACAAAAGTATTCGTTTATCGATGTCATCCATGTCATACACAATAATCCATTCCACATCTACTTCCTTCATTTGTAGTATGCTTGCATATATTGTAGTAAGGTTTAATGGACGAGTACATGGTGTTATTATTGATAATTTCATTATGTTGTTGAATTGGTTATTAACCCTAATTGAGTTAATGCGGTTATTAATGAATCAAGCGCAGCATTACCACCTTTACTACCAGTTACTGTTTTTTTTGTGGTTGGAGGGGTGTTGAAAAACCCAATATTTGTTGAATGTAACCTTAAACCTTGTAAATCTCCACCACATATAGTGACACCATGATTCCCAGATATATTGCTCATATATTGTGAATGTATAGTTATTGACTCACCCCAATCACTACTACAAATAAACCCACTCCTATTTTCCACACCCATTAAGAAAAAACTTCTATATTCATTATTACCATAAAATCCCAAATCCAAAAAACAAAAATTATCTGTCGTATAACAACCATCGTGTTGATATGTAAAGTAAATATTGGGGTTTGCTGCACCAGTACCCTGTGTACCTAAAACAAACGTTTCTGTTGAATTGTCATAAAACATTGTTGCCCCACTGAAAGTACCATTATTGTTGTATTGTAGACTACCATCACTACCTGCTGGTGCACCTGATGGTGGATTTACGAATTCTAATGCGCTTGCTGCACCATTAACACTAACATAACAATTAGCACTACCAGCATAACTACTTGGTGTATCCGTTAAATCGATAAATGTTGATGCACCACCACCGCCACCAGTTATTTCAACATTTGTTGCAGCAGTTATTCTCCCTTGTGCATCAACAGTAAATTGTGCTACACATGTTGCACTACCATATGTAGCAGGAGTAACTGCAGTGTTAGATAATGCAATGGTTGGATTAGCAGCAATACCATCACAATTTGTGATACCAATACCAGTTCCTGCACTGATACTTCTGCTAGCAACAGTACCACTACCAGTTCTTGCTATCAATCCATTTGTTGATAAATTATGTAATGCAAGTGCTTGTCCTGTTAAACCTAGAGTTCCGGTTGTGGTTATAGGTCCACCAATAATACCGTTATTTGTATTAATTTGAGTTACAGTACCGCCACCACTTCCACCAGTACTTCCAGAAACAATAATATCATCACCGTCTTGAATGATTTGTATATTAGCACCTTCTTTAATTCTTCTAAATTGTAAGGTATTACCAAAAACTTTTTGTTTAAATATATTACCTGTACCAGTACCTATATTCTGACCTTGTGTGGTGTTACCGACTAATTTAACATTTGACCTATCGTTCATTGCATATAATATTTCTAATAAATACTATATAAAACGATAAGAAATAAAAAAACCCACCAAAATTGATGGGTTTTTATAATTTATTCAACAAATCTTATCCTATATTCTTTTACTTTAATACCTGATGATTTTAAAATATTTTCACTATATTCCGGTACATCCACTCTATACCCACTATCCCACCAATATTTCATAACTTCTGGGTCAAAAATTAATGAATTACCAGTTAAATCATATGGTACGTAATATATATTAATTAAAATATTTTTATTTAACTCATTTTTTAATTTACCAATAATTAAATCAGCTTCCGAAATTTCTTTCATCATTAACTGCATTGAACGCATGGCAACACTTACAATATTTTTTGATTCCCAAAAAATTAAATGATCGTTATAGTTTGGTCTTAATATAATTACATCAATTTCATCAACACCATCTTTTATGGCTTGTTGAAGTGGTACGTGTTCCATTACCCCACCATCCATATATTCATCACCATATATATTAACTAAATCCATTGCTAATGGTACTGATGCTGATGCAAACGTATAATCTACAAAAGTATTATATTCTTCTTTCGTATTATAACCGTATTCAACCATACCATTAGTGAAATTAGTTACACAAGCACATATTGTTTTACCTGCATTTATTGCTTCATTGTGTTTTTTTTCAGTGTATGTTGAAGCAATTAATTTACGTAATTTTCGTGCTCTACCTATTGATGTTTTTCCGGTTATTGCTCTCCAAATCGCTCTAAAAATATTTAATTTACCTTTTTGATTAAAAGGTGGTTTATCAAAAATATCTTTATTATATACATTTGTGTATATTTTTTTTACTTCATCAAATTCATTTAATGAAATTAATGTATTTAGTAATGCNCCNGTTGAAGTACCATAAAAATTCTTCCATCTATGACCCTTTTCATATAATTTTTGTGCTAAACCACCAGCAAATGCTCCCTTAGCACCACCGCCACTAATAACTAAA
>SL_3KL_010_SEDDRAFT_10006020_pt1 | contig 10863 bp, 9 predicted proteins | sample SodLakKL_010_SED_2_FD_10381 | JGI IMG/M metagenome (IMG submission 10381)
GCGCGCGCCGAAAATCGTTCGGTTGCTTCTCTGCCGTGGGATGCAAGAAAACTATTGTGAATATTTTTTTGGGCCTCAAAGCTACGAAAAGCTGACTGTACGATTAGTGTTAAATCTTCTTGATCAGCCGCATGCCACATACTTTTAAATTCATCGTAAATAGATGCATCGATTACTCGATTTGCATAAGCATACATCGAACTAATGGCTTCTTTTTCATCGGGTTTAAAATCTTCTGGCAGTTGATAAAACTTATTAACTAAGATGAGATAACGGTTGTCAATATCAACAAAAGCGCTTTCAACATCAGAATAGAAATCACGATCAGTATTAGCATTTACCATGGCGACAATTTCGCGAAGCTCTCTTTTTTCATCGTCCCATAAAGCTAAATAACGATCTAAATTATCAAAAATAAAATAATCATCCTTTAGTAACAATACAATTCTCTCATCAGCATTTTTTTCTAATAAATAATCAAGGCGGTGCTCATCAAAATGTTTTTTCAAAAAACCGGTATCATTTTCACTATAACCGTGTTCTAATAATTTGTATTCATAAGTTTTTCGGTACTGAATTGCATTATATGCGTTTATAATCATCCAAGCAAAACCCCCGCATAATATTAATAATATTAAGATTGCGAGCATTTTTCTTCTATTTCTTTTTCTTCTTCGCATAGTATCACCTAAGTCCATTATACATTTTTTTCTTTTAAAAGTCATATGCTATTAAAAAAAAACAAAATATGATATAATATGGGGCATAAAGAAGGTTAAATATATGCGCTATAATGTACAATTAGAAGAGTTTCAGGGGCCAATGGAGGTTTTGTTAGATTTAATAAGAAAAAACAGCCTAAATGTTTGGGATGTTAATTTAAGTGTTGTAACTGATCAATATTTACAATATATAAGGAAAATGGAACAAATAAATTTAAATATTTCTAGTGAGTATTTAGTAGTAGCGGCTGATTTAATTAATATTAAAAGCAAAAGATTACTTCCAAATCAAGTCGATATAAGTGAAGAAGAGGAAGAATTACTTCATCGCATTATTGAATATAAACAATATAAAGAAGCAACTGATAAATTTCGTTTATTAAATGAAGAACGATTGAAAAACTATTCGAAAGCATCAAGTGACATGAGTTGTTATAAAAAAGAAAATCATCAGCGTGATAATATTAGTATTGATGAATTAATGGATGCCTTCGCCCAGTTTTTAACTAGAAAAGAAGAAGAAAAACCTTTATCGGCAAGCATTGTAAAAAAAGAATATTCAATTGGCAAAAGAAAAGAAGAAATAATGAAACTTTTAATAGATAATAAAAAGCTTCAATTTAATGATTTGTTTGCTGAATACAACCGCCCTTATATTATTATTACCTTTTTAACTATTTTAGAAATGTCACAAAAATCGTTAATTGAGATTATTCAAAATGATAATAAACAAATATTCTTATTGAAAAAGGAAGGTGCAAAATGAAAGCAGCATTAGATGGGATTTTGTTTTTGCGCGGTGATTGTGGTATTACAAAAGCAGAATTACAAGAAATTTTAAAAATAAACGAACAAACATTAGCGGCCTTGATCATAGAGTTGAAAAAAACATGTCAAAGTGAAGAAAAAGGGATTAAATTAGTAGAGCACGGCGATATTTTAAAATATGTTACAAAAGAAGAGCATGCCGCAATTTACGAGCGTTTGGTAGAAAACGAAATAACAAAACCGCTAACCCAAACAGCCCTTGAAGTTTTGGCTATTGTTGCATATAATCAACCAATTACGCGCTTAGAAATTGATGAAATAAGAGGAGTGAGTAGCACCCATTTAATAAGAAGGTTGTTATTAAAAGATTTAATTTATGAAGAAAAACGTTCTGCCGCTCCAGGCCGGCCTATTATTTACCGAACCACTTCGCAGTTTTTAGATGTTTTAGGTTTAAAGGATTTAGATGAATTACCAGTTATTGATAGTGAAGAAAATGCCAAAGAAATTGAATTGTTTGCTAAGAAAGTTAATGAAAATTAAAAGATAATGTGGTATAATTCTCTTAGGCAGGAGTGGCGAAATCGGTAGACGCGAAGGTCTCAAAAACCTTTGGTATTCTTACCTTGTGGGTTCAATTCCCATCTCCTGCACCACTTATATAAAAAAATTTAAAAATGGCAATTATATATCTTTAATTAAATTATTTATCAATATTTAGATAAAATGGTTATAATCATTTAGAAAGGAGGATAAAATGGAAACAACAGGATTTGAATATGAATACGATTTTAGCTTTGACCTAGGTGATTCTTTTATGTTTGGTGGTGTATTTTTCTTTGTTTGGTTAGCAATTTTTGTTTTAATGATAGTATCATATTGGAAAATATTTCAAAAAGCTGGCAAGCAAGGTTGGGAAGCAATTGTGCCAATTTATAACTTAATTGTTTTATTCCAAATTACTAAAACACCGCTATGGATGATTGTTTTGCTCTTTATTCCAATTGTTAATCTTGTCGCCTTTTTCATTGTTTGGATTATTGTAGCATTAAATTTAGCAAAAGTATTTGGCAAAGATACCGTTTATGCCATCCTTATAATGTTCTTCCCGTATATTATGTATCCGGTATTAGCTTTTGGGCCTGATCAATATGTTGGCGATCAAGTTGATGTCCCGGTAAGTGAATAGAAAAACTCCAAATGGAGTTTTTTTTTGGGAAACTACTTGACAATGTAAGGTAGTTGATATAAAATGTTAGTGGTGATGACTATGAATGTACAATTTAAAAAGGGGGTTTTAGAAATGGTAGTATTATTAACCTTGTTAAAAAAAGATATGTATGGCTATGAATTGGTTAATGAAGTTTCTAAAATTATTGCGATTAATGAGGGAACGGTTTATCCGATATTAAAACGTTTAACAAATGAGAATTATTTTGAAAGTTATCTAGAAGAATCCAGTGAAGGACCACCGCGCAAATATTATAAAATTACAATGTTAGGAAAAGAGCGGGCGGCGGAATTAAAAAAAGAATGGGAAACTTTTACTAAGGCAATTAGAAAATTTATAAAGGAGTGTGAAAAAAATGACTAAAGAAGAATTTTTAAAGAAACTTGCGAAAAAATTAAAAATTTTAAATGAAAATGAAAAAAAAGACATTATTAATGAACATGAGGCTTTGCTTAATGAAAAAATTAAAAATGGTCAAAGTGAAGAAGAGGCCGTGGCTGATTTTGGTGATGTAAATGATCTTGCTAAGGAAATTTTAAAAGCTTATAAGGTTGACCCTGACTATAATAAAAATAGCGAAACTTTAGAAAAAACAAAAGAATCATTTGATGAAAGTGTGAAAAATGCTGCCGAGTGGGTTAGTGAAAAAGCGCAAAGTTTTTTTGATTCAGTAGCAGAAGAAAAAAGTGATGTCACATTAACAAAAATTTTTGAAATTATTATTAAAGTATTAATTGTTATTATTTTACTTCATATACTGCGTCTCCCCTTTTCGTTATTATCTAGTTTAGGAGCGCAAGTTTTTACAACCGCTATTTTTCCTTTTTCGCTTTTGCAATATATTTGGATTTTTATTATTGAAATGTTATACTTGGCAACGATTGTTATTACTTTTATTTTAATATTTAAAAATGATATTTTTAAAGAAAAACAGCCGACTAAAAAAACTAGTACCTTAGCGAAAAAAACTACGAAAAAAAAGACTACAAAAAAGCCAACTGCTGAGGGGAAAGAAACTTCAGCTAATGATGGTGTATTTATGCTTTTTAAAATAGTGTTGATTCTTGTTTTTGTAATTCCTTTAATATTATTTAGTGTTAGTTTAATGTTTTCTTTTGCAACATTAATTTTCTTAATTTTTCATGATATCTTCTTAATTGGTTTATTATTGCTTAACGTAGCTATTTTAGGATTTGTATTTTTCCTTATTCATCTTTTTCTTTCGTTATTTAATAATCAAAAACCTTCTCCTTGGGCTTTGATTCCGATTATAATCATTTTTATTCTTGGCACCATTTTTACTATTGATTGGGCGTTAGGATTATCAATTGAAAAAGAAGCCAAAGGAGAGTTAACGAAAGAAACGATTGTTTTTACGCAAGAAGAAATAAAAGATAGTAAATATTGGCGACAATATGAAATTAAAATTAATCCAGATGTTGATGAAGAAACTGTTATTGTTGAAATTTACTTTGATGAAAAATATGAAAAAATTGTCGATGTTAGCGAAACTGGCGGTGTTAATATTTATTTAAATAGTTTGCAAAAAATGCGTGATTTTACAAATATTTTTATTGCGGGTTTAAAAAATGATACAATTTATATTCCTTATTATGAAATAAAACTATCCGCCCAGGAAGCAACCATTCAATATATTACTGATTAGATTCTCTTGTAAAGAGAATTTTTTTTGCTTTTTTTTAAAAAAAATATGTTATAATTATGATTGTAAGAACAGGTGATGAAAAGATGTTAGCAAGGAAGCGGTTTTCAACATTTTTAATAGTAATGATAACTTTTGCCGTCCTTTATATGATATATGTTATTGCGCTTTGGCATGAAGTAGAAAACATGCTGCGTTTAGCAGTGGTTTTGTTTTTGTTATTAAGTTTGATTTTTATAATTGTGATAAGTGTTATTGTCATTGGGAAAAGAAAAATAGCGTCTTATATATTTTTAGTATTTTTAAAAATAGGTTATTTTTGTTTGCTAGTGTATATTGCTTTTAATGTGCATTTAGTTTATTCAGCTTTAAGTCGTGTTAGCGTTGATACCATTCTTTATTCGAGTAGTTTAGTAACCGCCCATAGCGAAGCTACTAGTATTGATAGTATTGGGTCTGGGAAAATAGGAGTTTTTAATGATGAAAATAGTATTGTTGGCTATGTTATTCCCCATGAGGTAATTGAAAAAAGGAATTTAAATAATGAGATAGTATATATGGATAGTTATTTTAATATTTTAGAAGCGATGGAAGAAGGTGAGGTTGATTATGCTTTTCTCCCCACCGATTATGTTAATATGTTTGATGAAATCGAAGCTTTGAGTGAAATTATTAATAAAAGTAGAATAATTTATACCGAGGAAAAAGAAGTCGCCATTACGCGTGATGACCGTATTTTTAATTTGGAAGAACCGATGACATTTTTATTAATGGGGGTTGACTCTTATAATGATGATGTTCGTAGAGGTTCATTTAATGGTGATGCTTTAATGGTCGTTACTTTTAATCCTAAAACAATGCGGGCGACAATGTTAAGCATCCCGCGTGATAGTTATGTTCCCATTACATGTTTCACTCATGAACGAAGAAATAAAATTACCCATGCTGCTTGGTATGGCGAGGAATGTATGGCGGCTACGATTGAAAATTTTCTCGATATTGAAATTGACCACGTTGTAAAAATGAATTTTCGAGGTCTTGTAAAAATAGTTGATATTGTTGGCGGCATTGAAGTAGATGTGCCTTATAGTTTTTGTGAACAAGATAGTCAAAGACGTTGGGGCGATCACACCGTTTATGTTATGGAAGGAAAACAAACTTTAGATGGTGAACAAGCTTTAGCTTTGACACGGAACCGGAAAAATAATACTTCTCGTTGTGGTTATGGTGTTAATTGGGCGAATGATTTTGTGCGCGGCCAAAATCAGCAACTAGTTTTAAAAGCATTAATGGAAGAAATAAAAGAAGTTCGTGATATTAGTACTATGCAAGATATTATTAATGAATTGGGCAATACGGTGGCGACTAATTTACAAGTAACCGAAATTTTATCATTTTATAGTATTTTTCGTGATGCTGTCATCGCCCGTGATGTTACTAGTTTTGAAGATATTGTTTTAATTCAAAGATTATATTTAAGTGGTTATGATCAATATATTCATGATTATCATCCGCCATCAGGACATGGAACAAGAGGAAATTTATATAATTTTATTCCTTATCAAGGTAGTTTAAATGATGTTATTAATGAAATGCACATTAATTTAGGCCTAGAAGAAAGAGAAGAAAGAAAAACCTTTTCTTTTAATGTTAATGAACCTTATGAAGAAAAAATAATTGGCAGGGGTCAATATAATGAAACAAGAAGGCCGCTTCTTCCTAGTTTTGTTGGCTATAGTAAAACAGAAATTGAAAATTATGCTAAAAATAATAATTTAGCGTATGAATTTAAAATTATTGAACATCAAGGGGAATTTCAAAATGGGCAGTTTATTAATCAATATCCTTATCCTAGTACTGATTTAGAATATGTCAGTAAATTAACAATTGAAATTGCCGGTGAATATCAAAAACCAAGTCAGCCAAGTATTATTGATTGTTCGCAAGAACCAGGTCAGGCGCAATGCCAGTTTCCTAATTTAGTTGGTAAATCTTTTTCGGAATTTAGTAGTATTAAAGCTAAGTATCAATTAGATTGGGAGGTCAATATGATTACAATTGATAACCCAAATTATAATGAGGAATTATCGGGTAAAGTAAGTGAACAAAACATTACTCCTGGAACCGATATTTATGAGTTATATGACCAAAAAATAGTAGTTTATTATATGGCGGAAAAAGAGACTGAAGATTAGAGGTGAAGCAGAATGAGTGTTTACACTTTAAAAAATGTTAAAAAAATTTATAACCAACGCAATGTTGCGTTGGATGGGGTTGATTTAAAAGTTCAAGAAGGTGAAATTATGGTGATTTTAGGGCCTTCTGGATCTGGAAAATCAACTTTATTAAATGTTCTATCAGGACTTGATTATCCGACAAGTGGCGAAATTTATTATTATAAAGAAAAATTAAATAATAAAGATGAAGAAGCATTAGCAGAGTACCGGTATCATAATTTGGGATTTATTTTTCAAAGTTATAATTTAATGCCAACATTAACTGCTTTTGAAAATATTGAATTAGGAAAAACTCATCAAAATGATTGTGATATTGAACAAATAATGAGGAAAATGGATTTAATTGATCAAAAAGATAAATATCCCTATCAATTATCAGGCGGCCAAATGCAAAGAGTTGCTATTGCACGTTCTCTTATTAAAAATCCAAAAGTTATTTTTTGTGATGAACCAACCGGCGCTTTAGATGAAAAAATTGGCAAAATAGTTTTAGAAAAGTTACAAAATATTAATGAAACGCAAAAAACAACAATAGTGCTTGTTACACACAATCCTAGTATTGCTCAAATTGCTCATACGGTTGTTAAAATGAATAGTGGTAAAATTGTTGAAAAATATAAAAATAATAAGCAGGCAAGGGCCTCTGAATTGAGGTGGGTATAGTGAAATTATTACTTTTAAATGCTATTAAAGGTTTGTGGCGCAAAAAAATTCAAATTATTGCTATTATTTTATTATTAATGATTGCAACAATATTATATGTTGCTTCAAATAATGCTATTAATCGGTTAGAAGATGGTTATTATGATTATTTAGAAAAACAGCAAGTAGAACATTTTAGTTTTGTTCCGGCGATGGAAAATCTTCAATTAGAGGATTTGGATTTATTGCAAGCAATTGCTTTGACAGAAGAGGAAGAAGGGATTGTTCAGCAAGCAAAATTTTGTCTTCCGGATTGTAATCCGCAAACAATGATGATGTTGCGTTCTATTTTTGCTAAATATAATTTGCAAGTAGAGTTGAATAAAGATGAAATCGATAAGATTGCTGAAAAACACGGCTTTGATTATGAATTAACACAAAGCAAATTACGTACCGATGGCACTAAATATTATAAGGCTATTTTATATGATGAAACAAAGCAAATTAATCAACCTTATTTACTAGAAGGTAATTTACCACAAGCTGATAATGATGTTGCCATCTTATATAATTATGCCCAAGCTAATAATTTAAAAATAGGCGATCAATATGAATTAAATGGTGAGCAATATAATATTGTTGGAACTGTTTTCCTGCCCGATTACGTATATCCTATTATGACAATTAACACACCAATGTTTGATGAGGAAAATAATAATATCTTTTTGATGAATGAGGCAACATATCAAGCATTTGTTGGTAGTGAAAATAAAGTTTTTAGTGCTAGGTTTCATGAAGAGTTTGATCTTAAACATCGCAGTTATATTGAAGGACCTATTTTTGGTGAAGATGGTATTATAGCAGAAGATGAAATTAATATGACAACTAATAATTTTTTAAGATTATTACGGGTTGATACTATTCAAGCCGATCTAGAGCCCAATCGAACTTTTACTAATGCTTTTGTTAATGTTTTGTTAGGAATAAGTGCCGTTATTATTTTAATTGTTGTTAAAAAACGGATTGAAAATGAAAAAAGCCAGGTTGGCATCTTAAAGGCGGTGGGCTATAGCGCCAGTTCCATTGCTAGTAGTTATTTAGTGTATCCATTTATTGGAGTTTTATTTGGTTGTACGATAGGTTATTTTTTAGGATTACTATTGTCAGAACCATTAATTGAAGTTTATGTTAGTTATTACAATGTTCCGCTTCCTGGGTATCAAGTTACTTTGGAATATTTAAGTCGGATTTTTCTTTTTCCGTTAATACTTTTATCTACGGTTAGTTTTATAATTGCCTTTTTAATGGTCAAAAAACCGCCCCTATATTTACTAAAAGAAGGAAGCAATTTAAAAGTTAATTTTTTTGCAAAGTTGTCAAACAAAATTTTAAAAAAGCGCGCCTTTAAAACACGTTTTAAATATTCATTAGCATTTCGCTCTTTAGGTAAATTAATGATTGTGACAATTGTTTCTTTTGCTTCGGGAATGTTAATTACTTTATTTATGATCGGAAGTGGTCTTTTTACGGAATTATTAGATCAGACTTTTGGTAATATGAAATTTGATTATATTGTTAGTTATAATACTTTCATGAAAGAAGAGGCAGAAGATGATTTGTTTTTAAATCTTGATAATACAATTGTAAAAATTGCAGCTAGTGATGGTAGTGAGATTGCTTTTGAAGATGAAATAACTGTTACCTTAAGTGGTCTGGATGCTCCGCAATATTTAAAAATAGAAGATGGTGAAGAAAATGATTTAATTCCTGCGGCGGAAGAAAACAAAGTTTTGGTTTCTTATCGTTTTGCGGAATTAAATAAAGTAGGAGTAGATGATTTCTTATATTTTGAAATTAATGATGAAGAATATAAATTTATTATTGCTGGAATTTATCAAGATTATTTTTCCCGTATGATTTTTATTGACCGGGCTTATCTTAGTGAACTTTATGGTTTTGAGGAACCGGTTTATAATCAAAAATATAGCATTGATGAGAAATATGGTGATACATCAAAAATTGAAGATGAAGAATTAGCGCAAATTGAAGGAATTTTTGGCGTTCGAGAATTAGAAAAAAATATCGAAGATGAAATTGAAGTTTTCAATTATGTTATTTATGTAATAATTGCTTTTGCCGCTCTTATGGCTTTTCTTATTATGCTGGTAATAGCTAATGTCATCGTCGAAGAAAATCGCAAAAATATATCTTTAATGAAGGTTTTGGGTTATAAAAATAAAGAAATCGGTGATATTATTTTAAATATTTATACACCATTTATTATCTTTGCGTATTTAATTTCTATTCCCGCAATGGTTTACTTGATAAGATATATATTGGATATATTAGCCGATGATATTGGTTTTATTATTCCGGTAAGCATTTCTTTTTTCCAAGGTTTTGTTGGTTTAATAGCAATTTTAATAGCATATTACTTAGGGATTGGGTTTTCTAAGCGTGTTTTAAATAAAATTTCGCTTTCGGAAGCTTTAAAAAGAGAGTAGGTGATTTGATGGAAGAAATTATTTTAAAAAAAGTTAGTAAAATTTATCGAATTGAAAACAAACCTTTTTACGCTCTTTATGATATCAGTTTTACAATTAAAAAAGGTGAAATAATTACGGTCCTAGGTCCTTCCGGTTCCGGGAAAACAACCTTGTTAAATTTAATTTCCGGCTTAGATCGCGTTAGTTCAGGCGCTATTTATTATGATAATAAAAATATTGCTAAATATAGTGATCGACAATTAACAAATCATCGTCGTCTTAAATCGGGTTTTATTTTTCAAAATTATAATTTATTAGAGCATTTAACTGTTAAAGAAAATATTTTAGTTGGTAGTTATGTGGCGCAAAATAAAATAGATGTTACAGAGTTAATAAAAGTCGTTGATTTAACAAAGCATGCCAAAAAATCAGTTTATCAATTATCAGGTGGTGAACAACAAAGAGTTTCAATTGCACGAGCAGTTGCTAAAAATCCTGAAGTTTTGTTTTGTGATGAACCAACTGGTGCTTTAGATGAAGAAATGGGAAAGCATGTTTTAGAAAAGTTAGTAGCGATTAACAAGCAAATGGCGACGACAATTATTTTGGTTACTCATAATCCCGGAATTGCTGAAATTGGCGATCGTATTATTAAAATGAACAGTGGGAAAATTATTAGTGATAAAACGCATAAAAGAAAACCACCGAAAGAAATTGAATGGGCGTAGGAATTATAAATATTAAAATATTTGCAATTATAAGAAAATTTAGTATAATTAAAGTATAGAAAAGATAGGAACAAAAAGCATATGGAAAAATTTTTAAATATTAAAAAAAGAGGCTTTACTTTAATTGAATTACTAGCAGTAATAGTAATTTTAGCAATTATTTTATTAATTGTAATGCCAATTATTTTAAATATTATAAATGATGCCCGGAAAGGTGCTTTTGAAGCAAGTGCTAGAGGACTTGTTAAAACAGCTGAGAACCAATACATGAAAAGTTTCTTGGATGGTGTTAGCGGGGAAGAAACTTATGTATTTGATAATTGGGATCAAACAGAGGGTGATTTAGAATTTAGTGGTCGGGGACCGTTGGCAGGAACTATTATAGT
>SL_3KL_010_SEDDRAFT_10006021_pt1 | contig 10863 bp, 11 predicted proteins | sample SodLakKL_010_SED_2_FD_10381 | JGI IMG/M metagenome (IMG submission 10381)
AGATGCCACATAGGAGGTTGCATCAAGAATCCTGTCACGGGAGCGGAGATCAGATTCCCTCTGCCTCTCCTCTGTCCTGTCGCGGCCGATCCCTTCAATGATGATACATCCGGTAATGGGATCGGGCTGGATGACATTCTTCGTCTCGATGAACCGGATGCTGCCATCCCTGTGGAAGAGCCTGAGTGACCAGGCGCATTCCCTTTCGCTGCCATCGATCCCCCGAAAGAATCCGCGCTCTTCAGGAGGGAAAATGATGTCAAAAATCGATGGGTTCTGGTAACATTCAACGGGATCATATCCAAGGATATGCCGGACGGATCCGGAGATATACAATAGTTCCGGAGTTCCGTCAGGGAAGAGGCGAATCCGGTACACCAGATCCTCTGTCCTCTCCGCAAAGAAGGCCAGTTGTGACTCCTGATTGTTCTGCATATCAGTATTGTGAACTATTGATAGGCAGGTGAGACGAAATGATAAATCTACCCATTCGATCCGTATAATAAGACTCATCTATCCTGAGCCACGATGTTATCACCATGATCACCCTCCTCTCAGGTGGAACAGGGACACCCAAGCTGCTCCGCGGAATCCGCCAGGTGCTCCATGACAGTGAGATCACCGTCATCGTCAATACCGCTGAAGACCTCTGGATCTCAGGAAACCATCTCTCCCCGGATATCGATACGGTACTGTACCTCTTTGCCGGAATTCTCAATACCGAGACATGGTGGGGCATCCGGGGGGACAGCTTTGAGACGAACAGGTACCTGGAGCGGATCGGGATGCCGGAATCGATCTCCATCGGGGACCGGGATCGGGGGATCCATATTGCACGTGGAGAGCTTCTCAGGCGAGGGGAGACCCTGACCGAAGCGACACGGGCCATCGGATCGGCTCTCGGTGTCGAGGCGGAGGTCCTCCCGATGTGCGACACACCCGTAGCAACGCATGTGCAAACCGCAGACGGACCGATGCATTTCCAGGAGTACTGGGTGAAGCACCGGGGAAATGTCGCCATCTCGGGGATCATCAGGGAGGCAGAGACACCCCCAATCGCCACGGATGCCGCCATCGAGAGCATCAGAAAGAGTGATGCAGTGATCATCGGCCCCTCCAATCCCGTCACAAGCATCGGCCCCATCCTGGAGTGTGAACGGATGCAGGAGGCCCTGCGGGAGGCTTTCGTCATCGCCATCAGCCCGTTTATCGGGAGCAGGCCCATCTCGGGGCCGGCAGCAGCGCTGATGGAGGCGTGGGGATATCCTCCGGATTCACAGGGAACACGCGATGCATACGGGGATGTCGTCGATCTCTTCGTCCAGGATATCCGCGATCCCATCGAGGTTCCGGGGAGCCTCAGGCTCGATACGATGATGACCGGAGTAAAGCAGAGCGAGTCCCTCGCCTGGGATCTCCTCTCGATCATCCAGGGGCGCCGATGATGAAGGATCCCAGTAGATAAAAAAGGGTAAATATATACAATCCTTCCACCGATACCAACATACAGAGGAAGTCTATGGGTTTTTTCAAAAATCTCAGATCCCGTCTTGGAGCAGAAAAACAGAAGATTGAGGAAGAGGGAGAGGAAGAGGCACATCTTCCACGACTGTCGCTTGACGAGACACTCGGGAGCCCCGATCCGGAGGTCCGGCTACACGCCGTCTCGGCAATAGGAGAGATCGGCAAGGCAGCGGTCCCTCTCCTGATCACAGCCCTCCATGATGAGAGCTGGCGGGTCAGGCGGGGGGCGGCTGCGGGGCTTATCCGTATCAGGGAACCGGCAGTTGCTCCGATGATCCAGACATTTGAAGGGGGGAGGAGCGATGTCCGGAGGGAGTTGATCAGGGCCCTCCATCTCATCGGCGATACCGCATTCCCCTCACTCGTATCTGCACTCAACAGTCCGTCCCCGGAGATCAGATCAGGTGTAATCGAGACGATTGGCCTGATGGGTGGAGAGAGACGGATAGAACCACTGAATAAAGCGCTCAGCGATGAGGACCCCCGGGTCCGTGCAGCGGCTGCACGGGCATATGGATATCTCCCTGATGATCGGGCAATACCAACACTCCTTCTTCTTTTTGGGGATCAGGAGGAGCGGGTCAGAAATGCGGCTGTTCAGGCATGTACACAGCTTGGAGCAGCCGCTGTCCCGCCCCTCATCCAGGCACTCCAGGGGGCAGATCCGGAGATCAGACTACGGATCGAAGAGGTGATGGCCGAGATTGGCGACACTGCACGCGGGAAGATCGTCCCACTCCTTCAACATGAGGATCCAATAATGAGAATGACCGGGATTCGGATTCTTGGCAGGATCCGGGATCTCAATACCGTTTCACACCTCATCGGAGCTCTTGCGGATCCTGATCCGGAGGTCCGGGACGGGGCGATCATCGCCCTCACGGGTTTTGGGAAGGCGGCACTTCCGGAGGTCACCGCAGCCTTTGAGAGTAGCGAGAGCCGAATCCGGGAGGGAGCAATGGAGATCCTGGCAGGGATTGGTGAGCCGGCGGTTCCAACCATGGTCACCTATCTCCGCAATGAGGAGCCCGCCGTCAGAAGGCAGGCTGCCGTCGTCCTCGGTGAGATTGGCAGCCATGAAGCCCATGAGCCGCTCACCGATCTTCTCCGGGACAGTGATTCCGCCGTCCGGAGGGAAGCGTTTCTGGCACTTGAGCACCTCAGAAGATAATATCCTATTTTTGCTTTCGCCGGACCTTCATCGCATTGATCCGGGAGCTGAGGAAGCCCGGCCGTTCCATCGGGAATACCCCCTCCTTCACCGAGCGGACATCCTCTACCGAGTAAAAAGCATTCGGATTGAAGTGTTTAATCAGCTCGATTACCTCCGGCAGACGGGACCGGTTGATCACAAGGAAGATAAGCTTCACCTGGCCGGTCGCCCCTTCGGCATCGATGGCGGTGACACCATAATTCCCCTGTTTCAGCATCTCGACAAGGACGGAAGCATCCCGTCTGGTGATCACACGGACGATCACCTGGCCTATTGAGAGGCGATCCTCAAGGAGAATCCCCAGATAGTTTCCTAAAGCAAAACCGAGCCCATATGCAATATATGCCGCCGGATTATTCAGGTTCTTCATGATCTCGCCGATGGCGAGCAGCCAGATGATCACCTCGAAGAACCCAAGTGCCGGGGCAAGGAACCGGTATCCACGTGAGACGAAGATGATCCGAATCGTCCCGATGCTCACATCGAGGATACGTGCAATGACGATGAAGAGAGGAATAAATACCCATGTATAGAGATCAGTCAGAGGAATACCAACGATCTCCATCTCATCTCCACCCCTTTAAAAAAAGGCTTATTTAAAGGATAAAGACAGCTGCAGCGATGGTTGTGACCCACCGACCCTCAGCGTCGCCCTCAGCAGACTGGCAGATATGTGTCGTCTTGATGATCTTGCCACTCGCCTTATAGATCTGCTCCCTCTCCTGCCATGCCTTATCGGGATCAAACTCGATACCAAGAGTCGTTGCAAGCATCGTCGCGGCGAGATCCTCTGCATACTCACCGGAGACGAGTGCGGTCTCACCATAGGCGTGATGCTCGGAGAGATAGCCGTACTCATTGGCATCCTTTGGAAGTGCAAGCCCGATGGCGGCTGAGGAGAGCCTGTTTGGTTCCTTCGTCTCGCTTCGTGCCATGACACAATAGACGATCTCGCCTGCATGAAGATCCTTCAACCCTTCCTCACGGGATACAATCGTTGCGTTGGGTGGAAAGATGCTGGATACATAGACGAGATTATACTTCTCGATACCTGCCTTTCTGAGGGCAAGCTCAAAAGAGGCGAGTTTGTCCTTATGGACACCGACACCCTTTGTGAAGAAGACCTTCTGGGGAACAACCATATGCATCATTCGTCCCCTCCGGAGTTTAAACTTTGTCAAGAGATACCGGATCCTCATCCCAGGAGAGGTGGCTGCCAACCCCGATCGGAGTCACCCTGAGATGCCTGGAGAAGGCGATCGCTGCCGGAAGACCGGTGCAGTGGCAAGGGTAGATCTCCCCGACCCCCTCCCCCGCGCACCATTGCGCAACTCCGGCTATCCGTTCAGGAGATGCTGAATAGAGATGAAGGCCACCGATGATGGCTCTGACACGGTCATATCCGCAGATCTCACGCGCATATGTGACGGTATGCTCTATCCCCGCATGAGTACAGCCACAGATGATGACAAGCCCCTCATCCCCGCAATAGACGAGGGCGGAGTCCTCGATCACCGGATCCAAAACCCATCCGTCGGGTCCTTCAACATACGCGGTACTCTTCTGGGTTCGGGAGGGGTCGGTCCGTGGTATTTCGCCAAGGAACCAGAGACGATCACTGATCCTGAGAGGGCGATCAGAGAGATGCAGATCCCCGATTGCGGCAAGCTGATCCCTTGTCACCGGACAGCCGACATCCCCTTCCCCTTCGGCAACCTTCCGCCGAAACGTCCCGGGATGCGTGATGATCGAAGGCCCCGTCTCCGGGGCACCCCTATCCGCCATCTCATGGTAGTAGTGCATGAGCCCAAGGAGCCCCCCGGTATGATCGATATGGCCATGGGAGAGGACGATGGTATCAATGGAGAGGAGATCGACCTTCATTGCATCCGCATTTGCGATGAGGAGATCGGAATATCCGCAGTCAAAGAGGATTCTGGTATCGCCATCCCGGAGTATGAAGGAGAGGCCGGGCTCACCCCGGTAGTATCTGTCGATGAGGGTTGTATTCTCAACAAGGACAGTGAGTTGCATAGAGAATAATCGAACCCTCAGACGAAAGCATCTTTCATCTCCTGCGATGATGATCATGTATGATGCGGGGAATTATCCCTCTTGCAATTCTCATCCTTCTCATTCCTTCTGCAGCAGGGTTTGTCGTCCTGGATTCAGATGGAATTGTGGATGGGTATCTCAGCCCGGGAGATGAAGAGACTATTATTGTCACCCTCGGCTTTCCCGGACTGGAGCTCCTCTCCTTCCCTTCCGGAGATATCCTTGAGCTCCGAACCGATCTCGCGAATCCGAAATGGAGCGTCGTCCTGATAAGAGGGGAGGCGGAGAGCACGCTCAGGCAGTCAGGGAGAGCACGTGAGGTGATAACAGGATGGGAACTCTCATACCCGGTAGCTGAGGATATCAGCCTCTCTATCAGCCTCAGGGGAACGGTCCCTGACACAGGTTCGGATACGCCCCTCTCACTCATCAGGGTGCGGCAGCTTGATGGATCCCATCAGCTCCGCGGAGAGAATGAATACGAAGTCTCACAGCTCGTCATCCCATCAGGGAGCATTCCCCCCGGCGACAGACCGGATCCGGTCATCATTGCACCACCGCCACCGGATCTCTCCGCATTCACCCCATCATCCCGGTTAACCACTCCGGCAGGGGAGATGACACCCGGGGAAACGGTCACGCTCAGAACCCATCTCTCCTTCGATCGCCTCCAGACAACATCATTTCCATGGACAGATTCCCTCCGTCTCAGATCAGCTCTCCTTGATCCGCAATGGGAGGTGACCCTTTTCCGGGATGGTGGAGAGATGCCATCATCCACACGGAGGAGCCCGTACTACACAATACCCGGCTTTGAGCTCTCCTATCCGCAGAGGGAGAATGTCGGCCTCAGGGTTGCCGTCACCGGAGAGGTTCCCGAGGTGGCAGGCTTCCCGCTCCTTGAGATCAGACAGTGTGGCCCAAACGGGTATGCACGTGAGGGGGCGATCTTTATCCACCCCGCGACCATCGCAGATCCAAGAGAGGTGCCGGTGCCGACACCCACCATGACCGTATCACCTACTCCGGTTCCTACAATCGAACCGGAACCGCCCCATACCCCAAACCCCCTCCCGGTACCTGAGGATACCGGAGGGATCTATCCTGATCTCATCTCATTTGAAAAGATTGGAGCCCTCATCGACTCCTTCATCGAATTTCTCATACCACAAATACAGAGGATCATCTCAGGAGTAGGGGGATAGCAGCGTGAATGGGAGGATCCGGGATCATATCCTGAGGAGCAGGTATCTCCAGCCGGGAGAGGAGGGCTTCCCTGATATCTGCTCCCGTGTCGCATCTGCCATTGGAAGTGATGAGGTTGAGCGCGATCAGTTTCTCCGGATGCTGCAAGGACAGCTCTTCCTCCCGAACTCTCCTGCCCTGATGAACGCAGGGACCAGAAATCCCCAGCTATCTGCATGTTTCGTTATTCCGGTCGGAGATACCATCCCTGAAATCTTCAGGGCATTGCGGGAGGGGGCGATCATCCAGGTGAACGATGGCGGTACAGGATATTCATTTTCAGAGATTCCTCCCTCGGGAGCCCCCATTGGAGATCTGGAGGGGGCATCACCCGGGCCCGTTCGGATCATGGAGATCTTCGACACCGCCACCCGGATCATCCGGGAAGGGGGGAGGAGGAGGGGGGCAAACATGGGTATCCTCGATATCACCCACCCGGATATCCTCTCCTTCATCACAGCGAAGAAGGAAGAGGGGGTGCTTGAGAACTTCAATATCTCTGTGATGATCCCTGACCGGTATATGAAGGCGCTCACAGAGGGATCCGGGGACGAGATCCTCACCACCCACCCGGTCTCCGGAGAGGCGATCAGCATCCTACCCACCCGGTCTCCGGAGAGGCGATCAGCATCCGGGAGGCTTTTTCATCTATTATCGATGGGATTCATCGTAACGGAGAGCCGGGAGTCCTCTTTGCTGATGCCATCAATGCAGCAAATCCGACACCTGCGCTTGGATCGATCAAGGCAACCAACCCCTGTGGTGAGGAGCCTCTCCTCCCCTATGAATCCTGTATCCTCGGAAGCATCAATCTGCCACGCTTTATTGAGAGTAAATCGGTTGTCTGGGAAAAACTCGAAGATATCATCCGTCTTGCGGTCCGTTTCCTTGATAATGCCATCGACCAGACGACCCATCCGCTCCCTGAGATTTCGGAGGCGACAAGAAAGACACGGAAGATCGGACTGGGGGTGATGGGGCTCCATGACGCACTTCTCCTATCTGGAGTACCGTACGATACAGAAGAGGCACGAACCTTTGGCCACGAGGTGATGGCGTTCATCACGGCAACTGTAATTGATGAATCAAAACGACTTGGAAGAGAGAAAGGGGCATTTCCGGCATGGGAAGGAAGTATATGGAAGGAGCCGATCCGAAACGCAGCCCTCACCGCCATTGCACCGACCGGAACCATCTCTCTCATTGCAGAAGTCTCGCCAGGGATCGAGCCGGTCTACTCCTTTGCCTGTATCCGACACCATATCGCAGGGAAGGCATTTGAGATGATCCACCCGATCTTCTCCCGCGCACTTGATGAGGAGATCACACGCATCGGGTTGGGAGAGGAGAAGAGGCGGGAGGTGATCGACCATATCATTGTGACAGGGACGCTCCAGGATATCGAATGGCTCCCTGAAACGTTTCGCAGGCTTTACCGTTCAGCCAGGGATATCCATCCCGATGACCAGCTTATGATGCAGGCCGTCTTTCAGCAGCATACCGATGCTGCCATTGCACGGACCATCAATCTCCGGGCCGGGACTCCAAAAGATGAGATAGCCCGNNTAATCATCTCTGCATGGAANCTGCATCTTAAAGGGGTGACATGCTATCGGATCGGAAGCAGGCGGGACGCAGTATACATACCCCATGGTTGTCCTGCCTGTTTATATAAGGATCTTCAATAATAATTGCAACCTTTTAATATCAGTTAGTATAATAATACAAATATGCGTGGTGACCCTGAGCCCGACGAGAAGGACGGTGGGATCGAGAGACTGATCCTCTTCGTCGACGATAACCCGGCCCTCAGGTTGATGATCCCCGATGTCCTCAGCCAGTATGGATATCATGTCATAACAGCTGGCGGTGGGGAGGAATGCATGGAGATCCTCTCCGATACAATCCCGGATCTCATTGTCCTGGATATCATGATGGAGCCGATGGACGGGTGGGCCACACTCAGGGCAATCCGGAACATCCCCGCATATGAGGATATTCCGATACTGATCCTCACCGGAAAGGTCTTCCTTCCGATCGAGATGATCCGGTATGGGCCTGAGATCGTCGGATGGGTCAAAAAACCTGTCCGGATGGGGCAGTTCATCACGTTATTAAACAAGGTGTTCGACGATCTCAGGCAGGATATGGAGATTGCCGAGAAGATGGGTGGATCACTCACCCCTGAGGAGCGCCGCCAGATCGCTATTCACCACCGCAGGCTCAGGGTTCTGCCGCAGGTCTATGATGGTATCATCTGCCAGTGCCTCTCACCAGGACGGTCAACATGTGCCTTTGGGGAAGAGACGAAGGATATGGAGAACCTCATCGCCGAAGAGGAGCGCTGGTGCCGTGAGCACGGGATTCTTGTAGAAGATGGATAAGGTTTTCATGATCATTTCCTCCAGGACGGGTTAATCTCTTTGCCTTGTAAGAGATACACATACTCGATTTTATGCGCATACCAATACAAGAGGTCACTTCGGATCTGGAGAAGGCAACGATAGCCGGCTGGGTACATGAAGAGCGGGATCTCGGCGGACTCGCGTTCTTCCTCATCCGGGACAGAACCGGTATTTTGCAGGTGACGATCCCGAAGAAGAAAGTTCCTGAAGCGGTTCTGCTTGCCATTAAAGAGGTCTCCCGTGAGTCGGTTGTCCGGGTGACAGGGGTGATCAAAGCGACCGATAAGGCTCCTGGCGGACGGGAGCTCGTCCCGGAAAGTTTTGAGATCCTGGCAAAGGCAGCCTCACCCCTCCCGCTTGATGTTGCAGAGAAGGTGCCTGCCGAGATCGATACCCGCCTTGATGGAAGGTTCCTCGATGTCAGGCGACCAAGAATCGCATCAATCTTCCAGATTCGATCCAGGGTGATGGAGGCAACACACTCCTTCCTCTTCGATGAGGGATTCATCAACATCACCACCCCGAAGGTGGTCGCTGCCGCAACCGAGGGCGGGACAGAGCTCTTCCCGATTGCATACTTTGAGAAGGAGGCGTTTCTCGGCCAGAGCCCGCAGCTCTACAAGCAGATGATGATGGCGGGCGGTTGTGAGAAGGTCTTTGAGATCGGCCCGATCTTCCGTGCCGAAGAGCATAATACCGTCCGGCATCTCAACGAGGCGACATCGATCGATGTCGAGGTCTCCTTTGCCGACCATGAAGATGTGATGCATCTCCTTGAACGGCTGATGAGAACGATCTACCAGGCCGTCGCCGATGACTGCACCGACCAGCTCGCCCACCTTGGGATCACCGACCTTGCCATCCCCGACGCAACGCTCCCACGAATCCCCTATGCCGAGGCGATCGAGATCGCGGCAAAGAAGAGCGAGGATCCGATCGCCTATGGCGATGATCTCGGGACGGCAAGTGAGCGGATCATCGGTGAGGAGATGGGAGCCCATTACTTCATCACCGAGTGGCCGACCGCCATCCGCCCCTACTATGCGATGCCAAATGAGAGCGATCCCTCCATCTGCAACGCCTTTGACCTGATGCATCCAAGGATGGAACTCTCCTCAGGAGCCGAGCGATGCCACATCCATGACCAGCTCGTCGAGCAGATCAGGAGCAAAGGCCTCTCACCGGAAGGATTTGAGTTCTATCTCAAACCATTCCGGTACGGGATGCCGCCCCATGCAGGCTGGGGTCTTGGAGCCGAGCGGCTTGTTATGACGATGTGCGGACTCCAGAACATCCGTGAAGCGGTCCTCTTCCCGCGTGACCGCCACCGCGTCACCCCGTAAACCATGTCTTCGCCTCGATTCGATCCCGGTATGATCCTCCCGACGACGGTCGTCGGGAGCTTCCCTGCGGTGAAAGGAACCGGGCTTGGAGCGATCATCGATCCCTACCGGCATGCGGTCCGGTTCGCTGTTGCAGAGCAGATCCGTGCGGGTGTCGATATCATCTCGGATGGACAGGTCCGTGAAGGGATGATCCAGGCATTCACAGGCAAGCTGCCGGGTGTCCGGGATGATACCGTCATCTCCCGTATCCTCCCTGCCGCATCCGGGATCACCGTCGGGGATACCAGGTACGCCCTCTCCCAGACAGGGAAGGTCAAAGGAATCCTCACCGGCCCTTCCTCCATCGCCCATGCACTCCGGATAAAAACCCCCGAGTACAGAAACAGGGATGAGGTCGTCCTTGATATCGCCGCTGCACTTGCTGTGGAGGCGCAGGCGCTTGCAAAGGAAGGAGTCTGCATGATCCAGATCGATGAGCCGATCCTCTCAACCGGTGCTGCGGATATTGCGACCGGGGCGGAAGCGATCGGGATCATCGCCCGATCAGTGGATCTCCCCGTCTGCGTGCATGTCTGCGGACCGCTTGCCGGGATCATCGATACCCTCCTCCGCCTCCCTGTCGCAGTCCTTGATATCGAGGCCGCAACCCAGCCGGAGAACCTTGAGATATTCGATGAAAAGGATCTCAGAGGGAAGATGATCGGGTGTGGGTGCGTTGCATCATCAGATCACGAGGTGGAGAGTGTTGACCTGATCAGGGAGCGGATCGAGACCTGCATCGATACCTTCTCGCATGACAGGATATTGATCGACCCGGACTGCGGATTGAGGATGCATACGCCGGAGGGGGCGGCTGCAAAGCTCTCCCGGATGTGCGAGGCGGTCAGGCTGGTGAGAAGGGAGTATGAATAGCAACAGGATGCACAGTGTGATAACAGAACAGATCGAAAGAGCTTGTAGAAATGGAGAAGGCAGGTTATACATATACGGATCTTCCGGGAGAGGGAGTCAGCGACCAGAAAATACGCAGGCTTGAGGAAGATAGCAGAATCTGGGCAAATCGTCGAAGAGATAG
>SL_3KL_010_SEDDRAFT_10006022_pt1 | contig 10863 bp, 10 predicted proteins | sample SodLakKL_010_SED_2_FD_10381 | JGI IMG/M metagenome (IMG submission 10381)
ACGACCCAGCCGCACCTCCAGTCTTCTTCGGCCACTACTGGAAACGCGGCGAGCTCGAATCCGAACGCCCCAACGCCGCCTGCATCGACTATTCCGCTGGAAAGGGCGACCGCCTGGTGGCCTATTGCTTCGGTGGGGAATCGGAATTGAAACCCGGGCATTTCGTTGCGCAGTCAGTGATATTCGACCGCCGCATTAGTACTGAGGCCCCACGGTAGCTCGTGCTGTTGGTCTCTGGTCGGAAGAATTCCAGTTAGCAGTTGCACCTGCGCCATATATGCCTCATGCGACTTTTGCACTCCTTTTACACGGGTGCCGGCCTGGGGTATTCTCGGAACCAATAATTGAGTAGGCCCGGGGGAAGGAAATGTCAGACCCTAAAGATCCGAAGCGGGAACCAGGCAGCTTTGGTCGCTTTCTGACTAAAGTCCTTGATGCATCGAAGGAATTGGCTAGCGATCTAGGAGACCAAGCATCTGAAGCGTCCGCATCGGCCAAGGAAAAGCTTCAGTCGGCGATTGAAAGGACTGATCGCGAATCAGCTTTGGCGAACTCAGACAGTCTCGACCGTCTCCGAGCATCAGACAATCCGCTAATCGCCATGGAGACCCGCCACGTCCCTGCGCATGTCACCCAATCCATGATTTTCTTGGCCGCCAGTGCAGGGGTCTTTCAGAACGCAACCGAAATCTCCCGATTCACCCGAGATTTGATGGATCACGACCAGGCAGCCGTCCAACAATGGTTGAGACGGGTTTTTTCTCCCGAGCAGGCCAGAGAAATCTCCATCTGGATGGATACCGCACCGGCTTCAGAATACGCTGGCGGCTGGGCGCATAGGCTACACCATGGTCATGACCTTTCCGCCATGGCAACTCTCACGCAGGAGCACGGCTTCGTGGGCACAGCCGAATGGATGAATCACGTTTGGCTTCGGGATTTCTGGACACCACATGGTGTCCCCTACTTGCCGGCGGGTAGCGGCACTGTCTACGAATGGCTCATTGATCTTGGGCTGTCCCCCTCTACTGCTATGAGCGTATTAAGTCTGAACGCAGCGGAAACCGCCAGCGGAGTTCTGATTTTCTTCAGCGCGATGCGAGCCAAACGTGTATTTGGCTCCATTAGTCGCGCACGCAAGTATCGGAGCAGCCTCAATCAGGTGGTTGCATTGGTGGAAGAGGGTTCTGAAAGTGAAGCACTGAGATTCGTTGGTGAAATCGAAACATTTGCCGAAAAATCCGGGGCAGAGCACCTTCGCCTCGATCTTGCTGGATTTTGCCTGTCGTTATCCCACAAGGACAACACCGAACGATCAGCGAAGTGGGGAGATAAGGCCTTCATGATTGCCTATGATCTTTGCCGATCCTCTGGATCCTTCCCTAAAACAGTCGACTATCATGGCGGAACCAAGGTGAGTTTCCAGGGACTTGCTGCGCAGGTCATCGTCTCATCCTTGTCAAGCCGAGCCCAGCTACAGGCACCAGATTTGAGCCACGTTGCCGAAAAGGTTGATTTTGGTATACGACGACTTCTTGGAGTTTCCAATGAACAAAGCAAGCTCCCGAATATTCACATTGGCGGAAAAGCATTAACTGGATACCGCCCTTACTCCGCATTGACCAATCAGATTATTGCTCTGGAACTCTCATTAGCCCTAGGCAGCCTATACCGATCTGGCACAGACCCGGCTTCCATTCGCGGACGAATGATGCATATCATTAGTGATATTGGATTGCAGGGCCGGCCCCATGCCGAGTTTTCGGACCAGCTCGGCAGAAACATGGAAACCGTCTATCCGTTGTCAGTGCATTAAACGAATGGATCGTATTGGGCTTTACAAAGCCGTGATCCGTTTGAGCAACTCTCGCCCTTTTTGCAGGACTGCAGGAATAGCTCACCACCAGCGAGCTCAGAGCAACCGATGCCGCCATGACTACCACTCAGCCAAGGCATAAGGAAGACCCATTCAATATCAGACCAATTGCCCGGAAAGAGCAATGGCAACTTTGAGCCAGAATGTGTGGGAAGGGCGTTTCTGCCCAATCGCATTTGTCGATACCAAGAACAGATAAGGGAGACAAGCATCTATGACAGTAATCAAGCTGCAACAATCAAAGGAATTGCGAAGAGCGGCAGAGGCTGTCCGAAAGGATATCGCTGAAAGCCCTGGAAAATCTCACTGGATTTCAGAAATTGCCAAGTTTATCGAATGGTTCCGGAATGCATCTGATCAGGAAAGGGCGTCGGTTGAGTTTCAGAGAAAGCTCTGGGACGAGAACCCGGTAGCCGCCATAGGCCAGGGCAGAATTGACGTTAGCCTCGTACTCGAAGATCAAGACTTTCGCAACTGGTTGGTCACTGAGCTGAGCCGTGACTTTGGCGAGGATGCTGCCGCGAGGCGAAAACATATAGATGCATTGGCAAAGCGTCTGCGCGGAAAACTGGGAGAGACCTTGCCGCGCATTCCTCAGGCAAAAATGTTTCGAGTATTTGCCATAGCGTTTCCGTACGATTTCACAACAATCGTTGATGGTCGTCGAATAAAAGGCCTGTATCGTGAGGTATTCGGTGGCCGCGCAAAGCGGCCAGTAGTGGCCAATATGGAAATCATGGACCGATTAACTGAGGTGCTTGGGCCACCAGGAGATAAACCCTTAGAACTGGCTAATCGCATGGCGGTGCCGTGGGAGCTTTACGAGAAGTACATCCTGAGCACAGATGAAGAGGCAACCGAGGAGTCTGTCGGCGCCGACGGCGAAACAAAACTGATTCCGCTGCCGGCCGCCCGGCGCCGAAGAAGCCTGACCATCATCGCAAATGGATTGCAGAGCGTCCTGGGTGCGCTTGATTTTGTAGAGGACGGAGTCGGCAAAGATGAGTTGATGGGTCACCTGCGTACGTTACTGCCGAACTATAAGGACTCCTCCCTGAACGTCGTTATTGGGGTACTCACTTCAGAGCTCGGGGTGGTGAAAAGGGAGAACGGTCTGTTCGTGTTGACTGACCGTGGTGAAGCCCTTCTGGAGACACAGGATCCTTCCGAGCTCTCTGACTGGCTGCTAACACGAGTACTCGGCTTGGATATGGCCCTTGTTGTCCTGCGCGATAATGGCCCGCAACCCAAGAGCGCCCTCTTCTCGAAAATCCGGAGCTGCAACCCGGCCTGGACATCCGATTTCTCGCCCTCTGCGTTACTAAGTTGGCTGAGATCCTTTGGCGTTACAGAAGACGTGGAAGGCGAGGTCAGACTGACCGAGGTTGGTCAACAGTGGGCGGATCGTATCCATTGGAAGCCACCGGTTTTGATGGTGGATCCTGTTGAGAGCCCAGCCGCAAAGGCAGACCTCCCGGAACCGCCTTCCGCCAGCATCAAGCTGCCGGAAATCGATGAACTCATAGCGGCTGTCCAGAAAAAAGGGCGCTTCTCCAGCGGAATAATTAGAAACCTGCATGCCGGGCTGTGGAGCGATAAGCAACGACATTTCGCGGTGCTCAGCGGTCTTTCCGGCACTGGCAAAACATTGCTGGCCAGGGCGTATGGTGCTGCTCTCAGGCCCAACGATAATGGCGTCTTTCAGCTTGCCGTGCAACCTGGCTGGTATGACTCTGGCGCGATTCTGGGCTACGTAAACCCTTTGCGCCCGGATGCTTACACGCGTACAGGCTTCCTCGAGTTCCTAATGCAGGCCGTCGACAATCCGTCCTTGCCACACGTTGCCATTCTCGACGAGATGAACCTTTCTCACCCGGAGCAGTATCTGGCCCCGATTCTGTCAGCCATGGAGAGTGCGGGCGGCACCATCCACTTGCACCAGGAAGGCGACGACTTCGATGGTGTTCCCCAGCGCTTACCCTATCCGTCCAACCTGATTCTGATCGGCACAGTTAATATGGATGAGACCACTCACGGCCTTTCCGACAAGCTTTTGGACCGGGCGTTTACCCTGGAATTCTGGGATGTAGACATTGATGCCTTTCGTGATTGGAAGAAGAGCGAACTCCACTCTAACGTAATCGACCAGGCACGGACCTTACTCAAGGACCTGTATGCCGTGCTTCGGCCTGGCCGGATGCACTTTGGCTATAGGACTATCGCCGACGTGGTCGGCTTTCTTAGCGCCAGCGGTACGCCAAATAGCGCAAGCGAAATCGCTAAAAACCTCGACAGTATTGTATATGCGAAAGTGCTGCCAAAACTCCGAGGTGATGACTCACATCGGTTCAGATCGGCACTGACGGATGCCCAGACGGTACTCACCAGGCACGGGCTTACGCGCTCGGCTGAACGTGTGAAAGAGCTGAACGATGACCTGATTTCCATGGGCACTGCAAGATTCTGGCGATGAATAATGTCACTGTACGAGCTTGATGCAAAGCTGAAGGCAGGCAATGGCCCTGCACTGGAAATGACCTTACGGCCTGGCGAAGCCCTTAATCGGGGCCTGCAAGAAGGTGCTGAGCTTGAAATCTCTGCACCTGGTGGTGAAGGCTGGTCATTACTGGTCGACGACGAACCCTTGGCGATGTCCGAAGATCGAACCTGGCGATGGGTACCTGGCTTCTTCGCCGGCTTGGTCTCAACGGAACTGAGAAGAGGCGGGCAGACAATTGCCACCTATCGTCTAGAAGTCTCACCGCATGCTGACAAGCTGGTATTGCCCCTATATCTTCAAATGCTCGATAACCTCATCGATATTGATCCTATGCTGGTGCTGGGTACTGAGCCAGCCACTCACAAACTGGGCACCTTGGGCTCGGCGCTCGATCCGTGGCTGGAATTTCGGCGTTTACGCATGCACGCACCCGCATTGCTTTCGGCACTGCAGCACTTGACAAAGCGCCCCATACGGAATGTGCGTTCGTCGCGGCGAATAGCCACTCTTAGGGGAGCCCGCCGAGTCGATATGCAGACGGTGCGATCAGCCGCGATGTTAGGCGCCCTCGCCCCGTTGGTACCGGACAGTGATTTGCTCGCGCAGGGTAACACGTCAAAGGAGCCAAGATACGATTTGCCCTGGTTCGAGGAGCATATGGACGGACCGGCGAATCGCTGCATCACTGCTATGTTGCTGGCGGTCCGACGGCGCACTTTGCAGCTTCTGGTCAAATTGGCCGAACAGATAAACAGATCAGAAAATGCAGAAACCCGCACAGGACTTGCAACCCGATGGCCGGTACGTCGGGAGTTCCTGAAGGAACTGGCCCAAACCCTGAATTTACTTTCCCGGGCCGAACCATTCTGTTCCGTCACCCGGCCAGAGGTTTCCGCTGCGGGACTCAATGCGATTTCAGCTCATCCGATTTACTCACGTGCTTATCGATGTGCATGGCACGCTATTCGTCCCGGCCTGCAGGGCCTGAATGTGATCGAATCCATCTGGTTGTGCCCTACTTGGGAGCTCTACGAACGCTGGTGTTTCGCCAAGGTCGTCGCCCAACTCAGATGCCTCACGGGGATCGAAGGGCGAATCAAATGGGATCCAGCCGGCTGTGTGTGGAATGGAAAGACTGAACCGAGCGTAAAAATACAGGCACACTGCCAACTTCCGTTCAGGTCCACCAGAACGACTACGTTTCGCTCCATTTCTCGTGAACGGCGACCGGATATCGTTGTTACCGCTGAACATGGAAATGACAGGCGGTACATGATTCTCGACGCCAAGTACACACAGAGCAGACAGGGTGTCCTCGAAGCCATGGCATCGGCTCACATCTACAACGACAGCCTAAGGTGGAAAGGCCAGCGCCCCTGGCTATCTCTCTTGACAGTGCCAGCCAGGGGCGGCGCACCGTGGCTGGAAAAGCAGGAATTCATGGAATCAGAAGGCGTGGGCGTCCTAATACTTTCACCAGAGGATGGCACTGATCAACTGAGCAACGTACTAGCGAAGATGATTGACTTTTAGCGGATCTAGTCTTGTCGAGGCACCGTCCGCGCATCCAGGAAATCCGAGGCTAGCGGATGCAGTTTTCGGTGCAATCAGCTCCGCCTCCAAGCGCCGCGCCTCATAAGCCACGTCGTACCCCCACCCCAGGACTCGATCTCCCGATAAATCCAGGGAATGAACATCACGTAACGCAAGCGCGTATGCAGCACGGAAGCACCCCTTGATATCAAGTTTGAAGTGCAACGGTAGCTAGACGCCATGACGCACCTCTGCCGGAGTCATGAAGCCAAGTCTTTTTCTTGGCCTGTCGTTGAGGATGTTTGCGATCATGGTGCGCTGTCGCTGAGTAAGATTTTTCATACTGGTTCCTTTGGGAAGATATTGCCGAATAAGGCCGTTCGTGTTTTCGCTAGTCCCTCGCTCCCAGGAGTGGTAAGGCCTGGCGAAATAGAACAGGACGCCTGTAGTTTCCTCGAGCTCAGAGAACTGATGAAACTCCGTACCGTTGTCGGCGGTGATGGTTTCAAAGGCTTCCGGGTCTTTCTGAATCAGGTACCGTGCCCGCTTGTTCAAGGACCGTGTGGTTCGGTCTGGGAGCTTGCCGATCTGGGTGTAGCCGGAAGCCCGCTCGACCAGGGTCAGGATGCAGTCACGTGAGCCCTTGCCCATCACGGTATCGATCTCCCAATGACCGGTTGTTTCCCGGGTTTCGATCTCGGCTGGTCGCTCTGAAATGCAGCGTTTCCCGGCCATCCGGCCCCGACTGTCATTGCTGCCGTAGCGCTTTCGTCGGCGCTTCTGGCCATGCCGGAGATGAATGTAGAGGTCTCCGCCTTCGGCTTTGTCATTCCAGATATGCCGATGAATTTCAGGACAGGCACCTTTAAGCAGTTCGTGAAGGCACTCAATGAGCTGATTGCCCGGCGCTCCAACCGGGAAGACGGATGTAAAGGGAAATTCTGGGAGAGCCGTTTCAAGTGCCAGGCCTTGCTGGAGGAGCACGCGGTCTTGTCCTGCATGGCCTACGTGGACCTCAACCCGGCCCGTGCAGCGATGTGCGACACCCTGGCCGAGTCCGATCACACCGCGATTCAACGACGACTGCGAGAGCGAGAAGGGGAGATCAACAAGATCAAGTCGGCCAAGTCCATCGTGGATCGACCGCTCAAGCCGGTCGCTGGCCTGGATACCGATGCCCTGATGGCGATGTCTGAGACCAGCTATGTCCAGCTGGTGCAGTGTACCGGCGAGCAGGCCCGCTCGGACAAGAGCGGCAAGTTCAAGCCACTGACCGAGAACAAGCGAGAAGCCGCGGTGGAGTGCCGTAGCACGTGGGTTCGCCAGGTCCAAGGCACTGAGAGTATCTATTACCGCGCCATCGGCTCGGCCGGGGCGCTCATGGCCAAGGCCGAGGAATTCGGCCAGGTGTGGATGAAGGGCGTGGCGACCGAGGTGGCCGGGGAGATCCTGCGCGAACGACCTACCTGACAATTCAAATCAAGCTGGAACCGACTTGAACCGGCACTGCCGGGTGTTGGCATGCCCGGGATTCAAGATTTCGGAAGTTTTGGTGTGGTCAAGGCGCCTAATGCAGCGAAATTCATGCTGTGGCGAACAAAGCAGCCATTGGCGAGCCATGATCGGACGCTGGTGCGTCGTTGTCGAGATGGTTCAAATGATGCATGTCATGGTTTTCGCCTCCTGGTTGTCGCCGGTGGGGCTTCACTGGGACAGTTCTGTTGCTTATGACTCTTACTTAACCTCAAATAACGCGATGAATATCGCAATAGGCTAAAACCCGACACTGATCAACGTTTTACACAATATATTGTGCCTGTAGTTGCGTTGTAACCCAATATATTGGGTTAGTTCGGTGGGGTTCAGGAGAGCCCATTGCCCGGCTGTTTACTTTTCGGGCCCAATCTGGTTGAAATGATTGCAAAAGCCACCAACCTATATAAAATATAGGTCATGGGTTCAGTAACCCCGTTTCCGATCATGAAGCCGGACGACGCCGTCGAACTAATCCGGCAGATCGCCGAAATGGAGACACACCGACTCTTTTTCTCGGATCACGTGGAAATGCGCATGATCGAACGAGGAATCAATCGAACTCAGGTTTGCAGAATTCTGGCCAAGGGCCGACTGAAGGGCGAGCCCCAGTGGGAAACCGACCAGAGAACCTCTCAAGCAGGCTGGAAATGCCAGTTCACCGGAATTTCAGCCGGATCACGCATCACTGCGGTTGCAAAGCTGGTCCTGTCAGGCACTCAATCTGACGAGCCGCCAGCCATTGTCATTACAGTCTTCGAGGGCTAGAGATCATGGAAACATTCCATTACAAGAGCTGTGGTTTGGAGAATGTATTTCTTCTTAATGGCTACGAAGTGCGTGAGTTGGACGGCTCGCGTGCAGTCGCCATTCATGATCTCGAGGGCCTGCATCGCGCCATTGCGGAGCAGTTGATTGGAAAGCCGGCGCCCCTGACTGGTAAAGAATTGCGATTCTTGCGGGTGGAAATGGACTTTTCCCAGAAGGCTCTCGGGCAGTTGCTGGGTGTCACAGATCAGGCCGTGGCGAAGTGGGAAAAGGGACAAACCAAGAAGCTCCCGAATGCTGTTGATACTCTGGTCCGGCTCATTGCGCGTGAGTGCCTGTTGAAACGACAAGGCAGCGTTTTTGAATTTGCCCAGGAACTGGCGGAACTGGACCACCATGTAGACGGGTATCGTCTCGAGTTGGCAGAGACTGAAGATGGCTGGAAGCCAACATCAGCCGCAGCCTAGCTGATGGGGAAATCCAGGACAGGTACCTTTAAGCATTCCTGCTAGAGGGAGTGAGCATGAAGCCGGGCTGCAGACCTTACTTGATCAGTGAAAGCGGAAATGCCATCGCGCTCAAGCGCCTGTCGTTAAAGGGCTCTGAAATCAATGAGAGCTTCCTGCAGGATCTGCTGGATCGCACTCCCGACATTCTTCCCGTGTCCCGGCTGAACCCGGGGTTTGGGCCGTTGGCTTCCATGGGCCGGGAAATCATCAAGATCGTCAATTTGCTCATTGCCCCCTGCAAAGAAAGAGGTAATGCATGAATCAGATTCAGGATCACTACCCGGACCTTGGAACATCACCGATTGCCAACATCTCACTTGCTTCTAAAGAACTGTTTCACAGCAATTTTCTTGCCTGGGTTTTCAACACCTACCCCGAGATGGTTAGTCGTGCTCTGGAGCCTTCTGGGGTCACCTTATCGTCATCAGATACCTCAATCACTACAAGCAGGGAGGAGAGGAATCTGGATCTGGTGATCAGGATAGGAGATCGCAAAATCATAGTTATAGAGAACAAGATAAAATCTATTCCGAATCCGGTCCAGTTGCGAAACTATGAAAACACTGCCACTAAGCTTTTGAAGAATCAGGCAAAACATGAATTCATTCTTCTTACGCTTTCATCCAAGGATCAAATCGATCCAAGCGGCGAAAATAAGAATTGGAAGCAGCTCGACTATAACCGTCTCAGCAAGATCTTGCGCAAAGAAATTCCTGGCCGCGCTACAGCGTATCACCGATCAGTTATTGAAGATTATTGCGGATTAATAAGCGTTCTTTCAGATCTTGCTGATAACGAAGCGAAACAAAAATGGAATCCGGTCTTTGAACGAGATCAGGCTGTTCTGCCCGACTTAAAGGATATAAGGCTCCATGACTTATTCGGCAAGCGGCAGGGCCAGCAAGTCGCCTTGGGCGTATATCAAGCCTTGAAGAAGCGAAACCAACTCGGTGAACGACTTCATTGGCAACAGCCACCAAAGAAGCTCCATCCTAGCGAAGTCACCATTTACAGCGGTTTCAGCAATTCCCGGCCGCTCATTGGCGTTTTTTGCGCGATGAAAAATTTGAAATGCCCAGACGACAAAACGCCGGTTGGTGTGGGATTTCAAGTTCAGGGACCACAGTTTCGAAGCTACATCGAATGGCCGATCGTGGGAACCCTCTCCCAAAAACCAATAGGCAACAAGCATGAAAACAAGGCTCAGGCTATAGCATGGGCCTTGTTTAATGACGCCAAATGCCCCAAAAGCTTTTGGGAACCGAAAATGAAGTCAGGGGGAACCAAGGATCAGTGTAGATTCGGGGCAAACTTTCACTACCGCTACAAGTCGAGTGACAGCGCTGATTCTGAAACACTGGAGAACCTTTCTATGCGCATAACCGACCGCACATTCGCTTTGCTTGATGATCTGCCCACGATCGAAAAGCTGATAGCGCGCTATTACGACATGCAGCATTGAATCCCGGTGCATCGTTTTGGTCATCCCGTAAATTCTCGATTTATCTGAGTCGCCTCAACTGGCACCTGATCTCGTCGTTGGGCAGCCGCCGCTGGGCGTTTCGCATGGTTTCATAGGCTGACGCCATCTCGTCGATGCTGATCAGTCTAGCGTCGAATAGTTGTTCCATCAGCCAGAGTGTGCCGAATACCTCAACCCCCTTTAGTCCGGCCAGTTGACGCAATGCCTTGTTGCCAGTCAGGAGCGGGCATTCACGGTCCAGTGCCAGCACCAGCGCGAACAGGTCGTAGGTGCTGGGGCCGGAATATCGAGAACGCAATGCAGATGCCTGACTGATCAGTTCAGGGGACAATTCAAATAGCTGAAGTCCGGGCGCTGGCAGGTCTCCGTGATGCTGGCTGAGTTCGTCGCGGTAGAGCGCGTCAGGGACGGCGAATTCGAGGTCCAGCCGAAAAATCCGCGGCGTCAGTTCCGCGCATTCAAGATCGATCAGGATATTGGCGTCACTGATGATCAACGCCATCGCTGGCTTCCAGATTTCGCTGCCGGGCCAGCTCGGCGACCGGGATGCCAAGCAGTTCGGCCGCGCGCGAATCGCCGATCAGTTCCTCGGCGAGCGCACGATAGATCAGCCGTTCGAACCGGTGCGGCTTCTCAGATGGGAATTGTGGGTCGGGGTCGG
>SL_3KL_010_SEDDRAFT_10006023_pt1 | contig 10862 bp, 11 predicted proteins | sample SodLakKL_010_SED_2_FD_10381 | JGI IMG/M metagenome (IMG submission 10381)
ATTTGGTGCTATGCACTTTTGCTTAAATCAAAATTTAATGTGTCTATCTAAAAATATAGAAATGCGATGCGGAGGATGACAAAATGATTACCCTTGATTGGTCGATTCTCATCCAGATGATCAATTTCATCGTTCTTATCTGGGCCCTGAATTACGTGGCATACCGCCCCATACGCGGCATCCTTGCCCAGAGAAAAGAAAAGGTTGACACTCTGGAATCCGGGATTAATCGCTTCGAATCGGATGCCAGGCAAAAAGCGGCCGCGCTTGACGCCGGGATACGGGAAGCCCGGGAAAAAGGGATCCGGATGAAGGATGAAATGGCGGAAAAAGCCCGGCAGGAAGAGCAGGAAATGCTGGATCGCATCCATGAAAAAGCAAGACAGGATTTGGAAGAGATCCGGAGCCGGGTATCCCGGGAGACTGAAGAGGTCCGTCGTTCCCTGCAATCCCAAATTGACTCTTTTGCCAATGAAATCAGCAAGAAAATGCTCGGGAGGGCTGTGTAATGAAACTCGGTGGAAAAACCCGTCTCGGCCTGGGATTGATCCTTATTGCCTTTGTGCTTACACTCATCTTTGCGATGCCGGTTCATGCCGCGGAAGAATGGCAGGCCACTGACACCTATCGCATCATGAACTTCGCAGTACTCGTTTTGATTCTTTTTTTCATTCTTCGCAAACCGGTCGCCAATTTTCTTACCGATCGGATCCGCCTGATAAAAGAGCAGCTCGCGGATCTTGAAAAACAGAAAGTGGAGGCTGAAAAAAAGCTTGCGGAATACAATGAAAAACTTTCGGCACTCGATACGGAAGCGGAGAAAATCATCCAGGAATATCAGCGGCAGGGAGAAGAGGCCAGGGCCAACATCCTAAAGCAGGCGGAAGCCGCTGCCACAAAACTGGAACAGCAAGCCCGCAAGTCCATCGAGCAGGAATTCAAGCAGGCAAAGCTGCAGTTGGAGACCGAGCTTTTCGATGCCGCCGTTCAAAAGGCGGAAGAGCGCATGAAAGGGGTTATTACCGAGGAAGATCACGAGCGACTCGTTACTGAATATCTAGATAAGGTGGTGAAAAAGTGAAAAGTTCAGCAATTGCCAGACGATATGCGAAGGCCCTGATCCTTATCGGAAAGGAAGACGGTCAGGCGGAGACATACCGGGAAGAGCTCCAGGGCATCATCGATGTGCTGGATCAAAATCCCGATTTCGAACAGATGATCAACAACCCTCTGTTCGATTCCGCAAGGAGAAAGCACCTGTTTAAGTCAGTGATTCAATCACTGGATATTTCACCCGTCATGAAATCATATCTCGACCTTGTATTTTCCAAACAGCGTTTCAACCAGATCCGGGCCATTGCCGAGCATTACCACAAACTTGCCGATGAAGTCCGGGGCATCGTCCGGGCCGATCTCGTATCGGCTGCTGAACTCCCGTCGGATGCCTATGATAAAATCAGCCGGGCACTATCACAGATGACCGGGAAGGAAGTGGTGCTGGAAGCACACCAGGATCCGGAAATAATTGGCGGTATCGTCACGAAGATCGGGGATATTGTGTTGGATGGCAGCATTAAAACACAATTGAAAAATATGCGTGAATCTTTAAGAAGGGGTGAGAGTGTCTAAATGGAAATAAGAGCCGAAGAAATCAGCGAGATTATCAAGCAGCAGATTCAGGAGTTCGACAAGAAAGTCGAGTTGAGCGAAACCGGCATCGTCTTGTCGGCCGGCGATGGCATCGCCCGTGTTTACGGCCTGGAAAAAGTTCAGGCGCTGGAGCTCGTGGAGTTTTCCAACGGCGTCCTGGGCCTTGCCATGAACCTGGAAGAGGATAACGTCGGTGTTGCCATCATGGGTGATGACACCCATATCAAGGAGGGCGACATTGTCAAACGTACGGGTCGTATCGCCGAGGTTCCGGTGGGCGATGCTGTTCTGGGCAGGGTGCTTTCCGCAGTGGGCGAGCCGCTGGACGGGAAAGGGCCGGTTGAAGGAGCCGAATCCCGGCGTATAGAAATGGTGGCACCCGGCGTTATTGCCCGGAAATCCGTTCATGAACCCCTCTACACCGGCCTGAAAGCCATCGACGCCATGACGCCGGTCGGCCGGGGACAGCGGGAGCTCATCATCGGAGACCGCCAGATCGGAAAGACGGCCGTTGCCATCGATGCAATTCTTGCCCAGAAGGGTCACGACGTCTATTGTATCTATGTTGCGACGGGACAAAAGCGATCCACGGTCGCCCAGGTCGTATCGGTGCTCGAAAAACACGGTGCGATGGAATACACCACCGTAATCTCCGCTTCTGCTTCCGATCCCGCAACACTTCAGTATATTTCACCGTATGCCGGATGCGCCATCGGCGAGTATTTCCGGGATAACGGCAAGCACGCCCTGATTATCTACGACGACTTGTCCAAACAGGCGGTTGCCTATCGCCAGGTATCCCTTCTGATGCGCCGCCCCCCGGGCCGCGAGGCATTCCCTGGCGACATTTTCTACAATCACTCCCGGCTGCTGGAGCGCTCAGCAAAGCTTAATGACGAACTTGGGGCGGGATCCCTTACCGCACTGCCGATCATTGAAACCCAGGCGGGCGACGTTTCCGCATACATTCCGACCAACGTGATTTCCATTACCGACGGCCAGATTTACCTTGAACCGGGTCTTTTCTTTGCCGGTGTCCGTCCGGCCATCAACGTGGGTCTGTCCGTTTCCCGCGTCGGCGGTGCCGCCCAGGAAAAAGCGATGAAGCAGGTTGCAGGTACCCTCCGCCTGGACCTTGCCCAGTATCGAGAGCTGGAATCCTTTGCCGCATTCGGATCCGATCTAGACGCTTCAACCCAGAAGCAGCTTATTCGTGGCGAGCGCCTTGTTGAGATCCTCAAGCAGCCCCAGTACCAGCCGTTGCCGCTCGAAAAGCAGGTCGCCATTATTTATGCCGGAACCAAGGGATACCTTGACAACCTCTCAACCAATGTCCTTGCAAAATACGAGTCCGGATTGTATCAGTTCATCGATTCCAGATATCCGGAAATTTTCTCGGAAATCGCCGAGAAAAAGGCGATCGACGACGATCTGGATGCCAAGTTGCAGAAGGCTATGACGGAATACGGTGACGAGTTCAAGGATACCATTAGCTAACTTGGTTAGCTATACGGTTTCCGGATGACTCCAATTATGATCAAGCTTACAAAGCGAGTGGATATATGGCATCGTTAAAAGAAATCAAATCCAAAATCTCTGGTGTTAAAAAGACCAAGCAGATTACCCGGGCCATGAACATGGTAGCCGCGTCTAAACTGCGGGGCGCCCAGGGTGCGATGAATGCTTTCCGGCCGTATGCGGAAAAGTTTGCAGAAGTTCTCGGCAACATTGCGGACAAGTCTGCCGATGAAACAAGCCCGTTGCTGATTCCGAGGGAAGAAGTAAAAAACGTTCATGTTGTTATGCTGACTTCGGATCGGGGGCTGTGCGGCGGCTTTAACACGGCCCTCATCGACAAGACCGAGGAATTCGTCGAAGAGCTTAAAAACCGTGAAGTTGACGTACCCATCACCAACTTCGGTAAAAAAGGAAGAGACTGGGCCAGAAAGGAAAAGCTCAATATCGTCGACCAGTACCTGGATATCGTCGGGGCGAAATTCGGTTTCGCCGTTGCCTCCTCCTTCGGCCAGAAACTGATCGATGGTTTCCTTGAAGGTGACTACGACGAGGTACACATCGTCTACTCTGAATTTCGCAGTATGGCCAACCAGATTCCGGTCGTCAAGCAGCTTCTGCCCATCACGGCCATTGCACCGGCCGAAGACGTCAAAGAAAAACCGGTTGAACCTGAAAGCAACCGGTATCTTCCGGAACACATCTGCGAGCCGTCCGCCGATGCGCTGTTGAACACCATGCTTCCGAAAAGCATTTACATACAAATCTATCATGCACTTCTCGAAACATCAACTAGCGAACACGCAGCACGCATGCGGGCGATGGATAACGCGACCAAGGCATGTGACGACATGATCGACAGCCTTACCCTTACCTTCAACAAGGCAAGGCAGCAGTCCATCACGATGGAATTGATGGATATTGTCGGCGGCGCCGAGGCCTTGAGGGGATAATTCACCAGGATCAAATTCCGTGTTTAAAAATAGGAGGTTCTATTCATGGCAGAAAATATCGGTAAAATAACACAGGTAATGGGGCCTGTGGTTGACGTCGAATTCGAGCAGGGTAACCTGCCGGAGATCAAAACCGCACTGCTGATCTCAAACCCGACGATCAACGACGAAGAAGACAACTTGGTTGTTGAGACTGCGCAGCATCTTGGCGACAACGTGGTGCGAACCATCGCAATGGACGTTACCGACGGCTTGGTACGCGGCATGCCAGTCAAAGATACTGGAAACCCGATCATGGTTCCCGTCGGACACGCTGCTCTTGGCAGGATTTTGAACGTTGTCGGCAAGCCGGTGGACGGTTTGGGCGATGTTTCACAGGATGTTCTCTCTCCCATTCACAGACCCGCGCCAAGCCTGACGGATCAGGACGTTTCCGTGCAGGTTCTTGAGACCGGCGTTAAGGTTATCGATCTTCTCGTCCCCTTTCCCCGGGGCGGCAAGATGGGGCTGTTCGGCGGTGCAGGCGTCGGCAAAACCGTCATCATGATGGAGATGATCAACAACATCGCCATGCATCACGGCGGTATCTCCGTGTTTGCCGGAGTTGGTGAGCGAACACGCGAAGGAAACGACCTCTACCACGAGATGAAGGACTCCGGGGTTCTCCCCAAAGCCGCTCTCGTATACGGCCAGATGACTGAACCGCCGGGAGCACGTGCCCGGGTTGCCCTGACAGCGCTTACCAGTGCCGAGTACTTCCGGGATGAAGAAGGCCAGGACGTGCTTCTTTTTGTTGATAACATTTTCCGCTTTACCCAGGCCGGCCAGGAAGTTTCATCGCTTCTCGGACGTATGCCTTCCGCGGTTGGTTACCAGCCGACGCTCGCTGTTGAACTCGGCGACCTCCAGGAGCGGATCACCTCAACCCATCAGGGATCCATTACCGCCGTGCAGTGCGTGTACGTGCCTGCGGACGACCTCACCGACCCCGCACCGGCAACAACTTTTGCGCACCTTGACGGAACGGTTGTTCTTTCCCGGCAGATTGCGGAGCTCGGCATCTACCCCGCGGTCGACCCGCTCGACTCCACCTCCCGCATTCTCGACGCCAACTTTATCGGCGAGGAGCATTACGCGGTGGCTCGCGAAGTCCAGATGGTTCTGCAGCGCTACAAGGATCTTCAGGACATCATCGCCATTCTGGGTATGGAAGAGCTTTCCGACGAAGACAAGGTTACGGTTTCCAGGGCCAGAAAGATTCAGCGATTTCTGTCGCAGCCTTTCCACGTTGCTGAAACCTTTACCGGTCTGGCCGGTGCCTTCGTGAAGATTGACGATACCATCCGCGGGTTCAAGGAAATCTGTGACGGAAAACATGACGATCTGCCTGAGCAGGCGTTCTATCTGGTGGGCACCATAGACGAAGCGGTTGAAAAAGCACAGAAAATGGCGGCATAATATCGCGGGAGATGGAATATGACTGAAAAGATAATACGACTGGAAATCGTCACACCCGAAAGGTACGTGGTCGACCAGGATGTCAAGATCGTCATGGCCCCCGGCACGTTAGGCGAATTCGGTATTTTGCCCAACCATACACCGTTTCTCAGCTCGCTGGAGGTTGGAAAGGTTCATTTCCGGGACCTCAAGGACAACGAGCACGTCGTGTTTATAAGCGGTGGTTTTTCCGAAGCGCTTCCGGATAAAGTGACCATTTTGGCGGAAACCGCCGAGGTCCGTGAAAAAATTGACATTGACCGTGCCCGGGCGGCATACGAGCGCGCCCGTGAACGGCTTTCCTCCTCCGACGATACGGTTGACAAAGATCGTGCAAGGTTAGCCCTTGAGCGGGCCGAGGCACGCATCCGGCTTGCCACCAACAAAACGGATTGATCCCAAATCGGCGCGATTCCGGAACCCCGACGCTTTCATACGCTTGATTTACGCAAACCAGGGAAGGGCAAATCATTTGATTTGCCCTTCCCTGGTTTGCAGGGGTGCGTGTCACGGGTCGCTGCGCTTGTCGAACGGTATAATTTTAACGGCTTCGTAAAGAGTCCAGTATCTGCGTTACGCGCGATTTCTCAGAATTTGCGGCTTACGCCCTGTAAACATAGACGTACGCCAAGCACTCTGTATTCTTCGAAATCGCGCAAACCGTGATCTTGAACTTTTTGCAAAGCCGTCAGATCGAGACTTTTACGAGTGCATCAATTTTAGTGGAAAGCAATAAATGAAGATTAAAACAGCTGTCATCATTCTTGCAGCCGGCAAGGGAACGCGAATGGGATCTGATAAGGCGAAGGTTCTTCACCCCATTGAAGGAAAAGAGATGATCCGGTTCGTTGTGGATGAGGCGGTCCGGGTGGCCGGGGCCAATGTTATCGTCGTGGTTGGGACCCAGGCGGAAAAGGTCAGAGAAGTGGTGTCACGAAGTCATCCCGGCCTTCGCTTCGCCCTCCAGGAAAAGCAATTGGGTACAGGGCATGCCGTTTCCTGCGCCGTTCCGGAACTTCCCGGCAATGCGGAACATGTATTAATCCTGTGCGGCGATGTTCCTTTCATACGGGCTTCAACCCTCACGGAGCTGGTTAAATCCCATATCCGGTCGAAAAATCTCATAACCGTTCTCGGAGCAGAGGTGGACCAGCCGTATGGCTATGGCCGCCTTGTGACCGATGAAAACAACCGGATTCGAGCTATTGTCGAGGAGGCAGATGCTACAGAAAGCGAACGGAAAATCCGTTTGATCAACTCCGGTATTTACTGTGTTAATCGCTTTTCGCTCAAATCCCTTCTCGATAGGATCCGCCCCGACAATGCGCAAAAGGAAATGTATTTGACGGATATTGTCGGCATCGCCGCAGGCGAAGGGGCCAGGATCGGCATGACGGTATGCACCAACAACCATGAGGTATTGGGGATCAATACCCCCGCGGATCTCCTGAAGGCCTGTGCAGTCAACGCATCCAATGAAAACCCTTGACTTTGAACGTTTTGAACCTTATAAACGTAGATAGAGGTGAAAAAGTGGATACAAATGAAGTGATGCGCCAGTTTGATCTGCTGGAAGACAAAATTGAGCAGCTAATCGAGCAGAACAAATCCCTTACAAAGGACAATTTTGAGCTCAAGCAAAAAAAATCGGATCTCGAAGCTGTCCTTGAAGAAAAAACGGAAGCGGAAAACAACTTTTCACAACAAAAGACATTGATACGCTCCAAAATTGATCATATGCTGGAACGGCTCAATCAGGCATCTGAACAGTCAGGCAACGAATGAGCAGCACCAAAAAGGACGGGAATGGCTTTTCCCCTGATTCGGAAAAACACGGTGATTAACACGTGAACAATACGATGGATACGATCATTACCATAGAACTGCTTGATGAGCAGTTCAAGTTCAAGGCCGATGAAAAAAGCACGGTCAATCCCGAGGATATCGCTCAGTATCTCATCGAAGAGGTCCGACAGGTTGAGGCCCGGTTCCCGGCATACGCCCGAAAGACCAATAAACTTGCTATCCTGGTGACCGCGGCGCTCAATATTGCCAAGCAGAACGCTGAAATGAATAATCGACACCATCATTTTCTAAACGATGTTGCCGTGCGCACAGAGAAACTTCAACGCCTGATTGCCGCATCAACATAAAAACAAAACAGAGCATTCAATGTCTGCCGCCTTAAAATTTCTTACGGCGGCTCGTTCAAAAGAGCATATTTTGCAAGTAAAGGATGACAGAATACAGTGTGCCCTGCCATGTGCGTGATTGAAAGGTGCCCTTTGATCCAACACGCATATAAACGGGAGCCTTCACTGGCTTTGGTGAGCATGTTCCGCGTGTACGGAAAAGCCTGAAGAAGTCATAAGGCGCCCACCTGAACGAGCCCGGTTCAAGGCTCATTCAACACGGCATGGCGGGGTTCCTTTCGGATTCATTCTGACACCCGTTGCCTGTGCAAGTCAGCTTTCCTGCTTTCCAGCATCGCTTTTCCCTGCTATCTTTCATTTTTCTCCTTTTAAACGAGTCATTTGACAGCGGCGAAACACCTGCTATGGCATTCAATGCCCGTTTTCGCCTTCCCAATTCTATTACGGCCGATTCTATACCGTTTTGGCCGACCCGCGAGGTTTAAAATGAATGGAACATATATATTAATACTGATTGTAGGGGCTGCGCTGGGATTTGCGGCCTCTTACCTACTGCGGGAGAAAATTGCCCGTCAGAAAATTCATGATGCCGAGGAAAAGGCCAGAATGATCACCGATACCGCCGAGCAAAAGGCGGATTCGCTGATCAAGGAAGCACAGCTGGAAGCCAAGGATCGTCTTTTCAAGATGAAAAACGATTTCGATGCGGAAACCGCAAGCACCAAAAACGAACTGCGGGCGCTCGAAAAACGCCTGATTGCAAAAGAAGAAAATATTGATAAAAAGCATGAGCAGGTCGAAAGTCAGGCAAAAGAAAATGCCCGCGTGGAACGGGAGCTTCAAAGCCGGGCTTCCGAAATTTCCGAAAGCGAAAAGAAATACCAGCAACTCATTGAAGAACAGCAGCACCAGTTGGAGGTTATCTCAGGCATGACGACCGAGGCCGCCAAGGAACTGCTCATGCAGTCGATTGAAAACGAGGCCCGTCATGACAGCGCAAAGACCGTCAAGCGGATTATTGCGGAGGCCAAAGAAGATGCCGACAAGGAAGCCAAAAAGATCATTGCCACAGCCATACAGCGATATGCCGGCGACTTCGTGGCCGAGCGTACCGTGTCGGTGGTTCAGCTTCCCGATGATGAGATGAAAGGTCGGATTATCGGCAGGGAAGGACGGAACATCCGTGCACTTGAGGCCGCTACCGGCATCGATCTGATTATCGATGATACGCCGGAAGCAGTCATCCTTTCCGGATTCAACCCGGTCCGCAGGGAAGTCGCCCGGCTTTCCCTGCTTCGCCTTATAGAGGACGGACGCATCCATCCCGCACGGATTGAAGATGTTGTGAAAAAGGTTGATCAGGAGGTGGATCAGGCCATCAAGGAGGCCGGCAACCAGGCTGCATTCGATCTTGGCGTACACGGCATCAGCAATGAGCTGGTTAAGTATTTAGGGCGGCTTAAATTCCGCACAAGCTATGCCCAGAATGTCCTTCAGCATTCAATCGAGGTGGGATTTCTATGCGGAGCGATGGCTGCGGAATTAGGCCTCAACATCAAGCTGGCCAAGCGAATGGGGCTTCTCCACGACATCGGAAAAGCCATCGACCACGAAGTCGATGGGTCTCACGCTGAAATCGGGGCACGGATAGCCAAAAAACACGGAGAATCCCCGAAGGTCGTCCATTCCATAGCGGCCCACCACGAAGATATTCCGCCGGAAACGGTTTATGACGTACTCGTTCAGGCCGCGGACAGCCTTTCCGGTGCACGCCCCGGCGCAAGGAAAGAACTGCTTGAAAATTACATTAAACGCCTTGAGGATCTCGAAGGGATCGCAAGGGAGTTCAAAGGCGTGGCCAATGCCTTCGCGATTCAGGCCGGACGTGAACTTCGGGTGATCGTTGACGGCGGGAAAATTACCGATGACGAGTCGGTCCTTATGAGCAAGGACATTGTAAAAAAAATTGAAGAAACGCTAACATTTCCAGGACAGATCCGGGTGATGGTTATACGGGAAACCCGGGCCGTGGAATACGCCAATAAGTGATGGCTGATAGGGGGCTTTTTCAGAAGTCGTCAGATCGCGACTTTTTACGAGTGCACCATCATTTACCACGGACATCGTAACCTCACAATCCGAAAGCTACTGCTATGAATATTATAGACATCTTTGCCAGGCGAGGGTTTATTGAGGCGACAACCCATGATGAAGCGCTTCGCCGTCATGTGGCCGACGACGGGCCTGTTACCTGTTATATCGGATTTGATCCAACCGCTTCGAGTCTTCATGTGGGCCATTTGGTACCGATCATGTCCCTTGCGCACATGCAGCGAAACGGTCATCGACCCATCGCCCTTGTTGGCGGCGGAACCGGCCTTGTGGGGGATCCGAGTGGCAGAACCGAAATGCGCCAGATGCTGACACTGGAACAGGTAGGTGAAAATGCCCGGGGCATCAAGGAACAGCTCCAAAAGTTTATCGATTTTGGCGACAATGGCGGGGCTGTCCTCATGAATAATGCTGATTGGCTCGTAGATCTGAAATATATTGAATTTTTGAGAGATATCGGCCGCCATTTTTCTGTGAACCGGATGATCAAGTCCGAAGGATACAGGGTTCGGCTCGGATCCGACGAAGGACTTAATTTTGTCGAATTCAATTACATGCTTCTTCAGGCCTACGACTTTCTTAAGCTCTATGATCGGATGGGCTGCCGCATCCAGATGGGAGGCAGTGACCAGTGGGGAAATATCGTCGCCGGCATCGACCTGGTTCGGCGGATGCGCCGGGTTGAGTCCTATGGAATCACCTTTCCCCTGGTGACCACTTCATCGGGAGCTAAAATGGGTAAAACCGCTCAAGGTGCTGTATGGCTCGATGCAGAAAGGACATCGCCATACGATTATTTTCAGTTCTGGATCAATACCGACGATGGCGATGCCATGCGATTCTTGTCATTGTTTACCTTTCTGCCCATCGATGAAGTGGAAAAAACCGGAAAACTCGACGGTCCGGACATCAATTCCGCCAAAGCGGTATTGGCATTTGAAGCCACCCGACTGGCCCACGGTGAAGAGGAAGCCGCCAAGGC
>SL_3KL_010_SEDDRAFT_10006024_pt1 | contig 10861 bp, 9 predicted proteins | sample SodLakKL_010_SED_2_FD_10381 | JGI IMG/M metagenome (IMG submission 10381)
TTGGTGACTTTCCCGGGCAAGCAAGAAAGCCCGTTCTTGACCAACAACGGGCGCGGCGCGCTGCCGAATCAGCGCGCGGCAGGAAGCCGAGTCAAAGCCACCGTAAACGCCGCCCGCAGGGCCATGGCCCGCCACCGCACGGCGCCGGCGGGCCGGAGGCACGTACACCCGGATTGCCGAAAGATGGCCAGCCGGTGCACGGCTGGAGGTTGGGACGAGGCCGCCGGCAACAGGGGTGCCGGGATGGTCGCGAAGCTCGCCGGGAGCCCGGGCGGATCGTGATCCAGATCACATTGCGGGGGCGAAGACCGCCGCATTCTGGGCACTGCCCGCCAGCCACCGGTGCGGGGCACGGACGCAAACCCGGTTCAGCGAGGAAACATGCGAGCAGCCCCGACAACCGCCCCGCGGCGGACGCTGCCCCTGCGACTGTTCATCGTCGCGGCCATCATGGGCGTGGCGCTGCTGGTTTTCCTCGCGGTCCACCTCACCAGCAGCCTGATCTACGAACGCACCATGGCCCGCCAGGCCGAACAGACCGCCAGCGGCATCGCCCATCAGACCTTCGCCTCGATGTTCCAGATCATGCGCGAGGGCTGGACCCGCGAGCAGCTGGAGGAGTTCTCCCGGGGGATCGAGGAATCGCTGGAGGGGACACCGCTGCGGGTCGACCTCTACCGCGGCGGCAAGGTGGCCGAACTGTATGGAGAGCTCGATCAGGAGTACGGCGACGAGCGCATCGCGCGCACCTTCGACAATGGCGAGGTCGCCAGCGCCCACGACAACGGGGAGCTGCGCTATACCTTCCCGTTGCGCGCCCGGCAGGAGTGCCTTGCCTGCCACGGCAACGCCAGCCAGGGGGACGTGCTCGGGGTCATGGAGGTACGCCAGGACCTCGGCTCCGCCCTCGGCGACGCCCGCAGCCAGCACCTGTGGACCTTCCTCGCCACCGGAGCGGGCACGCTGCTGCTGGGCAGCCTGATCGCCGCCTGGGCCACCGGCCCGGTGACCCGCTCGGTGCGCCGCTTCAGGGAGCAGGTCGCCCGCGTCAACGCGATCCAGGACCTCAACCATCTGCGGACCGAATCCCTCGACACCGGCTTCACCGAACTCGACCAGGTGGTCAGTCAGGTCGACGAACTGGTGCGCAAACTGCGCTCGGTCGCGGTCGACAAGGACATCCTCGAGTTCGAGCTGAAGCTGCTCGACAAGTTCATCATCACCTCGGACGTGGTGCGCGACTGGCGCGAGTACCTCTGCGCGCTGCTGGACGAGATCACCACGATCATCGACGCGCATACGCTGTTCACCCTGTTCAAGACGCGCGACGACCAGTTCGAACTGGAGATCTTCTGGCGCGGGACACCCGACGAGGGAACGCGTGCCGCGGTGGAACAACTGGCAATCCAGCGCATCCGCGAATGCAACGAACTCGAGGTCGGCGACAACCTGGAGGTCCGCCACAACGTGGCCGCCCCGGACACGCAGCTGCCGGAACTGGATCCGGACGCGATCGAACTGGCGACCAAGTCGCTGCTGCTGGAGACCCCGCGCATCGGCGGCGTGGTGGGCATCGGCGTGCAGTGCGACCTGGCGCGCGACCCGATCCGGCACGTAGTGGTCGAGAGCATCCTCTCCACCCTGCTGAACCTCGTCGGCTCGGTGAAGGCGATCTACAAGTACACCCAGGACCTCGAGTACTACGCCACGCGCGACCCGCTGACCAACCTGTACAACCAGCGGGTGTTCTGGGAGCTGCTCGACTACGAGATCAAGCGCGCCAAGGGGCACGAATACCCGTTCGCGGTGATGGTAGTCGACCTCGACAACTTCAAGACCATCAACGACCGCTACGGCCATGCCTTCGGCGACCGCTTCCTGCAGGCCTATGCCGACAGCATCCGCCATGCGATCCGCAACGAGGACATCCTCGCCCGCTACGGCGGCGACGAGTTCGCGCTGATCCTCCCGGAAACCGATCTGGAAGACGCCCATCTGCTCGCCGCGCGCATGGTCGAGGCCACCGACCGCCTGACACTGCCGGCGCCGGACGGGTCGCGGGTGAAGGCCACCACCTGTATCGGGATCGCCACCTATCCGCGCCACGGCAGCACTACCCGGGACCTGTTCCTGGTGGCCGACAACATGATGTACAAGGCCAAGAGCGAGGGGAAAAACGCGGTCTGCATCCCCGACAGCGACGACGCCGCCGCGGTGTTCCGCGAAACCGGCGAGACCGGGATCATGATCATGGAGGCGCTGGAGGATCGGCGCATCGAGCCGTTCTTCCAGCCGATCATGGACATCGGCAGCGGCGAGGTGCGCATCCACGAGCTGCTGATGCGCATCCGCCTCGATGATCGGCTGATTCCGGCCGGCGAATTCGTCGAAGTCGCCGAGACCATGGGCGTGATGCACCAGCTCGACTACCTGCTGATCGAGCAGGCCTTCCGCCGCGTCCGCGAAACCGGCTACGACGGCCTGCTGTTCGTGAACCTGTCGCCGCGGGCGCTGATCATCGGGGAGTTCATCGGCCAGGTCCGCCAGCTCGCCCGCGAGTACGACATCGACCCGGCCATGGTGGTGTTCGAGATCACCGAACGCGACACGGTACGCAACATGGAGCTGCTGGAGAAGTTCGTGCTGGACCTCAAGCGCCAGGGGTTCCAGTTCGCAGTGGACGACTTCGGCTCCGGCTTCTCCTCCTTCCACTACCTCAAGCGCCTGCCCATCGACTTCGTGAAGATCGAGGGCGATTTCGTGCGCAACATGGTCGGCGACCGGCGCGACCAGGCCTTCGTGCGCTCGATCGCCGCGCTGGCGCGGGATCTGGAAGTGCAGACCATCGCGGAGTTCGTCGAGGACGCGGAGGTGCTCGACGCGGTGGCGAGCATCGGCATCCACTACGCACAGGGCTTTCACATCGGCCGGCCCGGCCCCTGGCTGACGCGGCCCGAACGACAGGGAATGGTCCAATGACAACTGCCAGCAACCTGCAGCGAATCCTCCGCCGGCTTGATCGCGACGAGATCGGCTGCCTGCTGTGGCCCGGGCGCCACAATGGCCTGCTGACCCAGCAGCGCGCGCGCCTGATCATCTCGCGAGTACGCCTGGTGGCGCTGCTGTTCGGGATCCTGACCCCGCTGTGGATCCTGATCGACCTGATGTTCTTCCCGTGGCCGGTGTGGGGCGAACTCGCCGCCGCGCGCCTGCTGACCAGCGCCGCCTTCATCGGCATGGCCCTGTACTACCGGCCCTCCGACAGCATGCCGGATGCCTGGATCGCGCTGGCATTGCTGTTCGCCATCCCCACCCTGTTCTTTGTCTACTCCCACCCGATGCTGGCGCTGCGCGACATGGGCGGGATGGAGGCCGCGATCGCCGCCGGCTATGCCTTCCTGCCCTTCGTGATGATCGCCGGGCTGAGCATCTTTCCGCTGTCGGCGCTGGAGGCCGCCGTCTACGCCGTGCCGGTGCTGGGCGGCCAGGCCATCGCGGCCCTGATGCAGCTCGAGGGGGTCGCCTGGACCACGCATGTCGGCGCCTTCTGGCTGCTGCTGCTGATCGCCTCGGTGGCCGCCCTCGCGAGCATGAGCCAGTTGCAGTTCATGACCGCCCTGGTGCGCGAATCCAGTCGCGACCCGCTGACCCAGGCGTACAACCGCCTGAGCGGCGAACGCATCCTGGAACAGGAAATGGCCCGCGCGCGGCGTCTGGGCCAGCCGCTGGCAGTGGGCTTCATCGACCTCGACCGCTTCAAGGAGCTGAACGACATGCACGGCCACGAGGCCGGCGACCGCGCCCTGGCCACCACCAGCGACGCGCTGCGCCAGAATCTGCGCATGATCGACAGCGTGATCCGCTGGGGCGGCGAGGAATTCCTGGTCGTGCTGCCCTGCAGCGACCGCAACGGCGCCGCGCTGGCCATCCGGCGCATTGCCGAACCACAGGTATGCCCGCGCCCCGACGGCCTGCCGCTGACCGCCAGCGTCGGCGTCGCGGCCTGGCCCGAGGAGGAGGACACGGTCGACTGGCGCGACCTGGTGCAAACCGCCGACCGCAGGATGTATCTTGCCAAGAAGAAGGGAGGCGCACGCATCATCACCGAGGATTCGCCCATGAAACCGCCTCGGACAGGCAGCCGGGCCCGGCCAGCCGGGTCACGCCGCTCCGCCGAGGTCGCAACCGGGGACTAGCCGATGACCGACTCCCGCAGCCAGCGACTGGACGAACTGGTGGCCCGCAGCCAGCGCGAACGGGCCGAACGCGAACGCGGCTATCGCGAACAGGCGCTGAAGATGTACCCGTGGGTCTGCGGCCGCTGCGGGCGCGAGTTCACGCGCGCCAACGTCCACGAGCTGACCGTGCACCACCGCGACCACAACCACGACAACAATCCGCCGGACGGCAGCAACTGGGAACTGCTCTGCCTGTACTGCCACGACAACGAGCACCAGCGCTACGTGGACGCCACGCCCGGCGACAACCGCGCCAAGGGAAGCACGGCCACGCACAACCCGTTCGCCGGCCTCGCCGACCTCCTGAAGAAGGACTGACCGACGATGCCCGCGATGCGCACCGTCCGCAGCCTCCCGTCAGCCCCGCGGCACCGGCTCCGACGCCGGCGCCGTGTCCGGCAGTGGCACGGGCCGTGCCACCCCCCGCAGCAGCCGGCCCAGCACGTCGGTACCGCTCAGCACCCGGCGCTCCGCGTCGGTCCACAGCAGGATCACGTCATCCCCCACCACGGTATCCCCCAGATGCGCGGGGCTGACCCGGAAGTGCGGCAGCAGCGAACCGAGACGCTGATCCGGGTCGCGCACCACCAGCGGACGGTGACAGTGATGCATGGCGTCAAAATACTGCGGAGAAAACAGCGCCTCGCGGGTGAACTCGGCCGGACGCAGCACCGTGCGCGGCTCGCCCTGCGGGTCGACGATCACCATCCAGCTGCGGCGTGGTGCGTTCAGGGCGCGCAGGAACGGATCGTCCACCCGCGGCTCGATCGGCGGAAAACACGGCCGGTCGCCGTCGAATTCCAGGGTCAGCACGCTGTCGGGGTCCAGCAGCTCGCCCTCGTGGCGCAGCGGGATGTCGTCCAGCTCGAGGAAGTTGCGCGCCCCGCGCCCCTCCACCCGCGCGATGTCGCTGTCCGCCGCCTCCATGTGCAGCTTCAGCAGCTGATGCAGGTCGCGTTCGGGGAAGTAGCGGATCTCCTCGCCGCCCAGCCAGGCATCCAGCACCCAGGCGGTCGGACGCGCCACCGGATACATCAGCACCTGGTAGAAGCGCAGCACCGGATACAGCAGCGAGGCCACGCGCAGCGCATGCCGCGAGAAGTAGGACTGCGGAATGATCTCGGCAAAGATGGTGATCACCACCGTGGAGAACAGGAACGCCACCACGCCCCCGAGTACCGAACCGGAAAGCAGGGCCAGCAGCACGTTCACCCCGACATTGCCCCACAGGATCGTCACCAGGGCGAAGTTGGCGTCCTTGCGCAGCTCGAGCACCCGCTCGGCGCGCGTGTCGCCCTTCTTCGCCTCGACCTGAAGCTCCAGCTTGCTGCGGGAGAACAGGCCGAGGTTCAGACCGGAGAGGATCGCGGACTGTGAAAGGCAGAGCAGAATGCCCAGCCAGGTCAGGAGGGTCATGGTCCCGGCTCCCTGTACCGAATGACGTGCATCACGGCCTCAGGGTAACGCCTGTGCCCCTCTGCCGCTCCCACCCGCCGGTGATGCCATCGATCACCCCGGCACCGTTCCCGTCGTCTGCATTCCGGCAGGCCGGCGCCGCGAACCGTTACACTCGTCGAGGGGGCCTTCGCCCGCCGAAGGTGCCCCCGCACCCCGCCCCACGGGCGACCTTTACCGAAACGGAGGTTCTGCATGGATACCGTCTGGATTGTAGTCGCCGATGCCGCCCGCGCCCGGATCTTCGCCTGCAACGGCCGCGCCTGCCAGGGACTGCACGAAGCCGAAGCGCTATCCCACAACGAGTCCCGCGCCCAGAACCGGGAACTGGTCTCCGACCGGCCCGGGCGCAGCTGGAGCAGTGCCTCCGGCGATGCCCGCCACGCCATGCAGGAGAGCACCGACCCTGCCGTCACCGAACGCAACCGCTTCGCCCGGCACCTGGCCGAGCGCCTGAAGTCAGCGCAACACGAGGGCATCTACAAGCATCTGGTGATCGTGGCCGCGCCCTCGTTCCTCGGCGCCCTGCGCGAGACGCTCGATTCCGGGGTGGCGAAGGCCATCTCGGTCGAGGTCGCCAAGAACGTCACCAAGGTGGAGCGCCCCGAGGCCCTGCGGCCGCACCTCCCGGACTTCCTCTACTAGGGAAAGTGACGGCCGGGGCCACCCCCCGGCCGCACCCCCTCGCGCCGGGCTGCCAGCACGCCTGCCCGCCTGCTTTCGGGCAGCATCCCCCGGGCCCGGCGGGAGCGGCCGGGTGCACGGCCTTTCCCGGCGAACGCCGGCCCCCTTCCGCTGCTGCCCCCGGCGGCCATCCGCCACGCCTGCCGCGCTGGCGGACGCGCCCCCACTCCGGCGCCGCCACGCGCGCGGCGGGCAGACTCCCGTTTTCGGCAATATGGCCCCGCAGTCGGGGAGCTGCTGTGGCCATCCACCTTCTTCGTGAACAAGGGACAGGACCTCATGGCACACATGCATTGGAGTGATGATCTCAACACGGGTATCGACGTGATTGATCGCCAGCACCAGCGCATCGTCGACTACATCAACGAACTGCATCACGCCATCGAGCACGGCGACCGCGACGAGGTCGGGCATGTGATCGAGCAGCTGATCGACTACACCTATTCGCACTTCACCTTCGAGGAGGAGCTGATGGAGGAAGCGGAGTATCCGTTCCTGCGTGCTCACCAGCGGGTGCACGAGCTGTTCGTCCGCCGGGTGCGAGAGTTCCAGGAGAAATTCCAGCAGGGAGAGGACATCGCCCGCCAGTTGCACACCGTGCTGAAGACCTGGCTGGTGAACCATATCAAGCACGACGATGCCGACTACGCCGAGATCGTGCGCAGGCACACCGGCACCGACACCGAACACAAGAGCGGTATTCTTGGGCGATTGTTCGGCCACTAGGGAAACGCCGATGGTTCGGCGTTTCCCCGCGGCACATGGATGTGCCGCCGGAATCGGCCACCGCAGGTGGCGGATTCCGAAGCAAGCTGCAATCCCCTTTGCCAGTGCAAAGGCATACAGGACGATGCAGCGCAGCGCGCGCCGAGAAAGCCATCCCGGCCTGCCCGGCCCAGGCGGCGCGACAACTGCGATTCGTATGACGTTGCAGCGCGCTACACGATCAACCAACCGCAGGGCCACACCACAGCCCCGGCCGGATTCGCACCGGAATCCACCGGAAGAAGGCACGCAAACGCAATGGAGGGGGAGCCATGGCCTACTTCGAATGGACAGACGACCTGGATACCGGCATCCCGGTCATCGACAACCAGCACAAGAGGATCGTCGAATACATCAACCGACTGCATGACGCCGTCGCCAACAACCAGGACCGGGCCACGGTTCAGGAAATCCTCGACGAAGTGGTCGACTACACCCTGACCCACTTCACCTTCGAGGAGGAAATGCTGGAGATCATCGAATACCCCGGGCTTCGCGGTCACCAGCAGATGCATCGCGCCTTCAGCCAGCGGATCCAGGAACACCAGCGTGCCTTCGCCAGCGGCGACGACATCGCCGGGCAACTCGCGCAGACGCTGCGCGACTGGCTGTTCAACCATATCCGCGAGGACGACCACCAGTATGGTCCGGTGGTGCGCGACTGGCTCCTGGCACATGCACCGAACGGCGTGATCGCGCGCTGACCGGCGCGCGGTCACCGCACCCGTGGCCATCGCCGGCATGACCGGCGATGGCCCGTCCTTCTCCCGCATCCCGCTCGCGCTCGCGCCCCGGGTCTCCGTGGCACATCCCCGCCCGTGGCCACAGCGCCGGCGCACAGGCCGGGTGGCGCCGGCGCCTGCGCGCCGTACTGCAAACCCACCGGCGCTTGCCGCATAATGATCCGCTTTTGGTGCCTGGGCCGGACCGCATGGTCGGCGACGCGTGCAGACGCCGTTGACAGGTACCCGCTACCACCGAGGTTTCGATGAGCACCCCCCTCGAGCAGCGCCTGATCACCCTGTTCCAGCATCCCGTCATCCAGGGCTGCAACTGGCAGCCCCGGCTTTTCTGGCACCCTGCGGAGGACGGCGGGCCGTTTGGCCCGCTGCGGGTGGATGGCCGCGAACTCGAGGTCTTTCTCGCAACCGTGATCGGGGAGGCCTCCACCGAGCAGGCGGGGCTGGACGCGGAACACAACGGGCGCGGACGGTTCATCGCCGCCAACGCCCGGCGTCACGAACTGCCGCTGTTCACGCGGCGCTGAACATCCCTGCTCCGGCCGCCCTCCATGTGATCGTACGGCGCGCCGTGCCGTCGCGATGTCCATGCACGCCCCCCAACGGGCGGGACGGGGGGCTCGGCGCGCATGCCGCCGCTCCCGGGGAAGCGCGCGACCGGGCCCTCCCGGCGTTCACGGCGCACGCACACCTGCCGGTCCTGCTATCGCAGGACCAGGAAGGGGCTATCGAGGCGAAGGCAGGCGCTGCGAAGCGAACGGCTCCCGCCCGAGCGCCGGTTCAGCGTCTGCGCGGGGAGGCTGCTTCCTGTGCGGGACCGAATCCGGCGGCAAGACCCTGTGCCGCCGGGATGCGCCATGGCACGGGCTCAGGCGGGCTTGCGGAACTCCACCTGCTTCCAGTAGCCAAACAGGCTGGCCGGGGCGACCGCCGTCGGCTGTTGCCCGGTGACTTGCACAAAATCGTCGAATTCCATGTCCGGGCGGAAGCCCACGGCCTTGGACAGCGGGCGCAGGCAGCGCTCCACTCCGCGCAGCAACCACTGCTGCGAGGCGAAATGGTTGACCACCAGGATGCGTCCGCCGGGGCGGCACACGCGCCACATCTCGGCGAACAGGCGATCCGGGTTGGGCACCACCGTGGCCACGTACATCGCCACCACCGCATCGAAGCTGTCATCGGCGAAGCCGAGCTTCTCGGCATCCATCTCCGCCAGCCCGGCCACCGCGGGCAGCCCCCCGTTCAGGCGCTGCCTCGCTACATCGAGCATCTCGCGCGAGACGTCGATGCCGACCACCTCGCAGTCGTCCGGATAGTCCGGCAGCGAGAGCCCGGTTCCGACCCCGACCTCGAGGACGCGCTTGCCCGAGATCGGCGCCAGGGTCTCCTGCGCGCGCTCGCGTCCGGTGGCGAAGACCCGCCCGAAGGTCGCGTCGTAGTGGCGGGCGTAACGCCGATAGCTCTTGCGAATGCTGACCAGGTCCATGCGGACTCGCTCTCCCCCGATCTGGAAATGATGCGGGCGCCGCCGGGACGACGCCCACGAAAACCGCCCCGGATCAGGCTTCCGGCTCGACTGCCTTCATGCTCAGGCGAATACGCCCCTGCTTGTCGACCTCGAGGACCCGTACGGTCACGGAATCGCCCTCGGAGAGGAAGTCGCTGACGTTCTCGACCCGATCCTCGGAGATCTGCGAGATATGCACCAGCCCGTCGCGCCCCGGCAGGATGGAGACGAAGGCCCCGAAGTCCATGATCTTGGCCACCTTGCCGGTGTACTGGCGACCGACCTCGATGTCGGCGGTGAGCTCCTCGATGCGGCGCTTCGCCTCCAGCCCGGCCGCCTGGTCGGTGGAGGCCACCTTGACCGTGCCGTCGTCCTGGATGTCGATGGTCGCGCCGGTCTCCTCGGTCAGGGCGCGGATGGTGGCGCCACCCTTGCCGATCACGTCGCGGATCTTGTCCGGGTTGATCTTCATGGTGATGAAGCGCGGCGCGTGCGCGGACATCTCCTCGCGGTGGCTGCTCAGCTCGCTGTTCATGCAGCCAAGGATGTGCAGCCGCCCTTCGCGCGCCTGCGCCAGCGCCTGCTCCATGATCTCGCGGGTGATGCCGTCGATCTTGATGTCCATCTGCAGCGCGGTCACGCCGTCGCTGGTGCCGGCGACCTTGAAGTCCATGTCGCCCAGGTGGTCCTCGTCGCCGAGGATATCGGACAGGACGGCGAAGCGGTCCTGTTCCTTGATCAGGCCCATCGCGATCCCGGCCACCGGGGCCTTCAGCGGCACGCCGGCATCCATCAGGGCCAGCGAGGTGCCGCACACCGACGCCATGGAGCTGGAACCGTTGGACTCGGTGATCTCCGACACGACGCGGACCACGTAGGGGAAGTCGTCCTCCTTCGGCATCACCGCCTGCACCCCGCGCTTGGCGAGGCGGCCATGGCCGATCTCGCGGCGCTTGGGCGAGCCCACGAAGCCGGTCTCCCCGGTGCAGTACGGCGGGAAGTTGTAATGCAGCATGAAGCGGTCGCGGCGCTCTCCCTCGATGGCGTCGATCACCTGGGCATCGCGGTCGGTACCGAGGGTTGCGACCACCATCGCCTGGGTCTCGCCGCGGGTGAACAGCGCGGATCCGTGGGCACGCGGCAGCACGCCGGTGTGCACGGTGATCGGACGCACCGTCTTCGTATCGCGACCGTCGATACGCGGCTGGCCGTCGAGGATGCGGTCACGCACCAGACGGTACTCGAGGTCGTGGAAGGCCTCCTTGATCGCGTCAGCATCGGGCCCGGACTCGTCGTCGGAGGCCAGCGCCTCGACCGCCTGGGTGCGCAGTTCGCCAATCCGCTGGGTACGCGCCTGCTTTTCCGCGATCTGGTAGGCGGCCACCAGCTCGTCGCCGACCACGCCCCGGACCTGCTCCTCCAGCCCGGCGACCGTCGCCGGCGGCTGCCAGTCCCACGCCGGCTTGCCGGCC
>SL_3KL_010_SEDDRAFT_10006025_pt1 | contig 10859 bp, 4 predicted proteins | sample SodLakKL_010_SED_2_FD_10381 | JGI IMG/M metagenome (IMG submission 10381)
GCACGGTCCATGTACTGACGCTCGATGCCCAGCGGCCCTACGCGGTCGGTAGGGGATGGAGCGGCTGGCCCCATCGGGTTCTGATTGGTCGCGCCCATCGGGACGGGAGCGGACTGCGGAATCGGATCCTGCGACGCAGCGATGATGTCTTGTGCGGGGGCTCCGCCCATGAGCATCCGGTCGATGCCCTGTGCATGCTCCTGCCGAAGCCTACCACCGTCGGCCATCTTGCGAAGAGCGCTCTTGTTCTTGAAAGCCTTGGTGATATTGCTCGGCATCTTGTTCACCTTTACTCCGGAGCATTCTCCGAATAGTTGTAACTCTTGCGACAGGCCTTGCGCCACGATTTGGAATTCTGGACGGAGGTTGAAAGAACCCCGCTATCCTGTCCCGACACGTTCTCCGAAGCCGACCCGCGAGCGCCTACGGATACCTGCATTATAGTGTTCGCAGCCTGCGCAAGTGCACCAGCCGTTACCAAGGTGGCAGCAGCTTTTGCCGCTTCGAGGCGAGCGAATTGCGCTTCGGATTCGGCGTCGATTGATTGCTGTGCCAACTCTTTCTTGGCCTCGGAGATGCTTTGGCTGTACTGACCGGCTTGGAAGGAGATCGACGCCGAGTTGTAGTCCCTGACGTACCCTTGCTCATCTCTCACCGCACTTTCATATGCATTGATGGCCTGCATTGTACTGTTTGCGGCTTGGGAAATCCCGCTGAGGAATTCGCGCTGGGTTCGAACAGCTTCTTTGTATCTTTGGATCTCCGCTTCCATCTGTGAAATAGACTGTGAAACGTAGTCGGAAAAGGCCGAGATCCGGCGATCTTCCGAAGACCACAGCTTGCTGTACGCCTGAACCTTGGATTCATTGACGTCGATGGCCGAAGTCTTGGCCGACAGCCACGACTCATACGCACCCATGGCTTCGTCGTACCACTTGAAGCTGTCACTGTGTGCCTTGATGGCCTTGCGGAAGGCGTCGATGTTCTGCTCCACGATCTGTACGTTGGCCAGATCAGCCTGCAGCCGTGCACCGTACGCCTGCACATCCATGGTCTGAAGACGGACGTCCGTAGACACAACCTCCGTGGCCGCACGCTTGACGTCGATGCGAGTGCTGTACGCCTGCACTTTGGCCAAGAAGGACTGTACTTGGGCCTGAGTCAACGACGCCTGATCGCCCAGCGCGGAGTTCTGCGCCATCATCGCGCTGACGTACTGGTTGTATGCCTCGACCTCAGTGTTCAGCGCCTGCACGATCTTGTCGAAGATACCCAGAACCGCCTCGTACGCCGTCGTCGCCAGCTGCAGGTTGAGTTTGTACACCTGAAGGTTCTGGCGAGCGTAGCGCATGAACAGCTGGAAGTGGTTGTTCTCGATCTGCAGCGCCCGCTGCATGCTGGTGATCACCGCGTTGGTCGCAGCCTCGTAGACTTCGCCCCGCACCTCCTGAATGGCGACGTACTTCTCGTCCAGTTCCGCCTCGGCAATCTCGGCGGCGATGGCGTCCAGCCCGCCGTATGGCAGCGAGATGTTCCGCGCTGCGGCAGCTTCGAATGCCTGCTCGATTTCCTTCGAAACTTTCTCGCGACGTCCGCGCAAAGCCACGGCCATGAAGCTCTCCTGCGTGGTGCGCAGGAGCCACTGATTCACTTCTTCGTCAGTCCCCAGCAGGATCTGCTTGATGCGCTCGCGCAGATCCAGATCATCGTCGTAACGAAGCTCCGTGCGCTGCTCCATTTCCCGTACATCGGGGGGCTCGTACACAAGATCGGAGTAGTCGAACTCCAACAGGCTCAGGTCCAGCGGCTGGAAATCGCGCCGACGGATGGGTTGCCAATCGGGGTAGTCCTCGACGTACATGTCCGGTTTGGCGGGCTCCGCAGGCTTCGCCCAGTCGTACGTCCCCAACAGATCCGCCTGCGGGTAGTCCAGCGGAGGATCGGCAGGGCGGGAGTTCAAAGTTCCGACGGCTTCGACGTACTCCGGATAAACGATGTCCTGAATCACCGGGGACGTATGGGCGTAGGCAATCAGGCTCTGAAAAGCCTCGTACGTGGCCCGTGTCAGAGACGGCGGAGCTACGTTGGGCGGGCGCGGTGCGGTAGACCGGCTGAACGTAGGCTCCTGCAGTGCGGACGACCCCGCCCCGGCGATATCGACCTGCAGATCGACGTTGTTGAACTGAACGTCAACGAAATCCGGCACCGTATCCGCCTGTGTGGAGGCGTCGAGCATGCCAGATACGGCGTCGAACACGCCGCTGGACATGGACGTGTTGGGCGGATTCAGGCTTACGCTCAGAATCTGCATGCAGTTCTTTTTGGCATCATCGATCATGTCGGTGCCTTCTCGTAGTATGCCCAGTTGGACACGCACTCATTGGACTGGCTGTCCTGATGATCGTTGGAGCCTCTTACCTGACGGGACAGCTGCGACGAATGCGCGATTTGCCCTTGAGCCTGCAGACCCAACGAAGCGCGATACTTCGACAGTTCTCCGGATACACGTGCCGCATCAGCCCTCCCAATTGCGTCGTAGACGTTCTGGTATGCATCAGCCAGCTTGATTCGGTACTGTTGACTCAGTTCAGCGGCCTTGACCGCCGAAGCCGAGAGGTCGTTGAACATGGACGCTGCTCGGGAGTTGATCTCGCCCTTGGCTGCGAACACGGCGCGGTCAGGGAGCAGCCCCAAGCTGTACTCTGATGCGTCGATCTTGTAGCCGTCGAACGCGATTGAGTACTTGGCTACCTCCTCAGCATTGAGATAACCAGTCTCGTCATTGCGAGCCATGTTGTTGGCGATCTGGGCCCGTGCCTGAGCAACTTGAGCACGGGTTTCAGCAGCGCTCTGCGTCGCCACATATGCAATCGCACCCGTCTCTGTACTGTCCGCAGAAATCTGCGCGGATACGGCCTTGTTCCTAGCCACTCGCTCGCGATTTCGTAGCCGGTTGACTCGATACTCGTTAGCCACCGTCTCGGCTTGGGCACCCCATGCAGCCAGACGGGCTTCATACTCTGCGAAACGTGCACGGACTGCCCGCGCCTCCGCCTCCACGCTCTGGACCCATGCCTTGTACGCATCAAGATCTGCCTCGACGATGGCTGCTTCGGATTTGTAAATGTCACTCTGGAGTACCACCACGCGGTGCTTGGCCTGATACGCGGAACTCAGGGCCGTGTTGAGGTTGGCGATGTAGTTCTGCTGCTTCACGAACAGCCCGAACTGGGACGCCCGCGCCTGCACATGGGTCATGCGGCCACGGTAGTTGGCAGCGGCGACCTGCAGCTGGGCGATCTTCAGGTTGAACCGTGCGACGGCCAACCCGTACAGACTCAGGAACCCCACTTGGCGAGCCGCGAGGTACTCGAATTCGAGGTCGTACAGACTACCAAGGATGTCCATGACCATGCCGTGCGCTTCGGTGGCGATTTCCATCGCCACGGGTAGGAGCTTCATGCGCCAGCGTGTGATGGCGGCGTCGTACTCGGCGCGGGTGTACTCCAGATAGCGCTCGCGGACCTTGCCTGTACGGACTCCAAGGTGGCGATCCTGCGGGTTGACCATCCCTCGGCGCGTCCAGAGCGGGCCAAGCCGCTGGCCATACTCGATCTGCGCTCGGTTTAGGAGTTCGTCCGAGACCTCGAACAGGTCTTCAATCGGTACGGTGAACCCACCGTGCTCCACCAGAGCGCCGACGGCTGGCATGAGCGTCGGCAGCAGCTTCTGGTGGTACTCGGGCACTTGGAACTCCCGATCCAGCATGGCCTCCAGCCGGTCGAAGTCGTCCGTGGACGGCATCTGGAGATCCCTGATCTCATACGGCTCAATGTCCAGAATCGGAATCTCGTCCGTGCTGATCGCAGGCATGTCCGGTGCGGGGCCTTCGTCTGGGATGCCGCTCAGGTCAGCCGAGATGTTGAAGCCGGGATTGGGCGCGATGTTGACCGTCTGCTGACTGGGCGCATTGGGCGCACCGAGTGCAGAAAATGCCACCAGACTCTGGTCGAACGCCACGGCCTGCAGCTGGGGCTTGGTCAGCGTGGACAGGTCGAAGCCATCTACACCGAGAGTCGGTGGAGGGTTCAGCCCAAGCCCGCCGCTGATCTCAGGGCGGTACACGTCAGGCAGATTGGGCGTGGTCCCGGTCTGAAAACTGAACCCGCCGATGTCAGCGGCGAACGAGATGTCAGCGTTGATGCTCGGAGAGAACTGTCCCTCCTGCTGGATCAGGGAACGAGCTTCTGCGGAGAGCGCTTCCGACTGGGCCTTTAGGGACCGGATATCGGCAAGAACGGAGTCCGTTTCGCCGGTGACGTTGTCCTTGATCGTTTGCGGGTCGAGCCCCCATAGCGCGCCTTGTCCCAGGCTAACGTCACAATGTACAGGCATCCTCAGATCCTCCGCGTTGAGGGCACCGACTCAATCTCAACCGCTGAAATTGTGAATCGGGACCGCCCTCCGATACGCAATTTTACATAGTTCGACGCAAACCCGCGCCCGATCTCGCATCTGGACGCCCGCTCGCTCTCGACGTCTGCCCGATCCGTCTGGTATTCGTACTGCGTCAGTTCGCCGTTCAGGTCTGCGCTTATCATAACGTGCAACGGCTGCGTGTATACCCCGTAGATGTACACGTACCGGGGCTGCTTCTTCTGGTGCAGCTTGCGGTCCTCGTTGTCGTCAGTCCGCAGCTTGCCGGTTTCGACGAACGCCATGAGATCGGCGGTGTTGCTGGTGTAGAGCCCGTCGTGGCCCGCTCCGAAGCGGGTGTCGATGAAGTCCGTGAGCGGGAAGTCCACATACCGGCTCATGGACCACGTCCGCATGTCGGCAGTCCAGACATCCGTGCGCAACCGGGGCGAGATGTTCTCCAGATCAGTGCCAGCGATAGATGGAGTCCGCACCCGCCCACGTGCCTCGGCATAAGCCGTGAACCGCTCGCTGACGACGTGCAGGATGTGAGAAATGGGCAGTGGAGTGTCTCGCACCCCGAACTTCTCGCGCACCATGGCGCGGGGGAGTACCTGTGGGTAGGTCTGGCTGCGGGCGTAGAAGACGCTCTTCAATCGACCCTGCAGTGCGGGCTCGATGGAACTACCGCGAGCGGCGAAAACGTCGCTCAGAATGCCGACGTTTCGAGCAATCGCCCGACTTTTGACCCCAAAAGTCTCGGAAATGACCCTTGAACTGCGCACAAACGGCAGCGGCGTATCGAGAATTCCGAACTTGTCGCGCAGCCGGATGCCGATTTCAGGCTCACCAGCGAACCCGCCCTTGGCCCCGAACACATCGGACAGATTGGCGATATACCGCACACGGGCCGTGAGGATCCTGTCTCGGACCCGGAACCGCTCGCGCACAGTACGCCGCCCAATGATGTGCACAGTCGTGGCGGTGCTGATTCCAAAGGCGTCGCGGAGCATGATGTAAGCCTGCTCGTGAACGACCTTGCCAGACGCCCCGAATACTTCGTGCACATACCGGCGCTGAATCGGGTAGAACGTGTCCTTGGCTCCGAACACGTCCTTCAACGGGGGGTAGATCGTGTTGACGAAGGTCAACTCGTCTCTGGCCCCGAAGACATCACTCAGAAATGCGCTCATCAGTACACTACTCCAAAGAAGCGGCCTCCGACCTGAGGCTTAAGCCCGTATTCCACCCACCCAAAGCCGCCCAGTTCTTCGTTCGTACCGACGTAGGGCGGTCCGTAGTAGTTTGCCACTACTCGCCACGGGTATGCGGGGCACTCTCCGGGGATCGAACATCTCCACCACTCGGTGTTGGAAAGAGACGGCGTCCACAGCGAATGGTCAGTTACAGTCTCCTGCCGCCTGCGAATACGTCTATTGTGCAGCAACGGGTGACCAAATGCCCAAACCTCGTACTCATAGTCGCGTACCGTTGGAGCGGACGTGCTGTATGAAGGAGGAAGAGTCGGGCTTCGTGTGACCGCCGCACTCTGGATGACGGCGTTATCTGCGGGGGAGCGAATAATCAACTCAGAGTTTGCATAACACCCGCCGATTACGCCGTCATTCACGCAGCATACCGAGTACACGAACTCAGCGGGAGCGTCTGTTCCCATGCACGCGAACGGATTGACAGTATCCGGTGACGAAAAAGTCATCACACAGGGTGGAGTTCCGTGCGGCGGGTATTTATGGTCGGTCCCTCGACATACGCCTGTCCAATGGAAGATGAAGTTGTAAATACTAGCCCACAAAATAGTACCAGAGTCGCCAATATACAGCGCTCCGGAAAAGCCTTCGGTGTTTTGGACATCTTTGTCGACAGTTTCGTGGCATACAAAGAACATTGAGCGGTTGTTCGATGCACAGGAAACAGAAACGGAGTAACTCCTATTAGACCATGCTCGCTGTTGCCACGTCTCAGATCCGACCCAACGCTTGGTAACAATGCCATCGCGAGCAAAAAAAGCGCAGAAACTGAGAAAGTCGTAGTCCCCGACGATCTCGCCTTGGACATTTCTGATGCTTCCGCCGCCTGTATTGATCTTTTGTCGAAAATCCCGACTGGACGTGTAAAATTGCCCGACAAGGCGGTTTCCTTCGGAGTAATTCTTGATCTGCCACCCTCCTGAGTACTGGCAGATCTGCCGTGTGTTTATCGAAATCGACTGAGCCGCCGTGTAATCGTGCGAATAGCATAGAATCTCTGCAGAGCCATTTACATAGGCCGCAAAAATGGGCCCGTCGGACCTATCCGGATCGGGTACGCCCTTACTTTTCTCGAAATCAAAGTTTAGAACCGCCCCAATGGCGGGTTCGTAGTACTTGAAATGAGGAGCGGACTGGATATGCCCGCAGGGACCAGCGGGGCCTTTTGTGCACTGAAAACCGGGGTACTCAATGATCCCCTCGCGTAGACGGAACAGCGTCACGCTGACAGCCCAGTCGGGTTCAACCTCGAAGGCATCGAAAGCTTCGTAGTCGGGGGAAGACACAAACCCTTCCGCGACGCTTTGAGGAAGTCGCGCAGCCTTGAACCGATCAATCGGATCCGTCAGCCCTAGTGCAGCGATCACTTGTCCAGTGACAGTGTTGCGGACCTTTTGCGAATCAGGTTTCTCTTGGATGTCCAGCGTTACTTCGTAGCAGTACCCAACTTTTTGGCCACGACTGTTGAACTTCCACATGGTATTGATAGCGCGGGGGCCGCTCGGATGGAAAGACCATCCAAAGCCGGTAGACATGAACATGCCCGAGTAAAACTCCGACAAATCGCGATTGCCCGCCCAGAGATATCCCGCCCGTACCCAGCGGTTGAAGTCCGTGACCACCCCCGGCATACGCTCGCCAGTCGGAAACCCGCCAAGGGCCTCAAACAACGTGCGTTGGCCGCCCTCGAAGGGCGCAAATCTACCTAGATCTGGGTACACCTTCAAGTAGTGTTCCTGAACATCTTCGCGCTTGGACAGTTCATCCACAGGAAAGGGCATAACATGTACCCCCCGCTGACCGAGTTCGACCAACATCGGCTGGCGACGCTGCTGATTATCTCTACCCCACATGATCCCGTGCGTACGGTTCCACCGCCAGTCGTATGCAACCTGCACCCGTGTGTTTCCCTGCCCAGTGTAGAAACTGGTTGGGGGAAACACGTCATCCTGCTCAAGCTCGCCCGTAATCGGATCGAGGTCTACTTCCTTGGCCATGAGCGGGGCGCGATTCGGGTCTGCATCCAGCCACCGCTGCTCATAGTCGTATTCAAGGATGTTCCCCACCCCCAACAGTAGCTGTATGACGTGCGACATCGCGCCCGTATAGTTTCCGGGTTCGATAGTCGCGAACTGACTAAAAATCAGCGGTGTATCACCTCGGAACGGCGCGAAGGCGTCATTCTCTTGCACTGCCAGCTTGGCGGAAGCGTCGTACGTCGGAAACAGCGCGGCTGATTCCGGCATTAGGTTGAAGTTGTGATTCCTGATGTAGGGCCCAGTAGGTTCCAGATCCTCGTAGTAATCCAGCGTAATGATGTTCATGCCGCCAGAAAGCACCCCGGCGATGGTCGCAGACAGCTGCAACGGGAATGTCGGAACCGAAACCTCGTAGTCGTCCTCCTCATACCCCTCTGTAGGCGGAACGATGTGAATCCGCCAGACATGGTCGAGGTCGAGGACGTACGCTTGGGAGCCGTCCGCCAGATCAAAACTCTTCGTCATGCGCGGTGCTGCCCAAGCCTGTTTCTGCGCACGAAGCTGCAGCGCACACTGGGTAGCCATGTCCAGCGTGTGCTGCGGGGGCGCTTCTTCGCCTTCGTAAGAGATGGTTCCTGTAAACATCAGACGTGGCTCACCGTCACGTGCGGCGATACACACGGGGCCGCTATCCCGTAAGGAGAAATGACCGGCTCAGCCTGCGAAACCTCGGCCACGCCCCACTCCGTCATGATACTAAATCCATACCCCCTGATCCGTCCGTTGCGGTTCCACACAAGCATGCGCCGACTCCACGAGGTCCAGTTCGAGACAAAGTGGTCAGAACCTTCCATGAGTACCCAGCGCGGGGAGTGCGACACCCACGTCGTTCCCCACTGGGTCAGGACGTTGTCGTACGGAGTCAGCGTGCGCGGGAAGTGCACCATGGGGTTGTTGTTGCCCCACTGCGTAGCGTTCAGCCCCGATACGTACACAAAACGATTGAAGTTCTCGATCTGAGTCGCGCCAAACGCTCCTGTCTGGACAGACGGAACGGAGATTTCACGGTCTTTGTTGTCGATCCAATGTTCGCCAAACACTGCGCCGTTACTCGCATGGCCCCACACCCGAACCGTGCGCGTGAACGGGGTAGTGAGACGCGGGAAGCCGAACCGGATCGAGATCCAGCCGTCGACGAACATACGACGGTTCTTGTTTTCGGTCTTCGGTTCACCCAGCCGCATGAACATGCGGTGGCAGGACCATGTATTCTGGTTGTAGCTACTCGCACATTTGATCTCGTTCAGAGACTCGATGCCGGGGTCGGGCCGCACGTTGATGCTCCCGAACCACGGACCGACGCCGCTTCCGTATGGGTGCCCGCCTTTGCAGAAACGATCAACTTCGCAGAACATATCTGATTCGGGGTGATTTTCACGCGCCTGCTGCGGCGTATCCAACCGCATCCAGATTGTGTGCGGATGCACACGGAACTTGGGAGGCTCGGACGAAGGCTCAATTCCGTAGTGCCCACCGCGCATTTCGCCCCAAGACTCACTGGCAAACGGCCCGAAGTGTACGGACTGCGGCCTGTTCAGCGACGGTACGCCCCACTCTGTGTACCCCAGAACATTGGGATGGTGATGTGCACGGAAGCGGATGCCGTTGCTGGTCGTGCTCGGAGCACCGAAAATGGAAGACCAGAACCCAACAGGGCGCAGGACGTTGGTGTGAACCGTCAGGGAGCCCATCAGTGCGCAACGACTTTGGTCGGTCCCTCGGCACCAATCCGACATGAACACTGTTTGCTGTACAGGCAAAACAGGACTGGGGTCGACGTTCTCTACGCGCAGATGTTGCGTCACACGCGAGGATACGTGCGGCCACATGAAAATCGTACGGTCGCGGAAATTGACGTCCGGACGACCATACTGAGTAACCTGCCACCCCTGCGGGGTCGAGTAGCGCGGGGAGTGCGATACCCAATGAGCCCTCGGGTTGGAGTCGAACATCGACCGTCCGACCACGAACAACTGCGGCGTGTTGTTGTGGATCTTCGCCTGACCAAACTGGTTCTCGTTGCGCTGCCAGCGTGGGGTGATCGTCGGAATAGGTTTCTGGGTCAGATAAGGAGCGTAGATGTAGCTCGGCGGACGCCCCAGAGGTGCGATGTACCGCTGGCCGAAGTCAACAAATGGATGGCTGAACCGCGTAGAGGCGCGGTTGTTAAAGATCTGAACGAATCGCGGCGAATCGGACACCCATGGGGTGCCGAACTCATCCATGCGACTTCCGTTCTGGAGCAGCCAACGCCAGCGGATGTGGCGCAGATCACCAAACTGCGTAGCATCGAAGCCAACAGGGTAGAGCGCACGAGCGGCGTTGTGGATCCGGTGTAAAGTAACCATCCGGAAGCTGTCCCAGCCGACAAACGGGAAGTACCGGATGTAGAACGCCACTTGATGCCGTTCGTACCACGGTCCGAAGTTGTCCTTCTCAAGGCTCTTGACCCAGACTGCACGCCCAGTATTGGTCACCAACGCAACGCGGAACGCAAACCGCGTCATCAAAGATCCGTGCGGGTAGACGTGCCGGTTGCGATTACGGACGTGGGTGTGTTGCGTCTGCCCCCATTCCGTATCACACCAATGCGGGAGGGTCGGCTCAGGGCAGAGCGGACGGAATTCGATGAACTGCGTACGATTCCACACATAGAGTTCACCGAACTCAGGCATGCGGAATCCGCGCATGAGAGCGTACTGCTGACCGAACGACACCCGTAGAGAGTAATCCGGCCCGAACTCCAAACTATCCCACCCAGTGCTATAGATCTGGCGCACCATGATCTCGTGTTCCCCGAACACGAGATGGTCGCGCCCGATCATGTCTACGTCTTGGTGGAAGCCGACTTGGAACTGGCCGGTCTGTAGCGAGTTGATTCCTTGGAAGACGTTCAGGTAGCGGATGCGGAAATCCACGAACGGCGTGCCACGTCCTCCCGTTGAGCCCGTATCGGCTGGCCAGACCTCACGCCACCAATTGGAGACCCACGTATCTTCGGGATGATTCGAATCACCGAATTGATGAGGTCCTACACCCGTCGCGTCTATGAATTGCGGGAACCGGCGCATCTCCGAGAACCACTCAAGACACCCGAAGTCGTACAAGAACGTAGTGTTATACGGAGCCGTGAGAG